>OGQP01000959.1_pt1 | contig 17992 bp, 15 predicted proteins | sample 1553251 | NCBI WGS metagenome assembly OGQP01 (sample SAMEA2580016, study PRJEB22360) | human gut metagenome | biome: human gut; feature: human-associated habitat; material: faeces | place: Denmark | collected 2008/2010 | reverse complement strand
AACTCGATTTTATATAATTGCATTTGCTAATGCAATTATTCAGTAGACATTAATTATTTGCCGAAATATACGCCATTTTTGCATTGCACACTGCGCAAAGTCCGAAAAATCAAAATGCGGCGGGCTGACTTAAATCTTGAAGGCTCTCTCACTGCGTTTCTCACCGATTACCGTTTTAATTCTTAATGCCGTAAATAAATTCCCTCAGCGCGCGCGAATTGGTCTCAAAATCAACCGAGAAAAGACTGCGCCCGCCAAGCCCCCTCATTCCGCCGTAGCTGCCGCTTATCGGAACGGTCATTTGCTTTATTTCCGCGCCGCGGTATTTAGGCGCCAAAAGCAGCAGCTCGGTAATCTCAAGCCGTGTGAGGTTAGTCTGTACAAGCGGCAGAACATCATTGAGCAGTCCGTTCAGCTCGGCTATATCAAGCTCTTTCGTTTTGGTTACGACCGCCTGTATGACATTTCTTTGGCGTTCTATCCTGTGCCAGTCGCTGTCTATATGTCTGCAGCGAGCATAAACGAGCGCCGCTTCCCCGTCCAAATGGTTTAGACCTGCAGTATATTTTTTTAAGCCGGTTCCCTCATTAACATAGCCTGCTTCTGCCGCAGTCAATTCAATATCGATTCCGCCGACCGCCTCTATCCCCTTTTTAAAGGTGGCAAAATTCACGCGTATGTATCTTTCAACATCCACCTTAAAGCACTCGCGCACCTCGCGCATCATAAGATCCGCGCCGCCGTAGCGGAAGGTGTGGGTCAGCCAGTCGTACTGCCCCTTGTATTTGCCGTCAAGTATCGGCATACCCATACCGCGTTCAAGGCTTGCAAGCTTTAATGAGCCGTCCTTTTTGCCGACCGACATAATCATACAGCTGTCGCCTCTTGCGTTCTCACTGAACTCCTCGGTATACTCGTCTGTGCCTATAAGTAAAATATTTAAGATTCTTTTATCCTTGTAAATTTTACCGGTAGCGTCGATAGCGTCTTTTTCTTCAAGATCGGCTATCGCGTCGTTCATTCGGCTTTGCTCATCGATCGTTTCGCTGTCGTTTGTGTCAATAGAGCCGTTCCACCTGAATTTACCGTCGCTGAATTTTATCAAATTAAGCTTTGAAAGATAAAATATTACGCCGCTTGCAAGCAAAAGCACAATAACAAGTACAACTGCTGTTATAATTTTAACGGACTTTTTAATTTTTTTCATAGCTTTCTCCACACCGTTTTATTGACAACGCCTGTGTAGGACTGAATTATTTTCACGACCTTGGTCGATACATTTTCCTCTGTATAATCGGGCACGGGTATGCCGATATCACCGTTTTTATTCATTTCCACGGCGGTATTCACTGCCTGCAAAAGGCTTTTTTCATCAATTCCCGCAAGAATGAAGCATGCCTTATCAAGCGCCTCGGGGCGTTCTGTCGATGTGCGTATGCAAACAGCCGGAAATGGGTTGCCGACGCCGGTAAAAAAGCTGCTTTCTTCGGGCAGAGTGCCGCTGTCAGACACAACGCAAAATGCGTTCATCTGCAGCTTATTGTAATCATGAAAACCGAGCGGCTCGTGCTGAATAACGCGCTTATCAAGCTTAAAGCCGCTTTGCTCCAATCTCTTTTTAGAACGCGGGTGGCAGGAGTAAAGTATAGGCATATCATATTTTTCGGCAAGAAGATTTATCGCCGTAAACAGCGATAAAAAGTTCTTTTCGGTGTCGATATTTTCTTCTCTGTGAGCGGAAAGCAAAATATATTTTTTAGGCTCTAAATTAAGCTTTTCAAGAATATCGGATTGTTTTATTTCCTCTAAATTATGATGAAGCACCTCCGCCATAGGCGAGCCCGTAACATATGTGCGCTCTTTCGGCAGCCCGCACTCGGCAAGATAGCGGCGGGCATGCTCGGAATACGCCATATTAACATCGGATATTATATCTACTATCCGTCTGTTTGTCTCCTCGGGCAGGCATTCATCCTTGCAGCGGTTGCCCGCCTCCATGTGAAATATCGGAATATGCAGCCTCTTCGCCGAAATTGCCGACAGGCAGGAGTTTGTATCGCCCAAAATTAAAAGCGCGTCGGGCTTTATTTGGTTCATAAGCTTGTACGAGCAATTTATTATATTGCCCACGGTAGCGCCTAAATCGTCGCCTACCGCGTCCATATACACCTCCGGATCTTTAAGCTTCAGGTCCTTAAAAAACACGCCGTTAAGATTATAATCGTAATTCTGCCCAGTGTGCGCCAAAATGCAGTCAAAATACTCGCGGCATTTGCTTATCACCGCCGCGAGCCTTATTATTTCGGGGCGCGTTCCCACTATTATTAAAAGCTTTAGCTTGCCGTTATCTTTAAACTTAACATCGTTGTAATCGGTTTTTATATTCATTACAAATTTCCCTCCGCTTCAATAAGTCCTGAAAGTCCTGAGAAAATCGTTCGCAGTGCCGTCTTGCGGTGAACGGAGCCGTACTAAAGTACTGTCCCGAACCAAAAGCGGTGCTGCGGGCGATTTTATCGGACTTATACTTTTTCAAAGAATGTATCCGGGTGATTTGGGTCAAACTGTTCGTTTGCCCACATAAGAGTCACAAGGTCTTCCGTATCGGAAAGATTTATTATATTGTGAGTATAGCCCGGCAGCATATGCACAGCTTCTATTTTATTACCGCTCACTTCAAAACGGAGCACCTCGTCGCTGCCTATCTTTCTTTCTTCAATAAGACCGTGACCCGATACCACAATAAAAAATTCCCACTTAGAATTATGCCAGTGCTGACCCTTTGTAATTCCCGGTTTTGAAATATTAACGCTGAACTGCCCGCAGCCCGCGGTTTTTAAAAGCTCTGTAAAGCTGCCGCGTTCGTCAATATTCATTTTAAGCGGAAAGCTGACCTTTTCCTTCGGCAAATACGAAAGGTAGGTTGAATAAAGCTTTTTCGCAAAAGAGCCCTCCGGCATCTCGGGCATTAAAAGCGTTTTCGGCTGATTTTTAAACTCCTCCAATAAATCCGCAATTTCACCGAGGGTCACCCTGTGAGACACGGGAACCGCACAGTACCGCCCGTTTCTGTGTTCGCGGTCTTCCAGTGCGTCCAGCATTTCGGCAACCAAATCATCTATGTATACAAGCTCCAGCTCTGTATTGCGATCGTTCACGGTTATGGGCAGATCGTTTGCGGTATTGTGGCAGAAGGTTGCCGCTGCGCTGTTGTAGTTTGGTCTGCACCATTTGCCGAACAGGTTCGGAAAGCGGTAAACAAGCACCTTAACGCCTGTTTCCTCGGCATATTTGAAAAAAAGCTCCTCTCCCGCTTTTTTGCTTCTGCCGTAGTCGTTGTCATACCGACCTATTAAGGTTGCCTGAATAGAGGAAGAAAGCATTACGGGGCACTTATTGTTATGCTTTTTAAGCGTATCCAATAGCTCGCTTGCAAACCCGAAATTGCCCTGCATAAACTCGGCAGTTTCTTTCGGGCGGTTTACGCCTGCAAGATTAAACACAAAGTCCGCCCTTTCGCAAAAACCGTCAAGCAGGTTCCTTTCGGTATCAATATCATACTCAAAAATTTCTTCTATTTTAATATTCCGCGTTCTGTCCTTATTATCGCGGATATTCTTCAGCGCCGCGCAAAGATTTTTCCCGACAAAGCCCTTAGCGCCCGTTACAAGTATGTTCATCCGTTACTCCTTAAAATCGAATTTAAGACCCACTGCTTCAAGCTCTTTTCTGTAAGCTATCACCTTGTCCGGCTCTGCTATTTTTGCCAAATCGACATTTCGCCTTATACTGCCGCGACGGAACGGTATCTGCAAAAAGCGCACCGCCCACATTAGCGGCAGCAGCGACGGATGATTTTTAAGGCATTTATATCTTGAAGCCATTGCGCTGCAGGTCGGGAACATTCGGTTTAAAAACAGATTTTTTCTGATAGCGTTCTCGCTGCTTTCCTCTCCCGCCGTTTTGACTGCGGCGGATAAAACATGCGTATCATGCGTGCCGTAAGAGCCGCTGCCGAAAATTGTATTTGTTATGCGATCGGACATATTATCGGGCTCTTCCCCGCCGAACCAAACCTTAAGCGTATGCTCGGTGTTTTTGTAAAACTCCGCCAGCCGCAGCTTTTCAAGCTCACGCTCAATATAGCCGAAATCAAGACCGGGGTGCTTATCCGAAAAAACATACAAATCCGTCATATGGCGTATGCCTATGCCGCCGTCGCGGTAGTGCTTGGCATAATGGGTAAAAAGATATACATAAGTATCCTCATCCCGCATGTCATACCGACAGCCGTTACCCCGCCGTGCAAAGCGCCAGCCGTCCCCGTAATATTTATAATAATCCTTATTATAGGAGGGTATCAACCGCTTATGCAGCTCGGCATGCAAAATTCCCTTTTTGTCCCATACAAGCTCATGATCGCTTTCGAGCACCTCATTAAAGCCGAGCGCAGTCATAATCGGGCGTGTTTTTCCATACTGCTCATATCTTATAAGTATATCCGCGTCTCCCATTAATCTAAGCTCGGGCTGCGGATAAATAAGCTTAAGGCATGCGCCCTTAAGCGGCATATAATCGATTCCGTTTTCATCGAACGCCTTGTATATGCAGTCAAGCGCGTAAAGCTGATTCTGCGAAAATGCGACGCTCTTGAAAGTCGCAAGCTCCAAAATCCGCATTATATCCTCCGGCGGGGTAAGAGATGAATACTTGGCGCCGTAATAGATTACCGGTATTATCTGATGCTTTTTTGCGGTTGTCAGCGCCTCTTCCCAGTCAAAGTCCTCCGGAACCGAAACACTCTCGCCCGTAAGCGCACTTTTTACAAGCTTTAATATGCCGATTTGAAAGTCAGTCATTTTAAATTCTCCGAATTATAAATTTAATTCCGCAAGCTCCCTTTGTATATATGCAAGCGCCGCAATTTTCGCCTTGGTCTCTTCAACATTCAGCATTTTTGTGTTATGCGAATTAAATTCCGACAGCGTGTTGCGTTCCTCATCGCCCTCGCTGAAGTATTTATCGTAGTTAAGACCTCTGTTATCCGCCGGCACGCGGTAGAACTCTCCCATATCCACTGCCTTCGCGCATTCCTCGTTGGTAAGCAGCGTTTCGTACATTTTCTCGCCGTGGCGGATGCCTATGACCTTTATATTTTCAGGATTTCCGCCGAACAGCTCGCAAACCGCTCTTGCCTGTGTTTCAATTGTGCAGGCGGGCGCCTTTTGTATAAGCAGATCGCCGTTTTCGCCGTGTTCAAAGGCGAAAAGCACCAAATCGACCGCCTCCTCAAGCGACATTATAAAGCGGGTCATGGAAGGCTCCGTTACGGTTATCGGCAGACCCTTTTTTATCTGGTCGATCCACAGCGGGATAACACTGCCGCGCGAGCACATAACATTGCCGTAACGAGTGCAGCAAATTTTAGTCTTGCCCGAGCTTCTCGAACGCGCAACCGCGACCTTTTCCTCAAGCGCCTTTGTGATTCCCATTGCGTTTATTGGGTACGCCGCCTTATCCGTAGATAAGCATATCACACTTTCCCCCCCTTCGTCAATAGCGGCGGTCAAAACATTATCCGTTCCGATAACATTTGTGCGCACCGCCTCCATGGGGAAAAACTCGCAGGACGGCACCTGCTTGAGCGCCGCGGCGTGAAAAATATAATCTACGCCGTGAACGGCGTTTTTAATCGACTGAATATCCCTCACATCGCCTATGTAAAATTTGATCTTATCCGCCGACTCCGGCAGCTTGCTTTGGAATTCGTGGCGCATATCGTCCTGCTTTTTCTCATCCCTTGAAAAAATGCGGATCTCGCCTATATCCGTTTCAAGAAAGCGGTTAAGCACGGCGTTGCCGAACGACCCCGTCCCGCCGGTTATCATTAAGGTTTTGTTTTTGAATAGTGACATTTTAATACCTCATTTCAAAGCTTGCTTAATTTTTATTGTGGATATTTTTCACTCAACACACAACATTAAGCATTCGCATTATTTATGTATTCCTTATATGATTTCTCCAAATCAATAACAGTGTAATAGTGGTGTCCGACTCTTTCTTCTTCCGGAGGCAATGTCATATAATCACCGTAAAGCGCTGTGAGATATTCATGGGTTTTCGCCGGCAGAACAACCTTTATACCTTCAAATTCCCCCTCAATTCCATCGCCGAAATACGCTTTGGGCATTATTTCCTTTTCAGCCCAAGCGCCGCAAAAATTTACAATGATTTCAGCATCTTCGTACGGAATTTTTTTATACATCGTATCAAGGCGTCTGACAGATGCTCTATAATCGGGAAGCAATCTTGCAATAGCTCTTTTCACTATTGCTCTGAATTTATTTCTCGAAATATTACCCGATACAAATACAGAGGCGACCGAGATTTTCAAGATTTTCTCTTTCAGTCCTAACAACTTTCCCTTTATGCCTGAACGCGAATAACCGTCCAAAGGGAAAATATCAACATAAACACCGTGATTCATTTTAATTTTTGAAGTGCTTTTTTCAATAAACGCAGTATCGCTTTGTCTCAATTTTGCAAAAGGATTAGGGTAATTTTTATCCGTAATATATGTTTGTAAAAACATATTACTCGGCAGTGATTTTTGTGCTGCTATTAAAAATTTTTCATAGTCACCCCTCGGGAGCGCCACATCAATATCATCATCCCACGGAATAAAGCCCTTATGTCTGACCGCACCTAGGGCGGTTCCGCCGACGACAAAATACCTCAGCGAATTTTCATTGCATATCTCTATAAAGTGTCTGAAAATTTCAAGTTCAATTTCTTTCAATTTTTTTATATCTTCCATACACTTACACCCTTTTAATCAAAGCCTTTATTGCCTTTGTCATTTCCTTGGGATTCAACGCCCTTAACATCAGCGTGTTGCTGTATCTTATGGGTCTTATTATGAATCCGATTATTACATTCGTGAATATCTGCGTCACGAGCGAAGCCAGCGCCGCTCCCATAATTCCCGTTATCGGTATTAAAATATAGTTGAGCGCCACATTTGCAAGCGCGCCGGAAAGATTTATTATCCAAAGATATTTTTGTTTGTTCTCCGCCAAGATCCATATGTTTCTTACAGAGCCGAGATACGAAAAGGTTGTATACCACACAATAAGCTTAAGCGCATTTATCGACGCCGAATAAGCCGCTCCGTAAAGTATTTTGATAATAAGACCGGAGAAAAGCGTTATAACAAGACTTTGCAGCAGGGAAAGATAGATTATAATCCCATAAAGCCGGCACATGTCCTTTTCATAACGAATTTCATCTGTTTTTTTGTCATCGAATATCAACGGTCTGAAAGAGTCTATTATCGCCGTAAAAACAAATCCGGTCATTCCCGCACAGGCTACAGCCGCCGAATAATATCCCGTCGCCGCATCGTTTATCATAAGCTTAAGCATTATTCTGTCGGTCTGGGCAAATATCGCTATCATCATATTTGAAACTATGTAATATCGGCTTTTTCCCCAAAGCCGCCTTGCGGTGCTTAAATTAAATCGCAGTCTGCCGCCGCCGAGCCGTTTATATACAATAAACAGCCCGATAACAATTATCATATAATCAAGCGCATTGGAAAGTGCAAACCAATAAATACTTTTATGCGCCGCCAAAAGATATATCTTATATCCCGAGATTACAGCATAAGCAAAAAGAGCTACGCCTGACGCATATTTTGACAAAAGCTTTGCCTGAAACCAATAATTCAGCAATTCAAGGCTTTGGAATATCAGAAGCGTGCTGTACAGGGCGCATACAATGACCGTTTCCCTTTCTCCGCGGTTCACCGCTGCCGCAAAAGAAATCACACCGATAACACATAACAGCGAGGACAGAAATGTCATTGTAACGGATGTGCCGAGTATTTCGCCCTCCTTTTCCGGAGTATTCACGATTTCCTGTACCAATACACCGTTTAAGCCCAAATACATAATCGGAGTGACAAAAGCCACTATTGACGCTGCATAATTTATAAGCCCGAAATTAGACGGACCTAAAAATCTTGCCGTAAGCATGGAAATAACCAAGCCGAGCAATGATTTTACAATCTGTATCCCGATTATCCATGAGGCGTTTTTAACAACTCTGTTTTTGTTCATTATCCACCTCACAAAATCTTAATTTAACTATCTGTTTTATTGCCAAAAAAACTTATACGGGCATATTTCAAGCTGATTCGGAATGAGAACCTCTAAAACAAAGAGAACTATAAAGAAAACCCCAAAGACAAAATTGACAACATTTCTTTCGCCCTTATTGCTCAAAAATCCGGGTGCGTTAGGTATGCACGCCATTATAAACAAATTCGGATACATTGTTGCACGCAGCAGTGTGCTTCCCGAAAATAAAACACTGCACGCTATGGAAAACATAAGCACTTTTATTCCGGTAATCATATGCACATTTTTATTTGCAATATCGTTTTTAACATTATAGTTAGCCGTCACAAGGAAATAAGAAAACAGCACCGTTAAAACAGTAAAAATAAATGCGCCGCCCAATTCAATTTGCGTATTCGTTTTATCGGTATCAAAAATATCACTTATATACTGCAATATTCTGCCGCGCGCAAAAAACGATATTATCATTCCGACAATGTACGGAACTATATTGATTTTTGTTTTTTTGCTGCAAGCCAAACCCAAAACCGGTAAAAATACGATTGCCGAACGGTGAATGGAGAAAGCAATCAAAACAATGCCGATTGCAATAAATAAATTAATTATTTTATCCGATCTTTTCAATGCCAAATATGCCAACATACAAAGCGACATAGCAATCGTTTGCCGCAACGCCGACGCACTGAATACAAAAAATTGAAAGCAGATAAAAATCAACAGCGACATTGTGACATTTTCGGATACTGTTTTTATAAAAAAGTATAAAGCTGTGCACAGCAGCGCATATATGAACACAGTAAACCACTGAAAGCTTATTCCGGCTTTCGAAAACAGCTTCATAAGCTGAATATAGCCTGTTTCAAAATAGACATAATCAACATTTTCCCAGCTTTTAAATTGACTTATCAGGTATTGCTCTTTATAGCCAATGATATCAATTCCAACTGTTTCTTTTTTCAGCGACAGTATTAAAAAAACAGCCAATATTACTATTTTCAAAATAGTCTTCTCCGCTTTTTCATTATCGGATATAAGCGATTTACATATAAATGCCGTAATCAATAAAAAAGCAATTAAAAATAAATAAATTTGCAACTGAACAACTCCTATGCTTTTATTTGACAACTATATAAATCATAATATTCCTTAAATCTTTCATTCATATCAAATCTTCTCGCTTTTTTTAGGCAAGCCTCTTCACTGTAAGGCTCTGTCTCGCAAATTCGTACTATTTCATTATACATAGCGTCAGTATCGTCTTTTGCCACTGCCGCCCCGCAGGTTTCGTCAAGCATTTCGGGGCTGCCGCCGGTATTGAATGTTACAACCGGAGTACCGCAGGCGATGGCTTCCATATTAACAGTCGGATAATTTTCTTCCCTTGTGGGGTTTGCAAAAACATCTGCCGCCGCATAAATTTCTGCAAGCTCGGTTTGGCTTTGTGTTCTGTGAATAGAAATAATGTTATCCGGCAAAAGCTTATCGACATTATCGTCTGTTCCAACCAAAACTATTTTGTATTTTACCTTATCAAGCCGCTCTGCCAATTCAACGAATACATCCAAGCCCTTACGCCTTCCCCAGCCGAACGCAACCCCCAAAACAATATATTTATTCTCTAAAGCGTATTTTTCTCTGAAATCGCTTTCGGTCGGCTTAAAAACATTAAGGTCAATACCGTTGTTAATAACCTTAACGGGATAATCCTTTAAATATGATTCCTTAACAAGTCCTGCCAGCCACTCCGACGGGGTAACTATCGTCATATTTTCAACACCGGTAAACCATTTCCTTTTAAGGCGGTACATATATTTTGAATTATCAAAAAGGCTTTTCGGATATTCCTTATATTGCGGACAGCCGTAACAGCCCGTTTTCCATTTGTTACATCCGACAATATCAAAATACGGGCAGTGACCGGTAAAAGCCCAGCAATCGTGTAAAGTCCAAACCGTTTTTATATTATGCTTTTTTATGTATTTAAAAAGCATAGGAAGATTTATATACGCTTCATGCAAATTGTGAAGCTGAATTATATCCGGTTTAAAACCGGATATAACCTTCAAAAGCCTTTCGGTTGCAATTTTCGAGTGCATATTATGTCTGCCTGTTATTCTGTCAAGCAAAACATTAATTTTTCTGTGATTATTATTTTGAATTATATATAAATTCCGACCTGTTTTATTACCCGACGAAACCTCGGGAGCGGCGCAAAGGGTTTCCTGTTTTTCATCAGTGCAAACAGCCGATATTCCGAACATTATTTTACCGGTGCTTCCAACCGCGCCGCCGTTTATCTGAACAATATTCACTTTGCAATTTCACGCTCCTTTTTAATGCATTTTTAATCCTCATTATAAAATTTCATTCCAAATGCCTTAGCGGTTTTTTTCAGCAAATGAAAAAGCCATTTCGGGGCGTGCCAGCTGATCTGTGCCATAATTTCAAGCTTGATTTCGGTAAAATAGCTCACAGTAGGTCTTTCCGGCAATTCAAAGCCGTTTTTCTTTAAATACCTTTTCGCCTTGTGCAAAAGCTTTCCTTTTCTTATTACATCAAGAATATCGAAAGCACCGTTGTGACTGAACATGCAGTTTCCGTTTGCCTCTTTGGCGTATTTGGTCAAGGTGGGTTCATATTGCCACGGTGATAAATCTTCTTTAACCGAGTTTTTCAGGAAGCTTTTATTCCAAATAGCGGGATAAAGATTCACCGAATATCTTTCATTCAAATCAATAGGGCGAAGCGCCTCGATATTTTCATATTTTTTAGGGTTTAAATATCTTCTGTCATATAAAAGCAGATAGTCTATTTGTTCATTTTTCGCCCTTTCAGCCAAATAATCAAGCTTTTCGGCATATGTTTTTTCAATTAAAAAATAATCGTCTAATGTCAGCAACACATAATCGGTATCAATAAAATCCAACGCATATTTAATGCGTGCCGGAAAATCAAGCCCGCCGTCCGCAACAATAATTTCAACATTCTTGTACTGCTTGTCCGTAGGGCAATCGGTCACCATATAAACCTTCCATAATTCGCCGACCCAATTCTTCTTTAGAAATTCAATATGTAAATCCCATAAATCGGAGAATTTATTGCAGGTACTTATAAGCAGTGATACATTATTGTTCATTTATTCACCTGTTTTCTGTAAGCTCGTTAAACATTTTTTCCGAAAGAGTTAAATTCCGCTCCTTGCTGTGATGCTCATTTAATATTTTCTCGGATGTGTCATACAGCCTTTTTTGCAAATCGCTGTCATTTATCAAATTGCTTATTTTTTCTTTAAGCAGCTCCGTATTCTTATCTGTACACATAACCGCACACCCGACAGAGCTCAAATAGCCTATTACGCCGCAGTCCGGATCGCCGTAAGCCAATATTTGAGCGCCTGAGGCGATGGCGTCGGCAGCCTTGGTCGAAAGAGAATATTTGGTTATGATTATGTTCTTTTTTTCAAAGCCCTCGGCAACCACTACAATATCGCTGTTATGAATTATTTGCATAACCTCCTTGTAGGGAACAGCGCCTTTATAGTCAATACCCGGCTTTCCTTTTAATACCTTAATATATTTTTCATCCATTTCGGATGAGTAAATTTGCAATTTATAATCGGGATTTATTTCAAAAAGAGCCTTGCCGATATTCGCCAGAGACCGGTTTCTGCCGAGTCGAATATTTCCGCAATAGGTGATTACGGGATTTTCCTTGTCAATTTCTTTGAATTCGCGTCTCTCTATATCTGAGGTAAGATAAATCGTTTCACCGTTCAAGCCGAATTCGCTGTTATATTTATCCCTTATTTTATCGCTTATATAAAACGCCGAGCCCTTATGCTTAAAAACATTGCGGATAAAAGCCTTGTATTTTTTTCTGTAAATACGGTAAAACGGCGAAAGTGAAAATCTGTCATTGAAATAGTAATCGTCCCCTATGCAGGACATAATGGGGATATTGTATTTTTCCGCAACATATATCGCTATTTCGGGAATAAAAAAATCATCGGAAAAAGCCAAAAAAACACATTCGGGTTTAAATTCATCAAGCCAATTATTAAGCTTTTCGGTATTCCAGTATTTCTTCTTCCACAGCCATTTTCTTGCCAAATGCTTGATTGAGGTATCTCTGCTGCCTATTTTATACAGTTTATCGACAAAAGCGTTACTCACTTCCAAATCGTTGTTCTGCCAATCGTCAGGCAACTCATTATAATTAAAAATTTTACCGATCTCGTTTATTTTGCCGAGCCGTTTTTTTAAAAGATATTGGTCGGTTATTTGATACAGCGAGCCGCAATGCCCCTTAACCGGCGTTTTGGCATTTGAAAAAATCTGACGGATATTTTCTTTTTCCCAATTATGAAAATAAGCATCAAATGCTCTCGAAGTCATATTTTTGTTATAAGGCACTGTTCCGACAATCAAAATTCGGCGGTGCATAATGCTTCACTCCAATGATTATTTCTAAGTAACGTTTTATATAAGAACTTTTTGAAAACCGGCGGCATATAAATAAAGATTCGTACTGCCAAGATGTTTCGCAAATACTCCGCCTTATTTATCATTTTTTCTTCAAGCATATATCGGCTCAGCCTTTCCCATCCGGATATGTATTCCCTACTGCTACGTCTACAAATCATACCGTTACCGATTCTTGCATGCACCAAGACATCACTGAGATTTGCAATTTTATGCCCGGCAATTAGAATTCTCAGCCACAAATAATAATCCTCCAAATATTTCATATGCATATACGAACCGACACTTTGTACAACACTCTTTCTAAACATTACCGACATATGATTAAGCGGAGATCTGAATTTTGCAAATTCATAAAGTTCAACACTGTTTGTTGGCAAAAGCTTGAGAAATACTCGTTTATTAGGGTCAGAATCAAATTCATCAATCGCAGTTCCCAAAACAGCAACATCCCTGTTATTTTTAAGAAATTCAATTTGTTTTTCAAAACGCTCAGCTACGCAAATATCATCACTGTCCGAGCGGGCTATTATTTCATACATACATTTTTTTAATCCATAGTTTAAAGCTTCGCCAAGACCACCATTTTTAGAAAGCCTGTAAACCTTAAATATTTCCGGAAACAGCTCACTATACTTTTCTATAACCTTTTCCAATTCAATGTTCAGCGGACCGTCACATACCAAAATAAATTCACTTGGTTTCAAGGTTTGGTCTAATAAATTACTTTTAAGTGCCAAATCAAAATATTCCGGGTTTTCTTTGAAATAAACAGACATTAAAACAGAGAAATTCATTTTAATTCCTCCTTGTAGTTTATACCAACACATTTTTCTGATTCCTTTATTGACTCGGTCAATTTTTTCACTTCGTAGTTCGTCTTATAAAAACTGATGGACTTTTCATAAGTAAGATTCCCGAACGCCTTATTCACAAGCCCGGTGAAACAGCCCATAATTTTTAAAAGCCATGTAACCCCACCTACAAGCCTGATTTTCTTGCCATGAGCGGCGGCTATCATTTTAACAAGCTCCGATGTATTGCTGTATTCGCTGTTTTGCGGAAAAAACGTTCCGCTTTCCTCATTTTCAACCGTAAGCCGGACAAACTCGCAAAGATTTTCTATGTAAAGCATTGAGCGCTCGTTTTGCACCCGCGGAAAAAACGGAAGCTTAAGCGCCAGCTTTGCAAGTAAAGGATAATTGCCCTTGCTGCCTTTTCCGTATATCATCGGCGGGCGAAGTATAACCACCTTAAAGTTTTCATCTTCAAGCAGTTTCAGTCTTTTTTCAGCCTGTACCTTACTGTCGCCGTAGCAATTGGCGGGTGAAACGAGCGTATCGTTAGTAATTATTTTTGTTTTACCTATAGGCGCACTGTTACCGTAGACAATGGCGCTGCTCATAAATATAAACTGATGAACGCCGTCACTTTTTGCCTTTTCCGCCGCGGCTGATGTCAGCTCGGTATTTACGGAATAATAAAGCTTTTCCTTTTCGGGTGATATTTTACCGTTATCCGAATGGGCTATTCCCGCAACGTGGAAAACAGCATCATACGGTGAAAAGTCCTTTTCTTTCCACCCGCCGCCTATCATATCAACGGTATCTACCGTGTACTCATCGGGAAAATTTGTATTTATATAGTTTTCAAACGACGTGCCTATATAGCTGCCCGCGCCTGTAATAAGAATTTTTTTCATTTTACGGCAACCCGCCTTTACAGTTTCGCTCCGTTCCCACAATAACAAACATAGGTATTGCCGAAACAACAATACCTATGAAAAACAATATCTCCGCCTGACATGGGCATTAGAGATAATATTACTTTTAGAATTATATCATGCTCACATATAAATGTCAAATATTTAATTAACCGTTAACAAGCGCATAAAGCTCTGAAATGACTTTGTTTATGTCTTTATTATATTCTGCATTTACCGCAACACCGGCGGTATCGGTCATAAGTGTTGTGATTGGGTAAAGACTTTTTACGCCCGATACTGTACCGTCGGCGGACGGAATATATTTTTGTGCTTGATATGGTTCGCAGAGAGTTACGGTTGAGCTTTCTTCTAACTGGAAACTATTAATGTCAACATATGAATAGCTTCGGTACTCTCTGCTGGTCAAACCCACGGCAACAACTGTCTTGTCTACGGTAGAAGTGAACACTTTGTGCTCCCAGTCTGGTTGTGTATATGTGTTGTATATAGTTGAGAGGGTGTCGTCATCATAGAAAAAACAAAATACAGCATCTGCGCCAGAAGTTGTTTGCCCACTGCGTAAGACTGTTTTAACGTCAAATGAAACCGTATATTGTGTCTTTGGTTTAAATGCATTAGGAGAATTCTTAATGGTTATTGCACTTGTAAATCTCACACAATTTTTATTTTCAAATATTTCCTCTGAATACTCTAGAGCACCTTTATATACTTGCTGTGGAGTTGTTAAGTTCTTCCCATACCTCGTTACATTAACACTTGTTAAATCCGAGATATAAGGTGTATATGCGGTTGGTGTTGTACCGAGTTCTAATTGCGGTTTAAACACGAGGTTGCTTACTGTCGTTCCTTTTTTTATTATTATGGAAATTCTTGCAAACTCCGCTGTGTCATTCTTCTGAAGCCCGGAGCCTGTATCACTGAAACCGTTTATTGTTTGCAGGGAATATGTGTCCGCGCTTCCGCCCGACGGACAGCCGCTCAAAACATAATTGCCGCTTGCCCAATCGCTTTTATTTGCGCTTAACACGAATTCCGAACGTCCTGTTGCCGTGCCGTTTGCAGTTATCGTGCCGTCGGAATTTACCGTATAGGTTATTCCCGCCTGCAGCATGGAAGAGTGAAAATACGGAAACGGCAATAAATTTTTGCTTTTCAATTTAACGGTAAGCGTGTGCTCTAACGGTGATACATCAGTAAGCCTTACCGCCTCGCCCGAGGCGCTGCCGTGAAGTGCGCCCGAAAAGGAATTGTTCGCATATGTGCGCTCTGCCTTTAAAGCCTCAGCCACCGCCTTGCCGCTCTGTGCGTTTTCCGATGTCGGGGAATAGGCTCGGTCGGTAACTGCATCCTTTCCGGGGTCGCCTTTATCACCCTTGTCACCTTTAGCACCCACAGCTCCGGTATCGCCTTTATCTCCTTTATCGCCCTTAAAGGCGCCGCTGTCGGCGTCCGATCTGACCGACTGCGCCAGCTGCTCCGCAGAATTCGCAATAGCTACCAGCTGCTCATATTCGGTGGGAGTCGGTTCTGCGGGAGTTGCCCCCTCACCGTAGCCGCTCGGCTTTACGCTTACCTGCGCAATCTGCGTTGTCGCGCGTTTATCGCCCGATACGCCGAAAACCGATACCGTAAAGGCGGGTGCCTTTATCACCTCATGCGGTATGCAGCACTCGTTCTCGCCCGTGCAAAGCTTGCCGTTTTCGTTAAGCACCACGCTGATTTTTGTTTCTCCGTTTGTGAACACTGCGGTTTTGGCAAAGCCGTCCCACTCAGCGGGGAAATTGAAGTGTATTTTTTCAAATAAAACGCTGTCGGCAACGGCAGTGCCGTATGTCACTATGCGGCCGCCGTCAAAAATATCAATATTTATCAATTTTATTCCTCCGTTGCGCCGCAAAAAGCCTTCGGGCAAATTGCCCTAACCTCTGCGCGGCGATTGTTTTTAGGTATCAAAACAGAGAGCCTTGGTTTCGCCCCTTTCTTTCCCGAAATTATTTCGATACTCATATTGGAGAAATAAAAATTCTAACCCGTTTGTAAACCCAAAGCGCAGAAATGCCTAAAAAACGGACGCACGGAGGAACCGTGCGCCCGACAGGCTGTTATAAACTAAAAAATATGTTTTTGCGGCGTTACCGCCGCATTTTTCGTTTTTCCGGTGACATGTGCGGCGGAAAAACACCTTGTAAGCGAAAAACCGTTTATTCAGCGGTTTTTCAAGGACACTGGGGTGGTATTGGCGGGGATAGAGTGCAGTCCGAAAATCCGTGATTTTCGTGCGAGCGGCATTCCCGTCCAAGAGCGTGTTGACTTTTTCGACACGCTCCGTGCGCCCGACAGGCAGCTGTAAGCTTTAAAATTTGTTTTTGGGTTTTAATTTTCCGCACAAAGCGAAACGGTCTTTTCGCACACACCGCAGTTATCGCTCATTGCAGTAAGTGTAAAGCTTTCCTGACCCTTTTTCGGTTTCACGGCTACGCGAATTTTGCCCATATACATTTTGCGCTCGGTGTTTGCAACATTGTTATGGTCGCAGTTATCGGAGCCTGTGCCTATAATTTTTGCAGGAGCGGAAACTGAAAAACGGACATATTCAGCCGCGTCAGGCACGGTAAGACCGTTTTCATCAACACATTCGCATGTAAACAGCGCTATATCGCTGCCGTTTGCAGTAAAATCATTATCCTGCGTAAGCTTTAACGCTGCAGGTCTGCCGGTAGTTACGCGCTTATCGCCGCATACCTCATTGCCGCCGATATAGCCCTTCACTTCAAGCGTTCCAGGGATATATTCAACGCTCCACTCGCCGTGACCGTATTTTTCAATCTGCTGTTTGCCAAGCGTCTTACCGTTTAAGAAAAGCTCAAGCTCCTCGCAGTTGGTATAAACCGTAACGGGTATTTCCTTGCCCGCAAGTCCTTTAAAATTCCAGTGCGGCACTATGTGCGCCATAGGCTCAGCCGACCAGTGCGATTTATTCTGATAAAACGCACCCTTCTTTTGCAGGAATAAATCAAGAGCACCCGAGCAGGAGCACACGCGCGGCCATGCCGCCTCTCCCCTGTGCTCAACCGCCGCCCACTGGTAGCAGCCAAACACATAAGAGCGCTCACGCAGGAATTTATAGGTTTTCTCGCGCCCTAAGAACCAGTCGTTTGTATCTCTGTCCTTATCCCTTATTCTGCCGGAAACGGCTGTATCAAAGTTCCAGTCGCGCGTAGTACCCGTAGCGCAGCATTCCGAGGCAAATATAGGTTTATCCGGGCGCATTTTATGAACCGCGTCGTAAATGCCGAGGTTATAATTTATGCCGACGGCGTCGCACTCATCGTAAATTGTGGATTTATCGGGCGTTCTGTCCTCCGCAGCAGTTATCGGTCTTGTGTAGTCAAGCTTTCTTATATGCGCGGCAATTGCCTTGTGCAGCCGTTTACCCGTATCGGTTATATGGAAAGGCTCTTCGTTGCTTGTTGACCACATTATAACGCTCGGGCGGTTGCGGTCGCGCTTTATAAGGGAGTCAAGCTGCTCCATAGCCTCCTTTGTGCTTTCAAACCACCTTGCCTCGTCCATTACCAAAAAGCCCTGCTCGTCGAATGCGTCCATATAGCTTTCTGTCTGCTGATAATGGCTTGTGCGGTAGC
>OGQP01000956.1_pt1 | contig 18032 bp, 18 predicted proteins | sample 1553251 | NCBI WGS metagenome assembly OGQP01 (sample SAMEA2580016, study PRJEB22360) | human gut metagenome | biome: human gut; feature: human-associated habitat; material: faeces | place: Denmark | collected 2008/2010 | reverse complement strand
CTCATCTGGCATTGTTTCATTAACTATCTTTAATAAATCCTCATGTATTTCTATTGACTCACAGCATTCACAATCTGCCATCATATTACCTCTTTCTTTATAAGTTCTTTACAAATAGTGCTCTTATCGCATTGATTACAGCAATAACCATTACACCTACATCTGCAAATATTGCTACCCACATGTTTGCTATACCTATTGCGCCAAGCACTAAACATATGAGCTTTATGCCTATTGCAAAATAAATATTTTCATAAACAATACGTAAGCATTTTCTTGATATCTTAATTGCCTTGGATATCTTTAACGGGTCATCGTCCATCAATACTATGTCAGCTGCTTCTATAGCGGCGTCACTTCCTAATGCGCCCATTGCTATTCCGATATCTGCTCTTGAAAGTACCGGTGCATCATTGATACCATCACCTACAAATGCAAGCTTTTTCTTTGATTTCTTATGTTCTAACAGCTCCTCAACCTTAGAAACCTTATCTGCCGGAAGCAATTCACTGTACACAGCATCTATATTTAATTCTTTAGCTACAGCATCTGCTACATTCTTTGCATCACCGGTAAGCATTACTGTCTTACGTACTCCAGCTTTCTTAAGTTCTTCTATAGCCTGCTTTGCATGAGGCTTTAACAAATCTGATATTAGTATAAGTCCTGCATATGCCCCGTCAACTGCCACATGAACCTGAGTTCCGGCCTCGTTGCACTCTGCATATTCAAGACCAAGTCTTCTCATAAGCTTTCTGTTACCTGCAGCCACTTCTCTTCCTGATACATTAGCCTTAACACCTTCACCACTGATTTCCTCAACATCTGTAACTAATGTCTTGTCAATCTCTTTTCCATAAGCTTTCTGTAAACTCTTGCTTATAGGGTGTGTTGAATAGCTTTCTGCAAATGCAGCATATTTTATAAGTTCATCTTTGTCAATAGTGTTATTATATACACCACTGACCTCAAATACTCCCTGTGTCATAGTTCCTGTCTTATCAAAGACAACAATGTCTGTCTCTGCAAGTGCTTCAAGATAACTTGAACCTTTTACAAGAACACCCTGATTACTTGCTCCACCGATTCCTGCAAAGAAGCTGAGCGGAATACTTATGACAAGTGCACAAGGACAGCTTATTACTAAAAATGTAAGCGCTCTGTATATCCACATTCCCCACTGAGGAGATACTCCTAAGAATATCATGCTTACAAGTGGTGGAATTATAGCAAGTGCCAGCGCACCATAACAGACTGCAGGTGTATATATCTTTGCAAATTTACTGATAAAGTTCTCTGAACGAGATTTCTTGGAACTTGCATTCTCTACAAGATCAAGTATCTTAGATACTGTGGATTCACCAAATTCCTTAGTTGTGCGGATCTTAAGCACACCTGACATATTAATGCAGCCGCTTATTACTTCATCACCAGCCTTTGCCTGTCTTGGAAGGCTTTCACCTGTAAGTGCACTGGTATTAAGAGTTGTATTACCTTCTTCAATAATACCATCAATAGGAACTTTCTCTCCCGGCTGGACAACAATAACTGTACCAACCTCTACTTCATCAGGATCTACCTGCTCAAGCTTTCCATCAACTTCAATATTGGCATAATCAGGTCTGATGTCCATAAGCTCACTTATGTTCTTACGGCTCTTTCCAACTGCAATATTCTGGAACAGCTCACCAATCTGATAAAAGAGCATAACGGCAATGGCTTCAACATAATCACCACTTTGCTCGTAAATGGCAATTGCTTCTGTAAAATCACCATCATCTACAAGTGCAATTATAATTGCACCTACAGTTGCAACTGCCATAAGGAAATTCTCATCAAATACCTGTCTGTTAAGAATTCCCTTAATTGCTTTCCTTAAAATATCATATCCAATAACAAGATAAGGAACCATGTACATTATAAAAAGAACAACCGTAGGAATATCAACAAATGTGCTTATCACCTTAAAAGCAATCATAAGGACTGCTGCTATAATGATTCTTGTAAGCATCTTTTTCTGCTTTTTATTCATATTATACTCCAATCTGCCAGAACAACTCTCACGGCTTTCTATTACAGATATATCTCGCAATCATCTTCTACTTTCTTGCAGTTCTTAAGAACATCCTGCATAACAGCCTTAGGATCCTGTCCTTCTTCAAATTCAACAATCATCTTAAGTGCCATAAAATTAACTGTAGCATCCTTAACACCTGCTGTATTCTTAGCTGCATCTTCCATCTTATTAGCACAGTTTGCACAATCAACATCAATCTTATAAGTCTTCTTCATAATATTCTCTCCTTAAAAACATTAAATAATCAAAATTCTTTCATATGAACATTCATTCATATGTTCATTTTCATTATAACACCTATAAAACTTCTGTCAACAAGAATTCACTATATTTTTCCGCAAACATTTTATGTCCTTTCTCATCTAAATGCTGTCTGTCAACTTCACTTGGTTTTGCAGCACCAGCGGCATCAAAATAATAAAATCCATTTTCCTTTGCTATCTTTTCATATTCCCATGCAAGCTGCCTTGAAACATTTTCAGAACTTTCATTAAATTCAGGATCAAAGCCTTCTTCACCTACACCTTTTCCAAGATGAATCGGAGAAACTATAACTATCTTTGCATGTTCTCCTGCTGTCTTGTTAGCCTTTCTTGCAACTGCCTCCATTCCTTTTGCAATTGTCTTAGCATCAGCATGAAATTCAGTCTTGCAGTCATTCGTACCAAGCATTATAGCTATAACATCTACCGGCTTATGTGATTCAACAACTACTCCAATAAGATCAATGCCCTTTCTTGCATCTCTTACAGCATCTGGAAATATAGTTGTTCTTCCGCACAGTCCCTCTTCAATAATATTATATTCATTTCCAAGAAGATTAGCTATTCTGCCTGTCCATCTTACATCATAATCATATCTTCCTGATTTATCAGGCTTATATCCATAAGTATTAGAATCCCCAAAAAACAAAATATTTTTCATTGCTACATCCTCCCGCAAAACATCTGTTAAACATACTGTTGTCTTAATTCATACTTAATTTGTATGTTTATATGTTATATCGGTTTTCAGACTTTGTCAATGAGAAATTCATGTTTATAATATTATCAATATAACTACACTTTAGTCAGCAGTAGGTTGTGTCAGGTACAGACTGACTACAAACTATGCGCATAATAAAAGCATTGAGCCTGTATACAGTTTAGTGTCCACGCGTCCATGGACGGACGCGTGAGCTGCCTCGCACACGGATGTGCGTTGGCAGCGTAACGGACACATAAACAGCCTATACCGCTCAATGCTTATTATTATGCAGCGTAGTTTGTCCGGAAGTCTGTACCTAACACAACCCTACTGCTCTCTTTGCAAGCCTGTCAGCCTCTTCATTTCCTTCAACTCCAGAATGTCCCCTGACCTTTACGAATCTGATATTAATTGAATCACTGACAGATGTAATATAATTATAATATTCTATTGTTCCTTTTTTGTTTCGTTTCCATTCTCCCACAGCCCATGCCTTGATACCTGCATAATCATAGAATATAGAAATGTCTTTAAGTCCAAGCTCTATTGCTTTTTTTACAGCAGCCATGCTTCCAAGAATCTCTCCTGCGACATTACGCATTGAAGCCATCTCTTTATCACTGCCATTGCCTGACAATTCATATCTTACGCCATCATGCATAAGAAAACCGCCATATCCATACACTCCGGTTGCAATATTAAAAGAACCATCAACAAATGCATAATCATTGTCAGGCATTACATCTTCCATATTGCCACTTCCGGTCTTTCCATTAATCTCCTGTACAGCTTCCCTTCCCATATAAGCCTTCGCCTCTTCCACAGATGGAAAGCTCTTATATTCGGCAGCGGGAAAACCATGTACATTCTTCTTACATTCGTCCCATGTCTGATATATTCCGGGAACTTTACCTACACGCACAGCATAATATTTCTTAGCCATATATATTTCCCTATTCTGATTAATAAACTCGGATTACTCCGGCAATCTCTTTTACCACTGAAAGTCCGTTAAATACTGTCATTGCATCATTAAAATTCTTCTCTGCAACGACATCAGTAATGATAACCAGTTCAGCAACACCGTCCTTACGGCTCTTCTGGACCACCTGCGCAATACTTACATCATTGTTTCCAAGAACACTTGCAATATTAGCAAGAACCCCCTGCTTGTCTAATGCTTCTATTCTTAAGAAGAATTTGCTCTTGGTTTCAGATATATCCTTAACAGGAAGCTCTTTGTAGCATGAGCAGCCAATCTTGCCGCATGAGCCATGAACTATGTTACGACATACATCTATAATATCACCCATAACAGCAGAGGCTGTTGGCATCTGACCTGCGCCCCTGCCCATAAACATAGTATCATCACTTGCCTCACCATGAACAAATACTGCATTAAACGAATCTCTTACTGTAGCCAGAGGGTGATTCTCATCAATAAGCATAGGATGAACCTTAACTTCAATTCCATCCGGTGTATTTCTCGCAAGTCCAAGAAGCTTGATAACATATCCGAATTCCTTAGCATACTTAATATCTTCTGCTGTAATCTTAGTAATACCCTCTGTATATACCTGATTAAATGTTACCCTTGAATTAAATGCAATTGATGACATAATAGCCATCTTTCTTCCTGCATCATATCCTTCAACATCTGCTGTAGGGTCTGCCTCTGCATATCCTAATTCTGTTGCCTTGGCAAGAGCGTCCTTGTAATTCATTCCTGATTCAGTCATCTTGGTAAGGATATAATTAGTTGTTCCGTTAACAATACCAATAATCTCTGTGATATTGTTGCCAGCCATGCTCTGCTTTAATGGTCTGATTATTGGAATTGCTCCCGCAACAGCCGCCTCAAACTGAAGGTCAGCATGCATTTTATCTGCCATTCCCATAACCTCTTCACCATACTCAGCAAGAAGATCCTTATTGGCAGTAACAACCTGCTTTCCAGCCTCAAGTGCCTCAAGAATATACTGCTTTGCAGGAGTAGTTCCACCCATAAGCTCTATTACAATCTCAATATCCTTATCTTCAATAATATCCTTCCAGTTATCAGTCAGTAATTCTCTGTCAATTGGAGCACGGTCTTTATGAAGATTTCTTACAAGAACCTTCTTAACTACAAGTTCTGCACCTGTCTTACTAATCACATCATCTTTCATACTCTGACATAACTTGTATACACCTGTTCCTACTGTTCCTGCTCCTAATATAGCCGCATAAATCTTTCTGCTCATTACTTTGTACGCCCTCATTCCTGTTTATTGTGTTAAGTTTATTATATTAATCTGTGATATATTTATTTCATATCTACAGCATCAACCTGATCCTTAAAGTTCTTTATAGCCTTTCCAGCCTTCTTTGTTACAGATACAATTCTCATAAGAGATATAAAGTCCCATAATCCTTCTATCATCAGAGCAATTCCAATAAATACTATAAGTGCTGATGATGTTGAAAATGGATTCAATAATGCAATTATACCAATAACCACCATTACAACTGCACCTATGAGCTCAATCCACCATTTGTCCGACTCAAGATGATAGAAATCCACAGCATACTGGAGTTTAAGGATTCCATCAACAATAATAATAATTGCAAGTGCTGTTCCTAAGAATACAGCAATAAAGCCTGGTTTAATCACAAAAAACATACCAAATGCAAGAAGTGTAACTCCCTGTACAAGACCATATGATCCAAGAATCTCACTGCCTGCAATCCTGAAATAATTGATAAGCCTTAATACTCCCCAGACACATAAGGCAACTCCAATTCCTTTACATATGATTTCCTGGGATGCTGTTGGAAATATTACCAGCAGTAAGCCAAGAACAAACAATGCAATTGAAACAATAATAATCTCAAACTTAATTGTCTTTAACTTCTTATAAATACTGTTCATATGCTCCATCTCCTTTTCACTCATTTCAAAGAACCTTAGTTCTTTTATTCTTTTGATTATACACAAAAAAGAACATCACTTCAAGACATGCATTTTTCTGCACTTTAATCTGTCCGTGATGTTCTTTATTATTATTTAATATTAAGTTAACAAATACAGATTACTCTGCTCTTGACATAGCCTGCTCGTAATCTCTTGTTCCAACCCAGATTTCCTTAGTATATGGGCACTTCTTCTGCTCAATAGAGCGCTTGATAATAACCGAAATACATACCACATTAGCTATTATTGCAAGCATCGCAACAACTCCCTGTGCTGTCGGGTTAGCTGTAATACCAAAGTTTGCAATTGCATCTCCTGCACTTGCACCTGTAGTATGACATGTAATTGCTGCATTATAAAGGTCAAGTGCCTTAACGCCAGCCTTAGTTGCTCCACCGTATAATGATGGCAATACACTGAATGTATTGCTTAACTGGAATAATGGCAATACCTGTGCAAACATACACCATGTCGCAAGTGTCATGGCTCTGTTCTGAATCCATCCACCCTTATTCCATAATGCATTAGCAAATGTAGGAGCAAGAAGAAGAGCTACACCACAGTACCATGTATGTGTTGGAAGATTACAATATGTATACTCAAAATTCCAGATGTCATAAGCAACGATAAACCATATTGTCATATCCGGCCAGAGCATATCATCCTTTTTCTTAGATGAGTAAATTCCCCACCAGCCTGTCATACAGAAGATATTAATAAGTCCTGCAATTCCATTAACAATATTCCACCAGCCACCATAAAGGAATACACCTTCATTAGATGCCCACCATGCACCAGAAAAATCTCCAGTAATCTGGTAAGCTCTTATGGCTGATTCAAAATCAGATACTACCGCAATAAGAATATTAATAGCAACAATTACGAATGGCCAAGGTTTAAACCATTCTTTCTTTCCAATTCCCCACTTATACTTAATCATGAGGAAACCGACAACTCCGATATCTGCTGCATAAAGCTTAGCATAATGGAACCATCCGTTCATATACTCATATGTCTGATTGCTGTGGCCACCAAACAGACCTGCCTGAATTGCTATGAAATAGATTGTGAGTATAGCCGGTATGATAACGAATAACACGATACCGCCAATCTTAGTACGACGACCTATCTCATTAAGAATTACTAATCCTGCAAACACAAGCACCCAACCCAGTAACTGAGTCATGGCTGTGCTGCCATAAAGTTGAAATAACATTGTTCACGCCTCCAATCAATTATTGATGTTATTTATATATATTTTACACTTTTTTAATTATTATTTCAAGTTATTTTTATAACAAATGACGCTTGGTCATTTCTCACTTCTATTTTCATCGCTGCACGCGCAAAAATAAAGGATAGTCCTTACGGACTATCCCATATATTTTAATATCTGTGTTTTTTTATTGTTGACTACCACAAGACTTTGCTTTGCTGAGCGCATATTCTTCTGTATTATTGCTCCCCTGATTCCATCAAAAGATTTAAAGAAACTATTAATTCCAAGCTCTCTGGCATTCTCCTCCAGCCGGTTAATTGATGTATAAGCTGCAGACCACTGGGAATTATTAAGTGTCTGCTCCAGTCTTATGAAGTCATAACACGCCATATATTCCCTTACATCCTTTATATATACGGTCATAACAACTTCATTCTCTATATCTTTATCCTTGAATTTTGAATTAGAAATATCTATTCCGAGTCTTCTAAGATTCGCGATTATTTTCATCAATACCTGTTCGCGGGCTGACATACTAACACTCCCCTCACACTCAGCTTTCTTATATTCTGGGCAGTACAATATTATGCTTTATTTTTATTTTTTCCTTCAGGAATAACATATATCCATATAAGTGAACTTACAAACAAAAACATTGGATAAAACAGCTTTGGAAGAATCTGAAATGCTGTAATGCTATATCCAAGCTCTGAAACCGCTGATATGGCAACCAGCATCTGGGCACCATATGGTATTATCCCTTGAAATATACATGAAAATGTATCAAGAAGCGAAGCCGCTTTCCTTGGAGTAATATCATAATCCTCTGACATCTCTTTTGCAATAGGGTTAGCCATTACAATAGCAACTGTATTATTAGCTGTAGCAATATCCATTGTTCCAACTAAAAGTCCCATTCCGAGCTGTCCGCCTTTTTTTCCTTTAAATAATCTTCTTATTCCATTAAGTAAAGCGTCAAATCCACCATATTCTTTAATAAGTGAACACATTACAGATACAAGAACTGCAACCATACATGTCTCAAACATTCCTGACGCACCACTTCCCATATTAAGAAGCAGAGTCTCCAATGTAACCTCGCCCATAACAAGCATAATAACTATTCCCGAAATAATACCTGTTATAAGTACAACAAAAACATTTACACCAATAATTCCCCCAGCAAGTACAAGCACATATGGAATAATCTGAAATAGATTATATGAATGTGCAATCTCACCATGTATATCTGTATTAAAAGAAAGCACAAGAATTATAACAATGGTCACAATTGCTGCCGGAAGTGCTATCCAGAAATTCTCCCTGAACTTGTCCTTCATGGCACAGCCCTGACCATTACAAGCTGCAATAGTAGTATCTGATATAAAAGAAAGATTATCTCCAAACATTGCACCACCCATGACAGATGCAACACATAATGCCATACTAAATCCTGATGCTTCTGATACCGCAACCGCTATTGGTGTAATAAGTGTTATTGTTCCAACAGATGTACCCATTGCCGTAGACACAAAGCAGGCAACAATAAAAAGTACCGCTACTGCAAACTTTGCAGGAATAATGCTTAACATAAAATAAGCTACACTCTCTGCACTGCTTCTTCCTACAACTCCGACAAATATTCCGGCTGTAATGAATATCAGAAGCATTGTAACAATGTTTCTGTCAGCCAGCCCTTTTGCCATTACATCAAGCTTTTCATCAAACTTAAGCTGTGAATTCTGCATGCACGCTACTAGTATTGCAGCCATAAATGCAACAATAATTGGTACATTGTAGAATCCCATTGGAATCTTCATGACATATTCAAATATAATTCCGGTTCCAAGATACAACACAAGAAAAACAAGTATAGGTACCAGCGCAACCGGATTAGAATTCCTATTCTTTTTCATAAATACCAATTAATCCTCACCCATCTTAGCAAGCTTGGCAGCCTGGTCGGCAGCGATACATGCATCAATAATATCCTGGATGTCTCCATCCATAATCTTGTCAAGCTTATATAATGTAAGACCAATTCTGTGGTCTGTTACTCTTCCCTGTGGGAAATTATAAGTTCTTATCTTCTCAGCTCTGTCACCTGTACCAATCTGGCTTCTTCTTGCATCTGCCTCTGCGTCATGTGCTTTCTGAGTCTCAATGTCATATAACTTGGCTCTTAAAAGCGCAAATGCTTTCTCCTTATTCTGTATCTGTGACTTCTCTGTCTGTGAATAAATAACTATTCCTGTTGGATAATGAGTAAGTCGTACAGCAGAATCAGTTGTATTGACACACTGTCCACCATTACCTGACGCTCGCATAACATCAATACGGATGTCCTTCTCATCAATGTGGATATCAACCTCTTCTGCCTCTGGCATAACAGCTACAGAAGCAGTAGAAGTCTGTATTCGTCCGTTAGATTCAGTTACCGGGATTCTCTGTACTCTGTGTACACCAGATTCATACTTCATAATAGAGTAAGCTCCCTGTCCCTTAACCATGAATTCTACTTCCTTCATTCCACCAATACCGGTTTCATCGCCACTTAATACTTCAACCTTCCAGCCTCTTGCCTGTGCATAGTGTACATACATTCTGAAAAGCTCTGCTGCAAAAAGTGCCGCCTCTTCTCCACCTGCACCCGCTCTGATTTCAACAACAATATCCTTATCATCATTAGGGTCTTTAGGTAAAAGAAGAATCTTTAATTCATGCTCTAATTCTTCTACTCTTGCCTTAGATTCATTAAGTTCTTCCTTCGCCATCTCTTTAAGTTCTTCGTCTGTCTCTTCATCAAGAATAGCAAGACTGTCCTCAATATTCTTCTTACAGTTCTTATACTCAGTATAAGTTTCTATAAGTGGTGCAAGACTGCTCTGTTCTTTCATAAGCTTTCTGAACTTTTCCTGATCATTAACCACATCAGGATTACCAAGTTCAGCCGTTATATCTTCATATCTGTTGACTGTATCTTCAAGTCTGTCAAACATACGTGTCACTTTTCCTTTCTATCTCTAACTATATAATTACTTTCTGCCCATAACAACACGGTCAAGACCAGCGAGGTCTTTTACAACCGTTATATCTCTTAAACCAGCCTGCTTCATTATTTCAGAAACATCTGCTGCCTGTTCGGCTCCTATCTCATAACACAGGTATCCGTCTGTCTTAAGATATTCTCGTGCTTTCTCAGTGATTTTCCTATAAAACATAAGTCCGTCCTCTGTTCCGTCAAGTGCAAGCAGAGGATCATGTAAACGGACTTCATCCTGCAGAGTTTCTATAACCTTAGTTGGTATATATGGTGGATTGGATACTATTGTATTAAATGTAATATCATTACCCAATTCGCCAAATAAATCACTAAGCATAAAATCAATATTATCAGCCTCGAGATTATGCTTATTCTTCTGTGCAACTTTAAGTGCCTTTTCAGAAACATCTACTCCAAGCACCCTGCTTTCTGGAAACTTCTTAGCAAGAGTAATCCCAATGCAGCCTGAGCCTGTACACATATCAAGAATATTATCACCATTTCTTGTAACCTTGATTACCTCACCAACAAGCACTTCTGTATCAGGTCTTGGTATAAGCACATCTTCATTCACTTCGAATTCATATCCATAGAAATATGCTTTCCCCAGAATATGCTGTAGTGGAACATGCGCAGCCCTTTTATCAATATATTCTTCATACAGCAGAAAATTCTCTTCTGACAACATGCTGTCACCATTCACAAGATAAAAAGTTCTTGTCATACCATTAATGGCAGATAATAATTCAAAACTATCATGGTCTGCATTATCGACGTTATTATCTCTAAGTCGCTTTGCCCCCCATTTTACTGCTTCTCGAATTGTCATCATAATTATCTGTCTTCCAGCCTTTTCTGTTTAAACATAGGAACATCCTCAGGATACTGCTCTTCTTCCGGCTCTTTTCCAGTTTCGAACTCAAAGCCCGCAACTACCTCTTCCTCTGTAAGTTCCTCTGCTTTATCATCAGCATTATAATCGATTGAATTATCATATACAGTACTTTCTGATTCATCACTTGCTTCATATACAAAAGCAAATGACTCCCTGTCTGTATCGTCCATACCAAATTCCATCTCCCTGCCCATCTGTAAATACTTTTGTTCAGGGGTAAGTTCTGTTTCCTGATTATCTTCTGACTTCTGTTCCTCTATATCAATAGTTCTTGTCTCTTCATTCCCATGAATAAGACTTCCTGATATTGCAAGTTCTGCCTCAGATGCCACAAGTGCTTCAACCGGATTATCGGCTTCTGAATAATATTCAGCAATAAACTGTCTCCAGTCAAATACTTCCTCAACTGCCCTTATGGCAACTTCAATCATATCCATATCCGGCTCTCTTGTAGTAAGCTTCTGAAACCACATTCCCGGTTTACTCAAAACTCTTACAAATGCATTATCATTCTTTCCTGCCCATCTTATTACCTCATAAGAAACTCCTGCAATTACAGGAATAAGCAGAATTCTTATAAGTATCTGCAGTGCCGTATTATCAACTCTTATAAATATAAAAAACACAATACTTATAAACATTACAAAGAATAAGAAGCTTGTTCCACATCTCTTATGATATCTTGAACTGTTCTTTACATTCTCTGGTGTAAGTCTTGCACCATTCTCAATGCAGTTGATACATTTGTGTTCAGCACCATGATACATGAAAGTCCTTTTAATATCTTTCATCATGGATATAAGTAAAATGTATATAACAAATATTAATAATCTCACAACGCCTTCTATGAAATTAAGAAGTGTCTTGGAAATTATGTATTTTGATACCAGTCTGGCTGCAAGATATGGAAGAACCATAAACAATCCAATTGCAAAGAATATTGACAAAATAACCGTTACTGCCATTAAAACCGATTCAAATTTATCCTTAAGAATATTCTTGCCAACCTCATCAATCTTAGTCTTCTCCTGTTCTGCCGGATCATCATAAAAAGATACTGAATAATTAATTGTTGATATACCTGTAACAAGTGAATCAACAAAACTGACAATTCCTCTTATTATAGGGAAATTGAGCCACTGATGCTTTTCTGTTAAATCTCTGCTTTCTTTGACAACAACTTCAATTTCATTATCAGGTTTTCTGACTGCAATAGAATATTTATTCTTATTACGCATCATAATACCCTCAATTACAGCCTGTCCCCCAATTCCTGATGGCTTCATATTACACCATACCTTTCTTAAATGTTTTGTATACATTCAAAAAAAGTTGAGGTCCCGAAAAACCTCAACCTTAATTTCAAAATTAATTGTTTGATACTCCGTACTTCTTGTTGAACTTATCAATACGTCCGCGAGTAGATGATGCCTTCTGCTGTCCTGTGTAGAATGGATGGCACTTTGAACAGATTTCTACGTGGATTTCTTCCTTAGTTGAACCTGTTACGAACTCGTTACCGCAGTTGCAAACAACCTTTGCCTGATAGTAATCTGGATGGATTCCTTCTCTCATGATTTCACCTCTTTACAAATTATTAAGTATTACAATTGTGAATTCCGCCTTAGATTCCCTTTCTGTCCCGATGGGATCTATGCGCATTAGACACAATGACCTCTTTATCTGTCATAAACAGCTTTCATATTGTATCACGATGCGACATGTTATGCAAGCATTTTTTCAAAAGAGTTATAAAAAGAAAATATATTTTAAATATAATGATTCTTAACTACTGTTCTTACAAGTTCCTGATTATTCTTAGTCTTAACAAAAAGATCCAGTATTCTCTCTGCTGCCTCATCTGTCTTTAATCCATTAAGAGCCTTTCTCATAATATCAACAGCTTCCTGTTCTTCGTTATTAAGAAGCAAATCTTCTCGCCTTGTGCTTGATTTTGCTATATCAATAGCCGGAAAAACTCTCTTTTCTGAAAGCTTTCTGTCAAGAACAAGTTCCATATTACCTGTTCCCTTAAACTCCTCGAATACAACATCATCCATCTTGCTTCCTGTCTCAACAAGAGCAGTTGCAAGAATCGTAAGACTTCCCCCTTCACGCATATTTCTTGCAGCACCAAAGAATCTCTTAGGCATATGAAGTGCTGCCGGGTCAAGACCTCCTGAAAGTGTTCTTCCACTCGCCTGAACCGTAAGATTATATGCTCTTGCAAGTCTTGTTATACTGTCAAGAAGAATTATTACATCTGTCTTCTGTTCAACAAGTCTCTTGGCTCTTTCAATAACCATCTCTGACACTCTCTTATGTCTCTCTGGAAGTTCATCAAATGTTGAATATATAACCTCAACATTATCACCCACGATTGATTCCTTGATATCAGTTACTTCCTCAGGTCTTTCATCAATAAGAAGAATTATAAGATGCATCTCAGGGTTATTCTTAGTTACAGCATTGGCAATCTGCTTAAGAAGTGTTGTCTTACCAGACTTTGGCTGTGAAACAATCATTCCTCGCTGACCTTTACCTATTGGTGATATAAGATCAACCATTCTCATTGCCACTGTATTTGAATTCTTTTCAAGATGAATTCTTTCATTAGGAAAAATTGGTGTAAGACTTTCAAATGCAGGTCTTCTCTGTGCAACTGACGGATCTTTTCCATTGACCGTCTCAAGATACATAAGAGCCGAAAATTTTTCACCAGATGTTTTCATTCTCTTAGGTCCCTGAATAATATCACCTGTCTTTAGATTAAACTTTCTTATCTGTGATGGAGAAACATATACATCGTTCTCTCCCGGAAGAAAGTTCTCACATCTTATAAATCCATAACCATCCGATAAAACCTCAAGTATTCCATCTGCTAATGGAGCATCATGCTCTTGTCTTGGCTGTGCATGATAATTATCTTTCTTATCTTCTTTAACATACTGCTCACTCTTATGGTGTGACTCATCCGACATTCCTGCCACATCATGCTCTGCTCCAGCATCTTCAGAAACAACAGCTTCAACTTCTGCTGGCTCTTTCTTTTCTTCTCCTTCTGCTGCAGCAATAATCGCATCAATAAGTTCACTCTTTCTCATTGTTGATATATTTTTTATATTCTTGTCCTTCGCAAATTCGCGTAATACACTGACTGACAATGTTTCTAACTTTGCCTTCATATAATCCACCTCTGTTATTAGTCATAGTTTAATGGGAAATGATGCAGAAATCGCATCAAAGATAAATTGATTATACAACGTATTATTCTAAAAGAAAAGACTAAAAATGCTTTTTTTAGTCAGAGCAATATGTTATTATATATAATACTGTTAAAAGCACTAATTATTGAAAGGAAGATTAGATATCATGACTAATGCAGAGAAAGCCTTACAGCTCCATGAAGAGTGGAATGGTAAATTTGAAACAACTCCTAAAATGAAGATTCAGACAAGAGAAGATCTTGCTCTTGCTTATACTCCTGGTGTAGCAGAACCTTGCAAGGTTATTGCCAAGGACAAAGAAGCTGCTTATAAGTACACTATCAAATCTAACACTATCGCTGTTGTATCTGACGGAAGTGCTGTACTTGGACTCGGTAATATCGGTGCTCATGCCGCTATGCCTGTTATGGAAGGAAAAGCTGTTCTTTTCAAAGAATTTGGTAACGTTAATGCTGTGCCTATCTGCCTTGATACACAGGACACAGAAGAAATCATCAAAACTGTAGTTAATATTGCACCTGCATTTGGCGGTATCAATCTTGAAGATATATCAGCTCCAAGATGTTTCGAAATCGAGACAAGACTTAAAGAGCTTCTGGACATACCTGTATTCCATGATGACCAGCATGGTACAGCTATCGTTGTATTAGCAGGTATTATTAATGGACTTAAAGTTACAGGCAAGACTAAAGAAGATTGCCAGGTAGTAGTCAACGGTGCCGGTTCTGCCGGAGTTGCTATCACAAAGCTTCTTCTTACATATGGTTTCAAGCATGTAACAATGTGTGATAAGTCTGGTATCCTTTCTAAGGCTTCAGAAGGTCTTAACTGGATGCAGCAGTCAATGATGGAAGTAACTAACCTTGAGAACAAGACTGGTTCTTTAGCTGATGCACTCCGTGGTGCAGATATATTTGTCGGAGTTTCTGCTCCTAATATTGTTACAGCCGATATGGTCAAGACTATGAATAAAGATGCAATTATATTTGCAATGGCTAACCCTGTTCCAGAGATTATGCCTGATGTTGCCAAGGCAGCTGGTGCAAAAGTTGTTGGTACAGGGCGTTCTGATTTCCCTAACCAGGTTAATAATGTTATTGCATTCCCTGGTATCTTCAAGGGTGCTCTTGAAGGCCGTGCAAGACAGATAACTGAAGATATGAAGCTTGCTGCTGCACTTGCAATTGCTAACCTTGTTCCAGATGACGAAGTAAGTGATGTCAATATCCTTCCTGAAGCATTTGACCCAAGAGTTGCTGATGTTGTAAGCAAAGCCGTAATTGACCATATTGAGAAGTAATTATGCTTCCATATTATTATTCTGTAAGCGAATATCTTAAAGACACTTATGGTAAGAAACTATATAAATTAAGTCTTTCCGGAAACATGACCTGTCCTAACAGAGACGGAAAGTTAGGTACAACAGGCTGTATATTCTGCAGTGGTCATGGTTCCGGTGATTTTGCCGTTAAAGATATTGACAAAGCTAAGACTTTGATATCTAATAAATATTCCGGCAGTGAATATATTGCATATTTTCAATCATTTACTAACACATATGCTGATGCCGGATATCTGCGCGAACTTTTTATGCCTGTAATACTAAGAGACGATATCCGTATCTTGTCTATCGCAACAAGACCGGATTGTCTCGGTGATGACGTCCTAAAGCTTCTTGATGAACTCAATCGCATCAAGCCTGTATGGATTGAATTAGGATTACAGACAATTAATAATTCGACTGCCGACTATATACGCAGAGGATATCCTTTATCCGTATATGATGAAGCCGTAAGCAATCTTCTTTCCATAGGAATTGCACCGGTTGTTCATATGATAATCGGTCTTCCACATGAGACAATAAGCGATTATATTGCTACTGCCCGCTATATATCAGACAGTGGTGCATCGGGAATCAAGATTTCTTTATTGCACATTTTAAAAGATACTGACCTTTACAATGATTATTGTAAAGGATTATTCAAAGCTCTTACTATGGATGAATACCTTGCCGCAATAGGAGCTATACTTCCTGTATTGCCAAAAAGCATGGTAATACACAGACTTACCGGTGACGGACCTAAGAATATTCTTGCTGCACCTTTATGGACAGCTGACAAAAAGAGAGTTCTCAACACACTCTCTCATTACCTCAAAGAAAATATGATTTATCAAGGAAAAGATTTATGAACACTGACTCAACCACATTGTACAAATTAATGATTTTATATATGCTGAGCAAAGTGAATTTTCCATTATCAAACACACAGCTTTCATCTTTCATGTTAGATAAGCAGTACACGGATTATTTCACTTTCCAGGAAACCATCAACTCTCTGGTTGAGGACGGCTTTATTAGAGGCTACTCGCATCAGAGCAGCACACATTATACTCTCACTAAAGAAGGTGAAGAAACTATTGCATTTTTCTACACCAAGATATCAACTGCCATACGTGATGATATAGAGACCTATCTGTTTGATAACAAATACGAATTAAAGAATGAAGCCGGAACTGTAACTGACTGCTACAAGCTGTCTAATGGTAATTATATTGCACATTGTCAGCTAAAAGAAGGCGACACAACTCTTATTGAACTTAACCTTAATGTTCCAGTTGAAGAACAGGCAGAGATAATATGTGCAAGATGGCGTGAAAACAGTCAGGAAGTATATGATTATATCGTTCGTAAACTTATGTAAAAAAGCTTTCCGACAGGTGTATATGCCTGTCAGAAAGCTTTTTATTTACTCATTATCTGCCGCTTCTTCCTGTGGCAGTACATATGAATCTATAAGCTGCCATAATTCTTTAAGTCCCTGCTTAGTCTGTGATGAAAAAGGAATAAGAATATCTTCCTGCCTTAATCCAAGTCCTGTTCTTACAGCTTTCACCTGTTTGCTTATCTGGCTTCTCTTAATCTTATCCAGCTTTGTTGCAACAATTACAGGTCTGTAACCGTTATTTACAATCCAGTCATACATCATTCTGTCATTATCAGATGGGTCATGACGGATATCTATCAACAAGAACACTTGCTTTAACTGGCTGCTCTTTCTTAAATATTTCTCAATCATCTTACCCCATTTTGCCTTAACAGCAGGGCTTACATTAGCATATCCATAACCCGGAAGGTCAACAAGATACATACTGTCATTAATATTGTAGAAATTAATAGTCTGTGTCTTACCTGGCTGTGATGACGTTCTTGCATATGATTTTCTGTTCATTAATGCATTAATAAGCGATGATTTACCAACATTTGACTTACCTGCAAATGCAACCTCAGGGAATGAAGTCTCAGGAAGTGTACTTGTAACTCCGACTACTATATCCAGATTAACTTTTTTTATAACCATAATCCGCTGCTCCTTTCATTTAACGCATTAATGCCTGTGCAAATACTTCTATAGCATTATTAACATATATTATATTCATCCCTTCAGTTATCTCTGTGTCAAGTTCCTCTACATCAGACCTGTTATCCCGGGGTACAAAAACATTTGTTATGCCCGCTGTCTTACTTGCAAGAAGCTTTTCTTTAAGACCTCCTATTGGAAGTACTTTACCTCTTAATGTAAGCTCTCCAGTCATTGCAACATCTGCTCTTACAGGAATTCCAGTAACCGCAGACAATACTGCCGTTGCCATT
>OGQP01000923.1_pt1 | contig 18502 bp, 12 predicted proteins | sample 1553251 | NCBI WGS metagenome assembly OGQP01 (sample SAMEA2580016, study PRJEB22360) | human gut metagenome | biome: human gut; feature: human-associated habitat; material: faeces | place: Denmark | collected 2008/2010 | reverse complement strand
GCGTTTTTTGCTACCTCTGCCGGAACGCTGTCCGACGGTCTGTGCGAACAGATACATCAAAGACGATCATGTGCTTTACTTCTGGATCAAAGCGTTCAAGTGCCATGATGTCATGCCCCTTCAATTTTTCTGCCCCTGATTGTTGTCTGGCCTCGGCGATCTTTTCTCCAATCGTCCGGGCTGGATAGGGCAGACGGTAATTCTTCTGAATATCTTTTACCAAGTCCATGCACTCTGCATTTGACAGAACACGAAGTTTTGCCATAAGACCTTCTGCCGCCTCCCGCTGTTCGGAATTATTTGAATACCGCACGGTCATATAAAGTTCATTCAGGATCTTTGTCTGATAATCGCCCTCCACTTGAAAGAGCAGCTTTTTTTCCATTTCGTTTAATTCCATGTGGATCTCCTTTCTCTCGAAAATGAGTATGAAAAAAGGGCGTCCACCTATAAAAGTGAAACGCCCACGGCAACCAGCGGTCAGACATAAAGCCGGACCGCTGGCACTATTAAATTTTGTCGTTAATAAAACAGCCTCCTTTTTTCTTTATAGTTTTCGTCAATTTTCAACTTGGAAAAGGAATTGAATAAAAGACGACAAACGCTCAAACCCCTTGAAAATAAAGGCTTTTTCTGTTTGTCGTTATTATACCGTAACGGCACACCTTCGCCAGCATCCTTATCAATCAGGATGTACCGCTGCTGAATGTATCGACCTTCCTCGGGCACTCCGACCTGTCCACAACGGCGAATATCTATGCGCATCTGGATAAGTCCAAGAAACAGGAAAGCGCCGATGTAATCAGCAGTATCTTTAATAAAGCAAAAGAATAATGCGTCCACGGCGGGCGCATTAATGCTAACGGAAAGGATGATTTTATATATGACCCAAAAAGAATTTATGAGCGGGAGCGAGCTTCGGCAGTACCTGCACATCTCAACAAGGAAAATGAAATATCTGATGGACAATAACTATATCCCGCACGAAAACACGGGACACACGACACATAAATATCGGGTGCGGACAGAGGATGCGGTGCGGTTCAAAGCCCGCATGGATACCGAACCCGGTTTCCTCTCGGAGCTGAGCGGCATGTTCTCCAACCGCACCGAATGGCATCCGCTCCCGATGTTTGAAGCCACCCCGGAAAACTGCGAAGCCTTTCGGCGGTGGCTGGACTCGCAGTGGGCAGATCTGCCGGAGGCTCTGCCCACGCAGACGGCGGCGGAGCTTGTCGGCCACAGCCCGCAGCGCATTCACGAATGGATACGGGAAGAAGTTTTGGTCGGCATCAAGCTCGGCACTATACAGTACTGCGCCAAGGCGGAATTCGTAAACTTTATGGCGTCACCGCAAAGGCTGGCGCACCCGCGCACGGAAAAATATAAGGAACTGATTCGGGAATTTAAATACATACAGCGCCGTGAACGTGAGAACGAACAGCGGCGGCAGAAAAGAAAAATGATGAAAGAGCGTACATAACCTATGCCTCACCGGAAACGGTGAGGCAGCATTTTTTTGTTTCTGACGGGTCGAACTATGAGAACAGCAAAATAAGATTCCCTTATTTTGCACCGTATTTTAGGGGAAACGGAATGGAAATAAGGGAATTCCTTTATTGGGGTCGGTTTTCGCAGTGTCAAAATCGCAGCCCCGCACTTTTTGAATGAGGTGCGGGGCTATTTGTGCGTTTCATTTCATAATCTTTTCAAAGCGGAACATTTCATCCGGCCCCTCGCCGTGGAATGATTGTTCGTCTTCCTCCGCCGGATCCGGCTCCGGGTGCATGGCGGAGAAAAACTCAACGGCGTGAAAACCGCATTTGTTGATATAAAAATGAATATTGCGCTTTTCAAAATATGGCGTGCAGGTCACCCAGACCTTGGTTTCGGGGTGCAGAGCCTCCACGGCAAGCCAAGTGCCGTAGCCAATGCCTTTGCTGTGTTCCTTCGGCGAAACGAAAAGGAGCTCCAGCTCGTTATGATGTGTTTCTTTGTTGATTTTCAGCACTACACCGCCAACCTTTCTGCCATCATACAGAATTCGATATGCCTCGCTGTCGGGTGCATCAATGCTTTGCTCAATCGTCGCACGGGAAATGATTTCGCCGTCCTCCTCAAAATGATCGTCCCGCAGCCCGAATTCTTCAACCGCACCATACTTGAAAGACTCCTGATTATCAAGAATGAACTGCTCACGGTCATCCGCTTCCAGCGGTGCAAGGGTTACTTTTGCGTTCTTCATAATTACCTCCGAAAAATAAAAATACCCGGTCATTACAAAGTAATAACCGAGCGCACTCGACACCTAATCCGGTATGCGGCCTGCAAGGCTTGCGCCTTACGATCCCCGAGCGTTACGACGCTCTACCTCCGGTGACATAAATATGAATCAGCCGGATCCCGGAATAACCGGGATCCGGCTGACTGTTTGGCGGAGACGGAGGGATTCGAACCCTCGTCCCTCAAGGGGCATCATGATTTCGAGTCAAGTTACCAAAACCGAACTTGGCGGAATTTGACGGAAGATAACGGCAGATGCGAGAACCCCGAAAATGCCGTGTTTTCAAGGCTTTCCGCACCTCTTCGCATCGAAAACGCAGTGAAAATCCGAGTCCGAAAGTCTCCTCCGATTTCTCCGAGTTCTAACGGATTTCTGGGAAAGCCTATTAGAATTTTTGATAGAACCGAGCGATTTTTCGTCCCAAAATCACGCTTTTGGCAGTGCGTGAAAAGCCCCGGTTATGCCGAACAACACCCAAAATCGTGTAGGTTAATTCGCTTCAAAAAGTGAATTTTCACAAAGTTTTCACTTTTTCGCTCTTGAAAGTGAAAATTCATTTTAAACACTGATAACACATATCCTCGACTAAAATAGAAGATTTATTCATTTTAGCTGGGGGTTCCATCTCTTTACTTTGAAATGTCATAAAAATTATCGCAAGTTTGTATTGAAATGTCATTGTTATTGTGCTATAATACATTTGAAAAGTTTTGACGGAGGAATTTTTATGCTATACCGTAAGATAGAATCTCTCATTGAAGAGCATTTAAAATCTGATTCTAAAAAGATTCTTTTAATCGACGGCGCACGTCAGATTGGCAAAACCTACATCATTAATCATGTAGGCAAAAAACTTTTTGAAAACTATATAGAAATCAATATGATTGCTGATTCTTTGGGCGACCGCCTTTTTGAAAATACTAAAACCGTTGAAGATTTTTATCTGCAAGTCAGTATGCTTGCAGGAAATAAAATGAAGAATAAAGAAAATACACTGATTTTTATTGATGAAATTCAGGCTTATCCTCATTTACTCACTCTGCTCAAATTTTTGTCGCAGGATAATAAGTTCACTTATATTGCAAGCGGATCGCTTTTAGGTGTTACGCTGTCGCAAACCACCTCGATTCCGATGGGGAGCATACGAAAGGTCAGAATGTTTCCGCTGGATTTTGAGGAATTTCTTTATGCTAACGGAATGAACGAACTTGCAATTTCCTCAATGCGCAAAAAGTTTGAGCGGTTTGAAGCATTAGATGAGTCCATGCACAATAAGATGATGGATTTATTCCGCAAATTCTTGCTTGTAGGTGGTTTACCCGATACGGTCAATACCTATCTTGAAACAAAAAACATTCAGGCAGTCCGGGATATACAAAATGAAATTCATGATTACTATGCAGCAGATGCTTCCAAATACGATGATGAAATGAAGTTGAAAATTCGCAGAATTTATGACCTTATTCCCTCTAATATGGAGAATAAGAAAAAAAGAATTGTTGTACAAAGCATTGAGAACAAGAGGGGTAAGACGTTCAATAATTATGCAGATGAATTCGATTATCTTATAAGCGCAGGTATCGCACTGAATGTTCAGGCGATTTCTAATCCGACATTCCCCCTGATCGAATCTACCGGAAAGAATCTGCTTAAACTTTATCTAAATGATGTCGGTATTCTTACGGGTATTCTTTACGGAAATAACATCCGAGCTGTGCTGAATGATGAGAGAAGTATCAATCTTGGATCTGTTTATGAAACAGTTGTTGCCAGCGAATTAATCGCTCACGGTCATAAACTCTTTTATTATGACAATCGAAGCAAGGGTGAGGTTGATTATCTTATTGATGATTATGATAGCCTTTCTGCCGTGCCAATTGAAGTTAAGTCCGGTAAGGACTATACCGTGCATAGCGCATTGAACACATTTGTTCAAAACGAAGATTATCATATCAAAAAAGCATTCGTTGTATCTAACGAAAGAAATGTCACACAAAACGGCAAAATAACTTATATACCAATCTACTATATTATGTTTTTTAACGCTGATTGGGGCAATAAAAATTTGCAGTTCTAAAATGAAAGTGTTATCGGTAAATCGCCCTTGGTGCTCGACACATCCGCTGTCTCTGTATGAGCGACCGCCTCTCTGACTTTGACAGAGATAACCTCATCGTCCCGATTAGGGTGATATGATAATTCAGCAATTAGTTAAAAAATAAACTTTTGAAATGTGTTAGAAAGAGGAATCACCAATGGCTAAGAAAAAAGCAGAGGAAAAGATAAATATAGATTCAATACTTTTCAAGTGTCGCGATATATTGCGCGCAGCAAGAAATTCAGGATCGTTCTTTGAAAAGCGCGATATGATGCTGACTCTCGTATTTTTACGCTTTATCGGAGAAAAATTTGAAGATGGCGTAGCAAAACTGCGCGAGGATTTAATTGCGCAGGGGCTTGATCCCGACGACGAAGAGATTTTCGCAGCATTCTTTGACGATGCTACATTTACGGACGGCACATACAATCTGCCGATTGAAGCACGCTGGTCAACTATTATAAACACACCGGCGCCGCAGTTGAATGTTGCTCTTGATACAGCGCTGCACAGCATTGCCACAAGCAGCAATCAGCTTCGCGGCTGCTTTGTTGAGGGTACATTTACCACCCGTAATTTGGCGGCGAATGATATAAAAAAGATTGTCGATGAAGTAAATAAAATCAGTCATAAAGCGTTTGGCGAAGAAAAAGACCTTATCGGCCATGTTTATGAATACTTCCTTAAAGAATTCGCGGTTAACGCTACCAAAGAAGAAGGCGAATTTTATACACCGCATGACATAGTTCAGCTTATCGCAACCATGATTGAACCGTTTGACGGAACATTATATGACCCTTGCTGCGGTTCGGGAGGTATGTTTATTCAGAGTGCCGACCTTGTAAAAGCTAAGCTCGGCGATATCAGCCGAATCAATGTTTACGGTCAGGAAAAAGAGCCTGCAACCTATCGTCTTGCAAAAATGAATCTTGCTTTGCGCGGAATCAGCCATCACCTCGGCGGAGAGGCGGACTCTACATTCACGCACGATTTACATAAAGGTATCTACTTCAATTACATTATGGCAAATCCGCCGTTCAACCTTAAAGGTTGGTATGACGAGAATTTGAAAAATGATTCTCGCTGGGCGGATTATGTAACTCCCCCGGAAAGCAACGCCAACTATGCTTGGATTTTGCACATACTTTCTCACCTGAAAGCTGCGGACGGAGTTGCCGGATTTCTGCTCGCAAACGGCGCTTTGGGCGACAGCGATACTCTTGAAATCCGCAAAAGGCTGATCCAAAATGATAAAGTAGAGGCAATTGTTATTCTTCCGCGTGAGCTTTTTATCACAACCGATATAAGCGTAACTCTCTGGATTTTGAATCAAAACAAAAAAGGCGGAAGCTATCACGGCAGAAATCTGCGTAACCGTGAGCATGAAATACTGTTTATGGATCTGCGCACATGGACAGAAAACCCCGTAAAGGGCGAAAACAAAAAGAAAGTTCTGCTTGACAGCAAGCAGATTCAAAGAGCCGCCGATATTTATCACACATGGCAAAACGAAGGCACAAACGGCACAGATTATGCCGTGCCGGAGCTTTATCGCAGTGTCGGCATAGACGAAATCGAAAAGAACGGATGGAGTCTTGTACCCAGCAAATATATTGAATTTATTGATCATGATCTGGATATTGATTACAATGCCGAGATGACCCGTATCCAAAAAGAAATGCATGAAATATTAGAACAGGAAAAGCAATCTCAAAAGATGCTTGAAGACGCCTTCAGGGGGATCGGCTATGGCATTAAGTAAGTATCGAATAGGGCAACTCATTAAAATAGTGGACGAGCGCAATTCTTTTGATATAAATGATTTTTATGGAATCAATATTAACAAAGAATTTATGCCAACTGTCGCAAACACAGAAGGGCTTGATGAAACAAACTATAAAATTGTTAGAAAAAACAGATTTGTCTTTTCGGGAATGCAAACCGGTAGAGATAAGTGTATTAGAATTAGTATGTATATGGGTAATGAACCTATAATAGTTTCTCCTGCATATACAACATTTGAAATTGTTGACGAATATGTTTTGCCTACATATTTTTTTATGATATTCCTTTCACAGGAGCGTGACCGTTTAGGCTGGTTTTATAGCGACGGAAGCATTCGCTCAAACTTGGATTGGGATAGATTTTGCGATATTCAATTAAATATTCCCGACTTGCCTACGCAGCAGAAATATGTTGATATCTATAACGCTATGGTCGCCAATCAGCAAGCCTACGAGCGCGGCTTAGAGGACTTGAAAACCGTCTTTACATCTTATATTGAGGAACTCCGCCGTAATGATCCCGTTTTCCCAATTGGCGATTATATTACTTTATATAATGAGAAAAATGGAGATGGAGCAATCGCTCTTGAACAAGGAATCAACATAAACAAAGAATTTATTTCTCCACAACGTTCCAACTCCAATTTACAAGGAAGAAAAATCGTCCGACATGGTCAATTTGCATACTGTACACAGTTAAACAATGCTAATGTTGCGATTGCATACAGGAGTGGAAAAGATTGCGTAGTGTCTTCTGTCTACGATGTGTTCGAGATTACTCAAAAAGATAAACTGATTCCGGAATATCTTTTGATGTGGCTCATCAGACCGGAATTTGGTAGGTATGTATATTGGGCATCCGAAGGAAGTGCGTATGAATTTTTAAATTATAATAACTTGGCAAGCTACAAAATTCCCATACCGAATATTGAAGTGCAGAGAGCCATAGCTGAAATATACACGGTGTATAACAAACGCAAAAAAATCAACGAACAGTTAAAAGCTCAAATAAAAAATATATGCCCAATTTTAATTAAAGGATCGTTGGAGGAAAACTAAAGGAGAAAGGAATAATGACATATCAAGACCTTAATCAATACATACTTCATTATTTAACCGAGGACAAAACCCAAAGCGCTATTATGCTCACCGCGCCTTGGGGCACTGGAAAAAGCTTCTATATTCAAAATGAGTTAAAACCGTTTCTCAAAGAAAACGGAAATCACGATTGCGTTGTTGTGTCGCTCTATGGCTTAAAGGATTTAGATGAAATCAGCAAAAGTATCTATTTAGATTTACGTACAGGCGTAATAACAAATTGGTGGAATAAAAATATTTTTTCGTACTTCCCTAAAAAAGCACAAAAAATCACGAAAGAAATAGTGAGTGCCGGAAAAAGTGTGGGAAGCACAATTTTCAAAGGTTTAACTGGGAAGATCGGAATCAATTTTGATATCTCAGATAAAAATTTGAAAAAGCTCTATAGTTCTATCGATCTTTCGGGAAAACTTATTATTCTTGAAGACTTGGAACGCTCCGGAATTGATGTTCTTGAAGTGCTTGGATATGTCAGTAATCTGGTTGAACAAGACAGTATAAAGGTGTTGTTAGTTGCAAATGAAGAAGCGATTAAACAATATAAACCTTTAACTGCTGCTACAGAAGAACAACAAAGCACCGTTGAATTTATGTATAAAATGACAGATAACAAAAGCAGAGAGTTTACAGAAACAACAAAAAAATATTTAGAGACAAAAGAAAAGACCATAAGTGACACTATTCAATTTGAGGAAGATTATTCGACGGCAATAAATGATATTATTCGCTTATTTGATGATGAAAACCTGAACAGATTATCTAACGATAATAGTGTAAATAATATATTGAATGTAATGAAATCGTGCAAAACATTTAATTTGCGCTCTTTTATTTTCGTTTGTCAAAAGTCATCTGACATTTTCAAAAAGCTCGACAAAAAATATCTTTCTAATGAGGATTTTATTCAAGCCATTTTTTTCGGGCTATTACTTTTCGTATTAAAGCAGAGAACCGGAAAAGTCGAAAAATGGGGGCAAGAGAAATACTTTTCAGTTGAGCTTGGTAACGAGAAAGCTCCGCTATTTAAGTTCTGCTATGACTACATCACAAGACAAATAGAACGACTTGACGAAGTCGAGGACGCTTATCAATCATATTTGGAATTTATGCTGTATGACAGCAACCGTTCAAACGGGGATAGTGACATTAATACATTACAAACTTATTATATTCAAACAGAAAGCAATGTGTTAAATGCGCTACAAAGTATTGAGAAAAGGTTAGAAAATCCTGAAGACATATCATTTTATCAATATGGAACCATTGCGGTTTATTCGATTCGTATAAAGAGTTTACTTGGTTATGATATTGATAAAATCAAAAAACATCTTATTGATAACTTAAAAGGAAAAGGCAACAAACTTCAACTTGAGCAAATATTTAGAATTATTATGGGCGACGAATGTACTGACGAACAAAAAGAAGAATATGAATCGTTGCGCAAGGAAATGGCTAAGTCATTAAAAATACGCGGTGAAACGATCCCGGAATTTGCTTATCTTCCGGAACAAAGCAATCTTTTTTATGACTTTATTGTTAAGAACGAAGGCAGATTCCATATGCAAGAATCTTTTGCAGCGCAATTGGATATGAAGCGATTATCAGAAATGTTTAAAGACTGCACAGCAAAACAAAAGCAGAATATTCGTGGGGCGTTTGTTGAAATGTATCGAGTCGGAAACATAAGAGATTTTTTGATAAGCGATAAGGAATACATAGAATCATTACTTGATTATATTAAGAGCGACCGGGCTGGTGATGTCGGTGACGCCATTCAAAAATTACAATATGATCATTTTATAAAAAGTCTTGATGAGATAGTAAGAAAACTGTCTTAATGAGATGACACGATCGGAGGGCAAGCTATGTCAAAATTACAAGAATACAACGGACGCTTTTGCGAGTCGGAATATGAATATGCCTTCATTACCCTTTTGGAAAAAGAAGGCTGGCAGTACTTACAGGGGAATAAAATCAATCGGCAGACTCGCAGTGATGTTTTGTATTCTGATGATTTGGAAAATTTTCTATCAAGAACCAATCCAGATTTGCTCCCTGATGAAATCCATCAGATTATGGATTCTGTCCGTCTTGTCGGTGCGGAAAGTGACTTTGCAACGCTACATAAGGTCTATGGTTGGATGGTCAGCGGTATACAATTCACTCCACAGAACGGCATCCCGAGAATAATATCACTGATCGACTTTGAAACCCCGGACAATAACATTTTCCGCTGCGTGAATCAGTTTGCTGTAGAATATATCAATAACGGTCAAAAAGAAACCCGCAGACCTGATGTACTGTTGTTTGTCAACGGGTTACCGCTTTGCGTAATAGAGCTCAAGAACCCGGCTGATGCCAATGCCACAATTTATGACGCGTGGGAGCAGATTAATATTCGTTATTGGCGTGATATTCCTCATTTGCTCCACTATTGCCCTTTGGCATGTATTTCGGACGGCGTGAAAACCCGGCTCGGTACAGTTCGTACTCCCTATGAGCATTTTTATGCCTGGAGAAGAGTAAATGACGGCGATGCGGTTTCAACATTGCCTTTTGAAGAAACCGAAAATATGATAAAGGGTGTCTATGCGCCAGAACGGTTTCTTGAAATATTTCGCGACTACATCTATTTTCAGGACAGCATTTATGACAGTGACGAGCGCGAAATCGTATGCCGTTATCCTCAGTTTTTTGCCGCAAGACTTCTTAAACAGAGCATTGTAAAATCCGTTGAAGAAAAAAGCGGAAAGGGCGGTACATATTTCGGTGCAACAGGCTGCGGCAAGACTTATACCATGGCTTTCCTTGCCCGTCAACTTTCAATGCGCTGTCCCGAGCTTGGTTCTCCGACGATCATAATGATCGTTGACCGAGATGAGCTCCAAAAGCAAGGTGCAAAGCTATTTACGAAAAGCAAAGAGTTTTTGAACCTTGGTGAAGTAAGCGTTGTTCCCAATCGCAAGGTTTTGCGGGAGGAATTAAGCTCCCGTAAAAGCGGCGGCTTCTATATATGCACCATTCAAAAATTCTGTGATCGCGAGGACGACAAAATCGGACTTCTCAACGAACGGGCGAATATTATTTGCTTTTCAGACGAAGCTCACAGAACACAGCTCGAACATTCTAAAAAAATTCAGTTCAGTAAAGATGCCGACGAGAATATGAAAGCCATGGTTTCAAAGCCCTATGCAAAGGTGTTGAAAGAGGCGTTCCCGAATGCAACCTTTGTCGGATTTACAGGCACACCCATTGCTGAAACATATCAGACATTCGGTGATGAAATCGACCGCTACACAATGGATCAGGCGGTAGCCGACGGACTGACGGTTTCTATTAAATATCATCCGAGAATTGCTAAGGTGCTCTTTGATGCCGAAAAAATCAAACAGATAGAAACATATTATAAAACATGTGCTGATGACGGTGCAACCGAGGAAGATATCGAGGCAAGCAAAAAGGCTATGAGCTCTATGGAAGTTATCCTCGGTGAGCCGTCCCGCTTGGAGCGCCTTGCTGCAGATATTCACGATCATTATGTATCCTCCTGCGCCAAAGACCCCGACAGAGTGCAGAAAGCAATGATTGTTTGCTCAAGCAGAACAATTGCTTATGAACTTCTCAAAAAATTTCAGGACAAGTATCCGGAATGGTTTGTAGAAAAGAAGGTTGCTGACGGATTTACGGCAACCGATGAGGAGTTGAAAGAATTAACGCCGATGCCTTTTATGGCTATGGTCGCCAGTGTCGGCAGTAATGACAAAGCAGATATGTACAATTACCTCGGCGGCGTGAAAAACGATAAGCGCTCCGAGGCTTTGGATGCCGCATTTAAACAGGATAAATCAAATTTCCACATTGTCATTGTAGTCGATATGTGGATAACCGGTTTTGATGTGCCGTCGCTCACATATATGTACAATGACAAACCGCTGAAAAAGCATCTGCTGATTCAGACGATAAGCCGCGTAAACAGAAAATATCCCGGAAAAGAGTACGGAATGATCGTCGATTATATCGGTATCCGCAACAACATGCGTGAGGCAATGAAGATATACGGCGGCAACACATCGGTTGCGCCTACAACAGATGATGTCGAACAGGCTACTACAGTATTTAGGGAGGAGCTATCTGTTCTTAACAATCTGTTTTCCGGATATGATTTAAAGCCGTTTTTGAATCCCGACGGTGATCCGTTTGAGCGGTACAAGCTTCTTGCGAAAGCGGCTGAATACGTCTTTGCCTCTGCGCAGGAGTTGCAGAGCGAAAGCAACAGCGGAAAATCTGTCAAAACAGTATCGTTCAAAACATATTTTTTGAAGACGGTAAAAAGGATGCGGATGGCTTTTGATGTTTGCCAGCCGTCCGGAGAACTCGGAGACGAAGAATCCGCTCTCGCGCAATGTTATATGGCAATCGCCGGCTTCGTTCGCAAAATGAGCGGCACAACCGAGGTAGATACAGAAACAATGAACCGCCATGTATCCAAAATGGTCGAAGAGGCTCTTCAGTACAACAAGGTTGAAAGTGTGCTTAGCGAAGGCGAACAAGAAGATATTTTCAGCCCTGAATACTTTGAAAAACTGTCCGATGTTAAATTGCCGGCATCCAAGTTGGAATTGCTTATCAAGGTACTTAAAAAGCAAATTACAGAATACCGCAAAACGAATCAGGTGGAAGCAAAGAAGTTTCAGGAAATGCTCGAAAAAACGATTGAGGAATATCACGAGCGCCGCAAGCATTTAACCGTTGAAGAAGCAGGCGAAACGCAGGAGCAGGCGTCCGAAGATATTATTAAATCTGCAACCGAACAGGCATTGAAGATATTGCGGGAGATGAATGAAAGCCGTGAAAGCTTCCGCAAAATCGGATTGACTTTTGAAGAAAAGGCATTTTATGATATCTTGATGTCATTAAGAAATCAGTATAACTTTGAGTACGGCGAAGATAAAATTGTCGGCGGTATTTCCGTAAATGATAAGTGCAAATCTTTGGCAAGAAAAATCAAAGAAATTATTGACACCAAATCTTCATTTGCCGATTGGCTTAATAATCAAATTGTCCGCGACCAGCTGAAATTTGACATTAAGGTTTGCCTTATCAAAAATGGTTATCCGCCGCAGTATAGCCCCGAAGTGTTTCAAAAAGTTATGGAGCAGGTCGAAAATTTTGAGGAGAATAATTAAACGATAGGCGATTTGTTCTCATTGTAGAATGAAACGAAGGCATCTTGCAGATGAAATTGTAAATCTAATAATGAATATTGAAAAGGATGTCTTTGTGGGTGGATATTATTGAAGATAACAGATTATCATCTATAAAACAATACAAGAATGAGGTGAGCCCATGAACGAGTTTGATCGTAATATACTTATTGTTAGCGAAAACATTTGTAAAAATATTGCCAGCATTACGGACGGTGATCGGGGCTTTAAATCGCAAAATATACTTAGCAATTTACGTCACTTGGTAGAAGCTGTTGATCAACGGATTTTTAGTGAAAAAGCAACGATCACGCTCAACAAATATGATGATATTGAACGTTCCGTTGCATATGTGGCTTCGCGCGGAGAATTGAAGTTTTTAAATCGGTTTCACTATTTTCTGCAGGCAGCCGTTTCACACTTTATTCCCGATGAAGATGGTGCAACTCGGTTGATGCTGAAATACTATGAGTGGTTGTTACGCATCCGTGAGTATGTAAAGAACACTTTTGGTTTAGATATTTTACAAAATCTTGAAGATTATCCGTTGGATCAGGATGAATCATTGAATGAGTATTATGAAAAAATAGCATACCAGTTGGAGCATATGAGGTATTCTGATCGCACACCTTCTGACCGATTTTATGTGCAGAAAAGCAAACCGTTTTTCTCTGGCGGAAAGATTTATTACGAAGTTACAGTTATTCCTGCAGATGACTATTCAAGTAAGTTTAACAGGTTTACTGTGTTTTCAAAAAATGAAATACCGATATATTATGCGATTAAGCTGAACTTTATAGACACGGAGATAGGAATTTTAAAACGGCATATGCCTATCAGAGTGATAGATAATTATAAAGTGGCAATCCGTCCTGTTGAATTTGATGATTTTTCACGAATTCTCAATATGCCGAAGGTGAACGCGGGCACTATTGAATATAACTCTATGATGGAGTACCTTACGGTGTCCGGAATGAGTTTAACCGAATTGGTAACTATGAGTGATGAATACTACGGTGCTGTAAAAACAAAAATTCAGAATTTGAGCAAATCAAATAATTTGTTTAACTCTTTGGATAGATGCAGACAGTTGATAAAATCGAATGCAGCGGGAAGTAATATTCTTCGGTATATATTACTAAAAATGCGTCACCGCATAATGAGGTATCAAATAGCTGATCGCCCGAACAACTGGATTTCCTATCTTAGTCTGTGGAATGAATGCATCCCCTTTGACAAAATGCCATTTGATGCATCGTTGGTATATCACAATCCATCTCTGTTTGATGTTTTCTCATGTATTAGCAGTAAAGGTAGAGAACATGAAATATTGTCCCGTAAAATCCGCATTAATACAGAGCAGAATGTTAAATTATTCACCCCCATTAAGGATGTCGAGTATATAGGAAATGTACAAGAGCTTGCCAATAAATTCAACACATTATTGATTTCAAAACATGTTCCTGTGCGGAGCTTAGTGATAGAAAAAGACAATGTATATATTAAAGGGTATGAGGCAGATACCGTAACCATAATCAATGACCTTATTTCGCGAGTCGGCAACGGTTTGACCGGTTATCGAAATGCTATGGGAACATGGTTGCAGGAAACACCGACAGTGGACTGTGAAGAAAAGGAGTCCATTCTTCTTGATATGTTCAGTAAATACGATCTTGCCCTAATTTATGGAGCAGCTGGAACAGGCAAAACGACGCTGATAAAGCATTTGTCTTCCTATTTTGCGGATTCAAGCAAATTGTTTCTGGCAAACACCAATCCGGCAAAGGAAAATCTTAGACGCCAAATAAAAGTAAGCAACAGCGAATTCAGTACTATTGCAAGTTGCAGCCCATTAGTTAATGGAAATAACTATGATATCGTTTTTATCGATGAGTGCAGTACCGTGGATAATGCAGCAATGAAAGAGCTCCTGAAAAAGCTTAACTGCCGATTGCTTGTTTTAGTGGGAGATGTATATCAGATACGCTCTATAAAGTTTGGTAACTGGTTCAGCTTGGCGCGGTATTTTCTACCTTCGAATATAGTATATGAGCTGAATACCCCATACCGAAGCAAACACAGTAGCATGGTTGAGCTATGGAATAAAGTTCGGTCATTAGATGAGCGAACAGAAGAATATATTGCCATACAGCATTATGCTTCTGAATTAGACGACAGCATATTTGTACGCGAAGACTCTGATGAAATTATTTTGTGCTTGAATTATGATGGCCTTTATGGAATAAACAACATAAATCGTTTCCTTCAAAATGATAATCAAAGCCCTGCTGTATATTGGGATTCTTGGATATACAAAGTTGGAGATCCCGTGATTTTTAGCGAGAACAATCGGTTTTATCCAACGCTATATAATAACCTTAAAGGTTGGATTCGTCACATAAAAAAAGAGACTGCAGCTATACAGTTTGATATAGAAGTAGATATGGCACTTACAGAGTTTGCAGCAATGGCAGCAGGCTTTGATCTCTTGGAATGTGATGTTCCTGGGCACTCCTTAATTCGTTTTACTGTTGATCATTATATTGACGATGACGGCAGAGAAAAAAACAGCAGAGAGGTTGTTCCGTTCCAGGTGGCTTATGCTATATCCATACATAAGGCGCAAGGTTTGGAATACAACTCTGTTAAGGTTGTTGTTACGAATGAAATTGAAGAACAAATTACTCACAATATTTTTTATACGGCGATTACCCGTGCATGCAAAAACTTAAAGATTTATTGGACTCCTGAAACTCAGCATAAAGTTTTAACGGAAATGAAGCCGCTTTCCTGTAAAAGCGATGCATTTGTAATATCGAATAAATACAATATTCCTATTACAAATAGGAACGGCTAAAGAATAATATTAGTATGGGTACAGGTATGATATAACTAATGGTTTCAGGAATAGCAGAGAATATCAGTAGCTCGAAATTTGTCTGTATGACGGTAGAAGTAATTGTAAGACATAGATACTGGTTATATACGCAACCTCTGAAAATACGGGCTTAAATAAGCATAAAGATACCCACCGAATGTGGCGATTCCATACGGAATATGACCATACTAACTGGTGGGTATTTTTTAATTTTGCCTTTTATACCGAAACTGTGAGTTCTTCTAAAGTACAAGTCCAAAGTATCAAATTGATACTTTGAAACTTCGATTGATACTTTGGAATGTGCTTTCATCCACAAAAATCAATGCGCAAATCATAAATCTTCCGTCTTGAAGGTCGTGTAACCCTCGTAATAATAGCTGTGGTCGATGCCCTCTATATAAACCTCACGGCTATCCACATCATCGGTGAGTGCGTTTTTCAAAAGATGTTTGATTTCAATATCTTTTATCGGACTGCGCTCCATGGCAAGAAGATAATCTTCTTTATCAACCCGGCTCCAATCAACGACCTTGTGAAGTTCGGTTTTGAAAATGAGGTCAAGCCAAATGCGGGTGCTGCGCCCGTTTCCTTCTCGGAAGGGGTGGGCAATATTCATTTCCACATACTTCTCGACGATTTCATCAAAAGTAGATTGCGGCATTTTATCAATGTTGGAAAGTGCCGCTTCAAGGTACATCAGCGGCGCAAAACGGAAGTTGCCCTTGGAAATGTTTACGGTTCTGAGTTCTCCGGCAAAATCGAAGATTTCATCAAAGAGATACTTATGAATTGCTTTCAGCGCAGAGAATTTTCCTGCTCCTAATTTATCGAACACTCCGTTTTCAAAAAGCACAAGCGCTTTTTTCTTGCTGATGCGTTCTTCCGCACGGGCAAGGTCGGCAGAGCTTGTCAGCTCCAATTTGTTTTCAAGTGCCATAGCGCACCTCCGAATTAATTCACAAGATATTTTAGCACAAAAAACAATCCGACAAGCGCTGCAACAATCAATAACACAATCCATCCGGTGGCTTTCCGCACCTTCTTTTTTGAGGAAACCGGCTGTACAAGATATGTATACTGTAACTGTGAAGATTGACTGTGCTGTTTTGGTTTTGCGACAGGTTGAGGTTTTGTCGCCTTTCGGTACATAGCAAGCGGGTCGCTCTGATTCATAATTCTGTCGTAAAAGTCGTCAATCCACTGCGCATCGCCGTATTCGCACATATTTTCTTCCGTGCAATTTGGCTCATGGGCAATTTGATTTCGAATCCACCGATAGTGCTTTAATTGTTTCAGGTCGTCATTCCAATTAAAAACATAGAACGAGGCAGATGTCAGTCTTGCCATATCATCAATATAGGCTGAAACGCCGTGGTTGCTGTCATAAATTTCATTGCACAACTTTTCAAGTCGTTTATAAGAATTTATAAATCCCATTTTCTCACCGCATTACTTATCCGCCGCAATGCCGGATTTCATCCAGGCGTCAACTTCGCTTATTTTGAATTTCCACAGCCTGCCGATTTTAGCGGCGGGCATTTCTCTGCGTTCAATCCAGTCAAGAACGGTATCACGGCTGACGCCCAAATATTCCATTATTTCTTTCATCGAATACCAGCGCTCAAGGTTGTTATCCATAGCGGAATCCTCCGTTTTCACGAAAATACAATACTACAAAATATATTATACCACATTTATTGGAATATCACAAGGTTTAACAGGGGTTTATTCGGGGTTTGCAAGAAAAAATCATAAATCGCACGGCAGAAAAAAGCCTTCTTTCGAAAAATCGAGAGAAGGCTTTGAAACTATTTCTGTCCGTCTGTGCGTGGCGGGTGATAAAACGGCATTCTTGGTTTTGCGTTATGGTTATTGACGCGGGGCAGGTTTTCGAGCGGGATAGCGTAGAACCGTTCTTTGATAAAATTCCCGTTCATGTTGTCGATGATTTTTGCGGACTGTTCTGCGTAAGCGCCGGTTATATCAAACTCCGCAAGACGGACGATCTGAAAGCGATGCTTTCCGGCAGCGGTATACAGAATCTCTCCGGCTTTTCCGTCACCGTAGGGGGTATAGGCGTAGCTGGCTGACTGCACTGTTTTCTTGTCTTTTTCTTTTATAACCGTTATAGCCGTTTGCTTTAAGAAAACGCCGTCGCAAAAGCCCATATCGCACAACACTTTGGCAAACTTTTCGATTGCTGACTTGCGTTTTTTCTCAATACTTTTTTCGCCCGATGCGCCTTGCCGCAATGCGATTTCCGCATAGGTGCTGGGCTTAAAAATGCCGAAACAGTCAAAACACACACCGAGAGAAAGAGATAAAATCTGCTTATCCTTCGGAGAAATTTTGTCGGCGGCATCGCGGAAATAGGTCCGGTAAATACTTCGCAGCACTTCATCAAACAGGGACACGGACGGGTCTACAATCAGTTCGTCCGAAACGGTGCCGTCCGCTGTATTTTCGTTTTCCTCTGTCGGGACAATGCCGATGGGATATTCGCAAGCCTTGCCGACAGCAACAAGTTCGGTGACTTTTTTCTCTGTAAATCCGGTTTCTTTTACGGCAAGCGCAATACGCGCATCGGCGGAAAATTCGGGAGCGCTGTTATAAATGCGCATAACCTTACGCAGCTCGGCATACCCGTTTTGCGTCGGCACGGTGCAGGCGTTTTTGGTCGTGCGGATATAATCCAACTGCCGCATGACCGCCGCTTTTTTCACATACTGCAAAAGCGGAATGGGATCGGCGGCATCATAGCCGAGGAAAGCAAACCACAGGGACTCCAAAAAGATCTGCTTGATGTCCCCGGTATCGTCCGCAGACAGATTGTAATGCGAAACGAACCGCTCGGCACGGCTTTGCAGTACCGGCTCATACGCGCGGATGAATGCTTCAAAATATCCTTTATCACGGCTCTTGATTGCCTCAACAAAATATGTGTTCAAATCATCGAACCGCACGCCGCTTTTATCGCTTTCGGTAAAGGCAGATGCGCGTTCGATTTTTTCTTTGCAGAAATATTTGATACGCAGAATTTCATCGTTGATTTCCCAAAGCCGCAGTTTACCTGAACGGACAGAAGAAAAAATATCGTTGGTTGATTGTAAAATCAAGTTGGACACTTGAGTAAAAAATCCATAGTGATTTTTT
>OGQP01000921.1_pt1 | contig 18505 bp, 16 predicted proteins | sample 1553251 | NCBI WGS metagenome assembly OGQP01 (sample SAMEA2580016, study PRJEB22360) | human gut metagenome | biome: human gut; feature: human-associated habitat; material: faeces | place: Denmark | collected 2008/2010 | reverse complement strand
ACTGCTCCTCCAAATGTTCCGCCTGGAGCTGTGACTCAGGGTACACTCAATCCGGGGCAAGCTGTGTTCAGGAAAAGAAAACCTGTGCCGATTACGGGTATGAAGACAGTCTTAAATTTGGTATTGGTATAACCTGTTCTCAGGTTACCGTCAGTAACCTGAAATGTTACAGATGCACACAAAAAGCGGTCAGCTGTCCCGGCGGCAGACCCGGCAGCTCCTGTGCGTGCGGCGGAACACACAGTGGCGTAGGCTTTGCGGCGGCGCATTTTTGTGTGGAGCAGGTAAAATAAATATCAAAAAAAGCAGTCCCGGATAATTTCCGGGACTGTTAAATTCAGGGATATAATTTTTACAGATTCTTCATGGCGAGCAGTTCGAGCTCCTTGATTTTGTCACGATAAATGACGGCCGTTTCAAACTCGAGATTGGCGGCGGCTTCTTTCATCAGTTTGGTATATTCCTTGATTTTCTTTTCGACGTTTTTGATTTCTTCAATATCTTTGGCGTCGTCTTTAACAAAATCGGTTTCGGTCATTTCCTTTAAGGTTGCCGAAATGCTCTTTTTGATGGTTTTCGGCGTAATGCCGTTTTCCGCATTGTATTTCATTTGTTTTTCGCGGCGGCGCTGCGTTTCGTCCAAGGCCTGTTTAATTGAACCGGTTATTTTGTCCGCGTAGAGGATAACCTTGCCTTCGGCATTGCGCGCCGCACGGCCGATGGTCTGAATCAGCGAGCGGGTAGAACGCAGGAAACCCTCTTTGTCGGCGTCAAGAATGGCAACCAGCGAACATTCCGGAATATCAAGGCCTTCGCGCAGCAGGTTGATGCCGACCAGCACGTCGAAAACGCCCAGCCGCAAATCGCGGATGATTTCGATGCGTTCCAGCGTGTCAATGTCAGAGTGCAGATAGCGGACTTTGATGCCGTTGTCGTTCAGATATTCGGTCAGGTCTTCGGCCATTTTTTTGGTCAGGGTCGTTACCAGAACCCGCTCGCCCTTGGCGATGACCTTGCGGCATTCTTCCATGAGGTCGTCAATCTGGTTTTCAACCGGACGCACGACGCAAACCGGATCGGCAAGCCCGGTCGGGCGAATGACCTGTTCGACGAAGCTGCCGCCGCTTTGTTCCAGCTCCCAGTCGCCGGGGGTTGCGGAGACAAAAATCGTCTGACCGCGCATGGCGTTCCATTCGTCAAACTTCAGCGGTCGGTTGTCAACGCAGGACGGCAAACGGAAGCCATAATCGGCCAAGGTTGATTTGCGGTTATAGTCACCGCGGTACATGCCGCCGATTTGCGGCACCGAAATGTGACTTTCGTCAATGAAGATGATGGCGTTCGGCGGCAGATATTCAAACAGCGTCGGCGGCGGCGCTCCGGCCGGACGTCCGGTCAGGTAGCGCGAATAGTTTTCGATGCCTTTACAATGGCCGGTCGCTTCGAGCATTTCGAGATCGAAACGGGTACGCTGTTCCAACCGCTGAGCTTCGAGCAGTTTGTTTTGGCTTTTCAGTTCGTCCAGCCGTTCGCCGAGTTCTTCCTTTATGTGCACAATCGCCTGAGACAAAGCCGGCCGCGGCGTAACATAGTGGTTGGCCGGATAGACGGTCACTTCTTTCAAATCGGCGGTTTTTTTGCCGGTCAGCGAATCGAATTCGCTGATACTTTCGATTTCGTCGCCGAAGAAGGAAATGCGCCAGGCCCGGTCTTCGTAGTGCGCCGGGAAAATGTCAAGTATGTCGCCCTGAACGCGGAAAGTGCTGCGGACAAAGTTTTGCTGGTTACGTTCATATTGCAGTTCTGCCAGCCGACGGTGGACTTCCCGCGGGCTGATTTCGTCACCGACTTTCAGCGGAATTGTCATTTGCGAATAGGACTCAACGTCGCCCAGGCCATAAATGCAGGAAACCGATGCGACGATGATGACGTCATTGTCTTCCAGAATATTACGCGTGGCGGCGTTACGCATGCGGTCAATCTGTTCGTTAATGGCCGAATCCTTTTCAATATAGGTATCGGTTTTGGGAACATAAGCTTCGGGCTGATAGTAATCGTAGTAGGAAACGAAATATTCAACATGGTTTTCGGGAAAGAACTCTTTCATTTCCGAATAAAGCTGAGCCGCCAGAATTTTGTTCGGCGCCATAATCAGGGCCGGACGTTTGCTCTGTTCAATGATTTTGGCCATGGTAAAGGTTTTTCCGCTGCCGGTAACGCCGAGCAGAACCTGATTTTTTTCGCCGTTGGCTATGCCTTCGCAGAGTTCCTTAATCGCCTGCGGCTGGTCGCCTGCGGGAGCAAACGGACTTTCGATTTTGAAATCGCGACTCATTTTGTTTTCCGGTTTTATTCTTCCGTATCTTTGTCTATGCCGTCGAGTTTCAGCGAATTGGAATAAATTTTGGCAAAGTTGCTGAAGGCGGCGACGTCGTTGACCATGCGGTCGATTGAATTGATGTCTATCTTATCATCTTCCAGCTGTCCAGTTAAGATGTTAAATACGCTATAATATTTCGTATCTTTAAAGTAGGGCATAAACTTGTTGCGCAGCCGGACGATAACGGTTTCTTTGCCCGATTTTTTCAGTGCGGTGGCCCAGTCGAGTATATAATTAATCTGTTCTTCGCTGAGAGGCTGTCCGGGAACGGGTTTTTCAATCAGGTATTTGAGATTGTCAGAGGCGGGGCCCCAAAGGCCGGCATTCCAGAAAATTTCGCTTTTCAGCAAAATGGCATTTTTGCTGTAATCGTCTTTGAGGAGTGCCAGCGCTTCCTCTTCACGGTTAAGGTTGGTCAAAGCCTTGGCGCGGATGATTTTGCGCTGCAGCGCGAGCGTCTGCGGAATGGCGCCGTTTTCGGTATCGTCAAGCATCAGCAGAGCTTCGCCGTCCTTGTGGTTAAACAGGTATATCAAAGCCAGGCGCGTACCGATTTTGGCTCGGTCGAGCGGTGTCATCGGAACATTGCGCAGCTGTCCGGTCAGCAGGCTTTCGGCACGGTCAAGCAAATCAACGGCAACCAGGCGGTCACTGAGTTTTTGGACAATCGTGTTGTAACGCGGGCTTTTCGGTGCCAGCCATTCGTAGTCGTGATAGAGCGCCAGTGATTTCAGTGCCGACAGGTTATCTGCTTCGTTACGAATGTAGATGTCTTCAAAAAGGCGGACCATGCGGTCTTCAACGGCAGGTTTGTCTTCGTAGCCGGCATAGTTTTTCAGTTCCTGCAAGGTGCGGAGCGCATTGGCAAAGTCTTTTTTGCGGATATACATGTCGGCCAGGCCGTCCAAAAGTTCCAACTTGAAGCTTCTTTCGCCCCAGGCGTAGCGCAGGCGTTCAAATTCGCTGATTGCCTTGTCCAGCGGAAACAGGTTCAGTTTTAAGCCCAGTTCGACGATTTCCTTGCGGGCCAGCGAGGTGTATTTAAGCGAATCCATCGGCAGAATGCGCTTGTATTCGTTGACGGCACTCATCGGCGAACCTTGCAGAACCAGTTTTTTGCCGGTCAGGTAATGGACGGCGGGGACCAGTCTTTCCGGATGGCGGCTGTTTTTGAGAATATCTATAAAGTTCTGGGTGGAAAGATCGTCGCCGGCATTAAGCGCAATACGCGCACCGACAAGCGCAATGCGGTCCTTGATTTCGTCGGGGTAGTCGCGGATAAGCGAGATGAACGAAAGCAGTATGCCGCTGTATTCGTCTTTATATTCGACGGCAGCTTCCGACAGGGTTCGCCAGAAAATGGCTTCGTTCAGCGTCGGCAGACGGCCGTATGAAAAGTCTTCGACCGCCTGTTCATAGCGGTTGGCCAGGAAGTTGGCCACGCCGGACAATCCGTACAGCCGTTCAGAGGCGGCTTCCGGCGCGCCGGTTTCCTTTATTTGATTGATTATGGTCAGCGCATTGGTGCCGAGCCCCCGCATAACATAATATTTGGCCAGTTCGAGACGGGCTTTGTTTTTTTGTTCTTCGGGCGCGGCGGCGATGTCGCTGCGCAGCTGCTCTTCAGCCTCGACAAACGGCTTGTTCATGAGTGCGGCGCTGGAAGTTCCTGTCAGCGGCGAAAGTTCGCTGTCGTCCTGACTGAGCATGGCCTGCCGTTTGAGAATTTCGAGGTTGTGGGAGATGTTCAGCCCGCGGTTGTAGCCCTGAATCGAGAGGCCGGTTGTGGCGCGGCTGACGACAATATCGTTGGTTTTGGAAACGATGACGATACCCTGATAGGAATCCAAAATGTCGAGGTCCGGGTAAGTATAGGGGTGCTCCATGCCGACGCCGATGTCCAGACTGGGCGCAGCAATAAGCGTATCGCCGATTTCCGGGTCGAGCGTGGAAACGATGTTGCCGGTGTTGGATACGGGGACGAAGAGGTAGGGCTGCTTGCGGCTGTCATATTGCGTGAATGCCTGCAGGTAACGGTGTTCTTCGTCGGGAAATGGCTTTTTGAGCAGGTCGACAACCCACAGCAAACCTTCCTTCCGGACGGTATAATAGGTTCCTTCTTTGGGTTTCAGGCGCAAAATAAGGGCCTGATAATTGGGAATCTGGACCAGCTCGTCGACCATAGGCGCCGCACTGGCGGCGAGTTCGTCGACATTGATGTTCTGGGAATGGTCAAAAATAATCCATAAGTAATCGCCGCGGCGGAAGACGGCCAGACCGACGGGAATGTTCCACGGAAAACTCAGGCTGATGCTTTGACTGCCGTTTTCGGTCATTTGCGGCGCGACCATTTCGCTGACGCCGGAGACTTTTGCCGAACTGCGGGTTTCAATAGGTTTTATCTGTGCGGTGGCCACCGGTTCGATTGCGGCGGAGGTTCCGACCAAAGCGGCTGCCGGCGCCGGGAACAAACAAGCAAAAACCAGCGTACAGGCTGCCATACGCCGGCTGATTTGCTTTGAAATGTCTGTTATCGCTTTGTTCAAAACCATTTCCCGCTGCCGTTAAATGCTGTTGCCGATGATTTCGTCCGTGACGGCCTTGGCCTTTACCGCCTCCATCTGTGAAACGATGGCGGAAGCCGAGGACGGTTTCATTTCCCGCAGGAGAGACGCCGCCGTTTCAATATCCAGCGTGTTGAAAATTCTGGCAGCGCTCTGCGGTTTCATGCTGGCATACATTTTGACCAGAGCCGCAATTTTTTCCTTTTCTTTTTCATTGTATTCGCCGATAAGTTTTTTCAGCTTGCTTTCGTATTCGCGGAGCTGGGCCAGTTTTTTTTCGATTTCTTCTTCGGCGACTTTCAGCTGAACGGCTTTTTTATCGATTTCGCGGCTTCTGAGGTCGAGGGCTTCGCGCCGTTCGGCAAGTTCCTGCAAAATCATTATTTCGGACTGAGTAAATGTGCTGTTGGCCTTTTCGCCGGTGCTGCCCGGGTTTTGTCCGCGTTCTGCCTGTTCAAGAACTTTGCCGAGTTCGGCGGTGTCCCTGGACGCTTCTTCTTCGGCCCAGGCCTTGCTTTGACTGATGCTGAAGCTGCGGCTGTCTGCGTTTTTGAGCGAATCGAAAACGTTATTGACGCGAATGGACAGGGTCAAAACTGCCAGAAAAATGAAAACGGGCAGAATGCGAAAATTGTTCTTGAATTTGGTCAGCATCGAAATTCCTTATTTTATCGAACGCAGGGCTTTTAAGAGTTCCATTTCGGCTTCGGAACGCGAATCCGAAACCGCAAAATCTTCTTCTACATCATCGCGGGCTTTTACGGAAGCTTTTTTTGCACCGAACAAGCCGGCGGCGGGTTTTTCTTCCTTAATGCTGCGGCCGTCCTTAATCATGATTTCCAGCCGGTCGGCCAGGTTATCCGCTCTTTCGTTGATGAAAGTCAGGTCGTCTTTGAGCGTTTTGGCACTGTCTACGACCTCTTTGAGACCTTCCGACGAATGTTCGGTAACCGATTTGAGCTTCGGAATGGAGTTTTCGGCTTTGAATGTGGCTTCGTTGAGCGACTGCACCAACTGAGCCAGACTTTTTTGGTTCTGGCGCAGCATGCTCAGGTTCTTGTTGAGCCGATATGCAAAGACAATGGTCGGAATCAACAGTCCGATGATGGTGAGGTTGATGATTAATTCGAAACTATCCATTGCGGTCAGCCTTATCTTTTACTTTGATGACGACATGGTCGGATTTGCGTCCCATACAGCCTTTAAGCAGCGGAACGTCGCCGCAGATGAGCGTTACGTCGTCGCAGCAGGACATTTCGAGCGGCAGAAAAGACCCTTTTTCCCATTTGGCGATTTCGCCGAGACTTATCATCCGCTCTTTGAGAATGGCTTTGATTTCGACATCGGTTTCCCACAGCTGTTCCATCAGGTGGTTTTCCCAGATGGTATCGCGGCCGTAGCGTTCGCCCATGAACATTTGCAGCAGCAGGTCGCGCACCGGTTCCAGCGTTGCATAGGGAATCATCAGGTCAATTTTGCCGCCGCGGTCTTCCATGTCGATGCGCAGATGAGCGACGATGACTGCGTTGGACAGGCGGGTAATGGTGGCAAAGCGCGGGTTGGTTTCCAGACGGTCGTAAGCGAAGTTGACCGAAGTTACCGGGTCGAAAGAAGTGGAAAGGTCGGACAAAATCAGTTCAATCATGTCTTTGACAAGATTGAGTTCGATGGTGGTATACGGACGTCCTTCAATGCGCATGGCCGCGGTGCCGCGGCGGCCGCCGAGCAATACGTCGACGATGGAATAGACCAGTGACGAATCAACGGACATCAGGCCATAGTTGTCCCATTCCTCGGCCTTGAAAACGGCAAGCAGGGTTGGCAGCGTCAGAGAATCGATATATTCGCCAAAACGCATGGACTCAATGTTGTCGAGCGAAACTTCAACGTTGTCCTGCGTGAAGTTGCGGAGCGATGTGGCCATCATGCGGATAAGGCGGTCAAACACGATGTCGAGCATCGGCAGACGTTCGTAAGAAACCATGGAGGCGTTCAAAATGGCCCGGACGCCGGTTTTCATTTCGTAGTCTTCGTCCTCTTCGTCGGGCGTGTAGCCGAAAAGGGAATCAATTTCTTCCTGATTGAGGATTTTGGAATCGCCGCCGTCGCCCGCCGCCGGAGAAACTTCTTCCCCGCCGCGAACCTTTATGGCATCAGCCCAGTCCTTGTCTTCCTTGCGGTCGGCTGCCTGTTCCTGATTATTTGTCGTATTTTCCTCTGCCACTTTTTGTGTCCTTAAAATTGGTTATTTGTCAATTCCGAAAGCCTTGAAGTTCAGGTTGGCAACCACGACCGGGCTGACAATCAGGTTGATGCGGTACAACAGCTCTTCCCTGAGCCAGTAAAGCCCGTTGGAACCGCTGATTTCGTCCGGCGTCAGCTCAATCGTGTGGGCAATGACGGCGTCGACGATTTTGGGCATGAGCCCTTCGACAATCTGAACGTCTTCCATCCGGGTCAGTTCAATATTGAGCCTGAGGCTGACGTCCTGCGGTGTTCCGGCTTCGTCTTTAATGCGGACGTTGATTTCGGGAATGTCGTAAAGAATGGTCAGCTTGTTTTGGGCAGTGTCGCCGTCCGTGCCGCCGGGCCTTTCGACAACGGCGTAGGAAAGGTTTTGCGGACCGGTTTTTTTGCTGAAAACCGAGTAAAAACTGACGACCAGCCCGATTGCAATCAGCGCTGGCAGCAGGAAAATCAGAATCTTTTTGCGGTCGATTTTCTTTTTGCCTTCCTCAGCATCGGAATCCGCATCGAAATCATCGTCTAAATTTGCCATAACCCTACCTTAACAATAGATTTGTCTGTCCGACATTTTATAATATTTTTTCAAGAATGAAACCCTAAAAACATACTTATTAAACGTATTTGTGATTTTAACCATTATTTCAGGATTTCCGGTGTATAAATCAAGCTGAAAAGGTCTTATGAACATTAGCGCCGCCTGATTGTTACAGATATGTTAATTTTGAGGAAATTTAAAGCTTTGACATGGAAAAAAGCGCGCTTTTGTGGTAGGATGGATAATGAGTTAAAGGATTTGGAACGGGGCGTGGCGTAAATGTATATCTGGGTACTGCTGGCGACATTCATAGCGATTTTGTATTCGTTTAATCTACCGACGCGTTCCGACATGCGCGAAATTTACGTTGAGCCGCAGGCAGAGGCGATTGTGAGCAAAATGCTGCTGCAACATCGCGCGGCCGAAAACTATGCCCGGGATCTCGGCTATACGTCTTATTATCCGGGCAACGTCGACTTTAAGCTGCTGTGCCAGAAAAATTACCTTCCCTACGGTCTGGAAGGCTGTAATCCCTCCGATACCAGCAAAATTTCGCGCCGGCAGGAGATTCAGTCGCGGATATATTGTCTGGACAAGAGTTCGTCGGGATATTCGAAGTCCGTAACCGGATGTCCGGGAAGTCCGAGCTGCTGCAGCCAGGACAACGCATACAACTATGTCGTGACCTATGGCTGCGTGCCGCAGCGCTGGCGAAACATCAAAACCGGAAAGCCCAACAACGATTTGCTGAACGCGATTAAAAACACGGTCGGCGTCGGTGTCAACATCGGTTATGCCGACTTTGAGGACAAGACCTTTACGCGGACTTATGACGTGGCCAACGGCAAAACGGTGCAGGACAAGTATACCATGCACCTGGTCGGCCGCGAAGTCGAGTGGATCGGCATTCCGGAGTATGTGGTCAACGATGCGGAAGGCGGAAATACGTCGTTTAACCGCATGTGCGTCGAACCGCTGAAGGACAAGGACGGAAACGTCGTTGAAGCGCAGGTCTGTTCCTACTGCATGGTTTATATTACGCCGATTTAGGCGGAGATGAGGAGAAAGACAATGTTGAAAAGCAAATTTGCAAAGCTGAACGAGCTGGGCAGCCTGATGGTTGAGGCGATGGCAATGCTTGCCCTCATTTCCATGGTTACGCCGATTTTGTACCGTAAGGCGGCCGAAAGAACGACCGAACTGCAGGATATTAATGCCGCGGGGCAGATGCGCAGCCTGATTAAAGCCGTGGACGACTATGTGAGCGACAACTACAACACGATTGTCGCCGGCAATGCGGTTAACAACAGCGTCAACAATTCGGTCAACTACAGCGATTTGGTCAGCGGCGGCAAAAAGACGATTGACATTAAGCACTTTCGCGACTATCTGCCGTACGGCTTTTTAGACTCGTCGGGCAATGTGCAGGATACCAAAACTTTCAGCAAAGACTACAAAGTCGTTTTCAAATACACGGATGCGGGTGGCCGCAAGGCGGTAACGGCGTTTGTGGTAGCCGAACCTAAGGAAAAAGGCAACTTTCCTATGCTGCGCGCATCGCGTATTGCGTCGATGGTCGGCACCAACGGCGGTTATGCGCAGGTCAGCGGCGGCAAGGTTACGGTTAACGGCGTACAGGGTATTTGGACGATTGACAACATGAGCAGCGAACTGGGGGTTACAACGACCAACGGTTCCATTGTTACATCTTCGGTACAGCCGATTACGGAAGCTGGGGGCGGCGGCAACAACGAGAACTACCTGTACCGCATTGATATGAGCGGCAATCCGTCGACGGCCAAACTGAACCAGATGGAGGCCAATCTCAAGCTCGGCGCCGACAGCGGCACGCATCACAATATCAGCAACATCAACCAGCTGATTATTTCGGCGCAGAATCAGGCCAATTTTTCCGACAAAAGCAGCGGCAACGACGGCGCTTTGCTGATTAAGGGCAGCGGCGGCGCGACTATCGGCGGCAACACCGTTATCGGCGGCGCTTTGTCGGCTTTGGCAGACAAATTCAAGGTCAATAATTCCGGTTTGCAGTACGGAACATTGTTTACGGTTACCGACAGCAATCTGAAATACGGCGAAAACGGCAGCGTCATCAATGCCAGCGCTTCGGATCTGAACCTGTTGAACGGCAAGATTACGGTTAACAGCAGCGGAACCAAAATCAACAGCAAAACCAACATTGCCGGCGATACCGTCATCGGCGATTTGAATGCCAGCGTCAATTCGACGGACGGCGTTGCCAACAAGCTGACGGTTAAAGGAAATGCGGACGTGACCGGTATTTTTACGGCCGGAGAAATCCGCACGCCGAAGTTCAAGTCGCTGACCTTGGATGCCGGTGCAGCCGCCTATACGGGACCGTGGAACCTGCATGTTGAGGCGACAAAGGCCAGCTTTGCCCAGCCTGACTTTAATGTGGCGACGGACAAGCTGAAAATTACCTCTGCCGAATCGAGCATGAAAAATGCGACAATTACGCTGAACGCGAATGACGTGGCCAAGGCGGTGCTTAATTCAAGCGGTGCGGAAATCAGCTCGACGAATAATGTTAAAATGCACGGCAATAACAGCGTGCATCTGTATACGGGAACAATGAGCCCGTCGCTGACCGCCAATGAGGTAAGCATTCAGGACACGATGTTCAGGGCAAACCGTGGTACGATTGCAATTAATTCGATTGTCAACAGCTTTACTGTCAAAAATACGGACGGAAGCAAGCTGGATCAGACGGATATTTCCGGTGCGGTAAGCCGGGTTCGCAACATGAATTTTCAGGTTGAGGAGCCGGGCGGCGCCTATGTCCTGAAAGTGGAACCGCAGAATGCCAACAAGTCGAAAGTTAAAGTAGACGGCGAACTGATTGTCTATAATGATAACGCGGTCGGCGATTCCGGCGAAAAACTGCTTCAGGTTTCGCAGGCCAGCAACAACAGCGGCGGAAATGCCACGGCTGAAATTACCAGAGGCAAGGTTATCGTCAAAGACAACGGGACGACGGTTAAAAAAGTTCTGACGGTGGACGCCAATGAAACGGATAAGTCAACGGCCGATCGCGGCAGCGTTTATATCCGTAAAGGTATCGTCGAATTGGAATCAAGTTACGGAACCAAGCTGACTGACGCTCAGGTTCAGGCGCAGGCGACTTCCGGAAATGACAAGGGTTATGTCCGGGCGGACCGTTTCGTATCCAACCGCGGCTGGACAAATCCGATTACCGGCGGTGTGGTTTCCAGCTTTAACCGCGGTACGACTTATGACGCCTATCAGGTTAATCCGGCCTATACGTCGGTTATGCACGACATTAAACTGACGTCGCGCGGCGGCGCCCGTCTGAGTGATATTCTGCCGGACTTCATCAACAAAGGCATTTATGTGGTTGACAATACCTATCTGGAAACTTTCGGCAGCTGGGAGAATTCGTCGGGGTGTCCGAGCAAGACCAGCGGCAACAGCTGTCAGACCGTTTCTTCCTCATATGTGGCCAATAACCATACCGATTGGACGTCTCCATGGCTGGGGGTTGTTCCGGCGCCGATGTGTCCGCCGGGATACGCCAAGGTTATTACGATTACGCCGGCCGGTTTTGCCATGGCTCAGGCCGGTGTTCCGGGCACCAGACAAGCCGGCAAAAAGCAGGATATCGTGATTATAAACTATCCGAAAAATCCGAATGAAGACTATTCGGCCAATCCGTCCGAGGCGCCTTCGCCGCTTTATTTCCAGAAGAGCACCTGGCTGCGCGCCAAAGTCTATACGCATGGTTCCGACAACGGCTTCAAGGGGTGGAGCGCGATTATGGGCTTTATGTATCCATATACCTATTATAAGAAGTATATGGACGACCTGGGGTTGGGTTTGAGCGGCAACGACGCAATTGCATGGAACCTGTTTCCGGTTTTCAGAAAGCAGCTGGAAGCGTATGCCACCGTTTACTGCTATTTTGACCGTAAGGGCGGTTTGGGCACGACTTTTGACTCCAACCTGGTCGATACGACTTACGATCAGCTGTCTAATTTCCGGGCGCCGATGAGCGGAAAATCGGTAAGCGCGACCGGCAGCGACAGCGGTTATTTCAACCGCCTGAACGATCCGAATCTCAAATATACCGAGCCGTGGTAAGGCCGAATACGAAAAGCCCCTCCTTTGAGGGGCTTTTTTTGACGGGGTGGGAAAAGTAAATATTTTTTGATGTAAAAATTTTTTAATTAAGTATTATGTTGATAATATGTCTATGAATTTGAGGAGATGGATAATGAAATTTGCAGCACTGTTAATGATGGGCGTTTCGCTTGGACTGGCTTGTCCGGCAGTTGCTCAGACCGGCAGAGAGGGCGTGCAGTCATTCCAGCAGGGCGGCGATTCCTGGCGCCGTGCGGAGGAAGACAATCAGCCGCCGGTTATCAGTCAGAGCATGATTGACGCCGTCGGCAACAGCGGCATAGCCAACATTACCGACTCAGAAGCCGTCTTCTGTTATCAGGTTTCGTCAAAACCGGCCGGCTATAAAGGATATACAATTGACAACATGGCCGTTACCGGTTTTTGCGGCATTATTGAAAACGACCTGAAAAATATGATTATCAGACAGTTTTTTGCCACGCCCGAGAATATTTCTCAGGAAGTGGCGCAGTGCGTTATCAAGCCGCGGCTGATGCTGCGTTTTGTCCGCGGCGTGGATTATACGGACGTGCTGCTTTCTTCGCCCTGCCATTCTTTTTCGGTTTTTTACGGCGGCAAGGTAAAGTCTTATAATTTCAGTCCGGCAGCGGAAATTATTGACGTGATGGTAGATTCTTTCCGTCCGAAGACGGTTCCTTTCGTGTCGCCGGCCATGCTGAGACAGTTGTTGCCGATCGGCGTTGCGCAGACGCAGTCGCAGAAGGATATGGTTGCCAAGCAAAGCGGTCCGATACGCAACTGGGATACGCAGTCCGCGCCGGCAAAACCTGCGGCACCGAAGAAGAGCGGTTGGAATAATCTGAACCTTTAAAACTTTGTATAATGGTCATCTGGTACAGAAATTGCAGGACAAAAGTGTCCTCACGTACTATTGTGTACGCTGTGGTACTTTTGCCTTTATTTCTTACTATATGACTCATTCTTCAAAGTTTTGTAAAACCTCGTATAATGGTCATCTGGTACAGAAATTGCAGGACAAAAGTGTCCTCACGTACTGTTGTGTACCAATTCCGACTAGGTTGTTGTTTCGTAGCGCTGTCGCTTCTCACAACAACAAGTCTCATTGCTTTTCCTTAAAGAAAGCACATTCGGGTGCTTTCTTTTGCGGCAGTGGTATTTTTGCCTTTATTGCTTACTGTTTGACGCACTCTTCGAGTTTTTCCAAACTCGTATAACGGGGCGAGTTATTTGCCATCAGTTGGTTTCGGGCAGGTAAACGACCAGATTAAAGACGTTTTCGAGAAAGAAAAGTGAGATGAAGCAGAGCAAGGCAGCCATTATCGGCGTAAATATCCAGCCGAGGGCTATGTGCCCGAGAATGCTCCAGCTTATGCTGCGGCCGCCTTTGGCCAAACCGATGCCGATGATGGCGCCGATAACGGCCTGCGAACTGGAAACCGGTACCAGCGGCAGCGCCGGCAGCCCGTTTGACAGCAGAAAGTTTTCCAGCTTTTCGGAAGCAAACATGTATAAAACCAGCGATTGTGAGACGACGACAATCCAGGCGACAATCGGAGACATGCGCATAAGCCCGTTGCCGATGGTTTTTATTATTTTGTGCGAATAAGAGAAAATGCCGCTGCTGACGGCAATGCCGCCGATGAAGAAAAGAATCTGCTCGGGACTGAAGTCCAGGCTGCCGATTTTCAGATTTTGGAACGGAGCGGAATCGACAAATACGCCCATGACGTTGGCGATGTTGTTGGCGCCGAGAGCATAGGCGCCGAACGCGCCGGCAACAATCAGGCCGATGCGGGTATATAAATCCTGGCGGATGAGGTGGATTTTGGAATATTTTATCAACGAACGCACCAGAAAATAAATCAGCGTGGCGAGTATGCCGGCCAGAACCGGACAGATGACCCAGGTGCTGACAATTTTGGAAACAATGCTCAGGTCGGTCGGTCTGCCGCTGTAAAAGTTCCAGCCGATAATGGCGCCGACGATTGCCTGCGAGGTTGAAACCGGCAGGCCTCCCTTAATCATCCAATAGACGCTGACCGCGGCGGAAAGCGCAACCATAAAAGCGCCGGGCAGGGCGTTGACGTTGCCTAGTCTGGTCAGGGTTTCGGTCGTGCCGCCGCCGGAATAGACGGCGCCGAGAATCAGAAAAAATGAGGATATGACGGCAGCGGTGCGGAACCGGACCATCTTGGTGCCGACGGCGGTACCGAAGACGTTGGCCGCGTCGTTGGCGCCGAGAGACCAGCCCAGAAAGAGGCCGCTGCTCAGAAATATGAAATAGCTCAAATCCATCAGATATCTCTTTTAATGGTAAAAATCAGCAGTTCGTCGACACAGTCTTCAGCGATGTCGGCAATATCGGCGACTTCGGTAATCAGCGAATCCAGCTGCAGTTTGTTGGCCAGCGGCAGCTCGGAATCGAAAATGGCTTCCAGCATGCGTCCTGAAGTCAAATCGGATTCATGTTCAATGAAGTAAACTTTCTGCGAATAGTCGCGGACGGTGCTGAAGTCGCGGAAAAAGGCACGGGAGGCAATGGCCATGTTTTCGGCGCAGTCGGAAACCTGTTCGCAGAGTTCGATGACCCGCGAATGGTATTCGGCAGGGATGTCCGGCTGCTCAATGTAGAATTTGTAGGTAACTTCATCAAATTTGTTGATGATTTTATCCAGATTTTCAACCAGATGCAGCACGTCGGCACGCAGGTCGGGAATCAGATTTTGGATATAAAGTTTGTTTTCGATGTCGCGGCGCAGGGCGTCGGCGTCATGTTCAATGGTTTTTATCTGTTTGCTCAGCTTGCGATAGTTCTCGCTGCGTTTCTCGTTCAGAAATACGCGGATGGCCTTTTTGAACGTCATGGCCGCGTCAATGATTTTATCATGAAACAAGTCAATTTTGTTTTCAAGCGATTTGGTGCGTGCAAACAAAGATACCTTTATATGGAACATATCCGCTTCCTTAATTTAAATTTTTTAAAATATCATACGTCTTAATTATGAAAAAAGCTTTAGCATTTTGAACGGAAAACGAAAATTATTATATAAATTTAGACTTGTAAATATATTTCAGATTGGCTAAATTATTAGGTGTTTTATTATATAATAATTTAAGGATACTAAAATGAGTAAAATGAATTCACTTTACGTTTCGCTGCTGGCTTTGGTCGTAGCTCTGGTTGCTCTGGGTATGTGCATCCACTGCTGCGCTCAGAAACAGTCGCTCAGCGTTGAAGAAACCCTGAACAATAATCCCGAGATTATCATCAATGCCATGCAGAACTATGAGCAGAAAATGAGAGAACAGGCTGCTGCCGAAGCTCAGAAGATGATTGAGGCCAACCTGCCGGCTTTGAACAATGATGCCAACACGCCGTTTATCGGTGCTGCCGATGCCAAGACGGTTCTGGTTGAGTTCTTTGACTTTTCCTGCCATTACTGCCACAAGGTTTATCCGGCGGTTAAGAAGATTGCCGAAGCCAATCCGGATATCAAAATCGTTTTCAAGCCGCTGACTTTCGTTGCGCCGATTTCCCAGTATGCAGCTAAAGCGGCTTTGGCTGCCAACGAACAGGGCAAGTTCTTTGATGCCTACAAAGCTATCTTTGAATTTGAAGGCAGACCGGATGAAGCCAAAGTTGACGAACTGGTTGCTTCGACCGGTGTCGACATGGAAAAACTGAAGGCTGACATGAATTCTGCCAAAGTCAACAATGCTCTGAGCAGCATTAATGATTTGGCCGGCAAAATTCAGGTTAACGGCGTTCCGGCTCTGTTCCTGAACGGCAAACAGCTTCAGACCATTGACGGTGCTGAAATCCAGAGACAGATTGACAGCGTTAAATAAGCCGTTTCCGGTTTGTAGTTTTAAGCCCTCTCAGATGAGAGGGCTTTTTTGTATGACAAAAAAATTTTGGTAACTATGTATAAGTTTACACTAAATAATTCAAAAGTAAAGGCGGTAGAAATACCGCCTCAATTTTATTTCCGAACAGGAGACATATTTAAGTTTACTTCTTCATCAAGATAATACATATCACCTGTTATTGGGTCTATAATTAAGTATCCGATTAAACCACCGATAACGAAATTCCCTGCCCAATACCAACCACTAACATGCCAGTCGATAACGGTCGTGTGAGTTTTAAAACCATCTTTTGATGCTGTAACAGTATATTTTTCTGGATTAAAATAACCGCCCGAAACTGCTGTTTTGAGGGTTATGGTTGTTGGTGTTTGTCCTTCAAAAACAATGTCGCCAGCTTTATTGGTTATTTTTATATCAACTTTTTCAACATTAGCTTTCAGAGGAATAATTTGACTATTTTCTCTCATGACTGTAGCACAAGCGGTAAGAATACTTGCAAATACACCAATAGCTAAAAGTAAAAATAGTTTTTTCATCTAAACATCCTTTCGTTTATAGTTAAAACAAAACCCACCAAATTAAAGGTGGGCGGATGTTCAGAAACCGTTTAAAATAAACAAACAACGGCTCGGCCTATTTGGCACATAGCCTTATTTAGCCGACATCCGTCCATGACAGAAATCGGCATATAGTTTTGAGTCGCTATGCTTGGCGACTGTTTATTTTAAAAGGGTTTCTGACGCCCTAGATATGTTGATACATATCCAAGATTAACTTTAGAAGAAAAAGGTTAAATAACCTTGAATCATTAAATAATAGAAGTTCAGGGTTATTAGGGAAAATGTTAATTTGGTTTATAATCTATAGCTTTTTTTAGATTTTGGTTGAAAGGAGATAATTCATCATCCCTAAATTCGATATATCCCATAGCCTCGCGGTAATTTGGTAAAGAAAGAAGTTTCTGTAGATAAGGTAAAGCACTTGGATCTTTGTCTGCAAAATATTTTTCCGACTTGTCTTTTAACCATTTTTCAACAAAAAATTTACGCAATATCCCTAATAACTCATTGGGATAGGCTCTTGCGTCAACAATCCGTCCGTCCTCATAAGTATGTGGATATTTAGGATAGTCATCTACAGGATAATTATTATCGCGTAAATATTTAGAAAAGATTTTCCCAACCGAAATATCAGGAACTTGTTTATAGGTGATACTATACCCGAGTTGTTCAAGTGGTCCGATTAAATGTAATGTTATTTCATTGAGTATAGAAAAATAACCATAAGGGACTTTATTCATATTAGCCATATAACGTCGCAAATGATATGGAAGATTAGGTGTCGTTGACTTTCCAGACATCCATTCCATAACCCATTGTGAAACAAGAACAGCAAACCTGGGAGATAACCATTGGGCTAAATGAATTGCAATTTGAGGATGAACCCATGTTCCTTGTAAATAAGATATCCCTCCTACTATTGACTGAACAAGGTCGCCCTGTGGAATCTGTAGGGCGGAAGAAAGTTCTTTAATATAGGCATTTGTGGTTACAAGACGAGAGTATTCACTCCAAGTTTTTCCCGCCGCTTTACACATAGCTGTAGCATTTACATATCCATCTGTAACCCGTTGGCTGATAATTTCATTTTCAGCTTTTCTATCAATAATTCCTGGTATCATTAACTGTTCAGCCATAAATTAATTCCTTATATGTTGTTCTAACTTCCGTATTTGAAAGCAATAAATTGAAGCGTTCCGATTCCTCATAATGCCTAGTATTGTATCTGAAAACAAATTCATCAACATAATTTTGAAGATGCTTTCTTGATGCAGAATGATAAATTCCTAAGATACCTCTTTTTAACAAAGACCAAAAACCTTCTATAGTATTGGTATAGACGTTTCCATCGACATATTGTCCAACACCATGTTTGACTATTGAATGCTCATACAATTTTGAAACACCTCTGTATCCCATCCATTCATCGGTATGAAGGCGGGCTGTTCTTCGTACATTTTGGATAATCTCTTTAGTTAATGATGGAGCTTGAACATTATTAACTTTTCTAGCATTTAATTTTCCTTTTCGTTCAACCATACCAACAACAGGGATTTTATCTTTGACACTGCGTCCTTGAGATTGTTCGACCTTTTTATCAGGGTGCCTGTTTTTATTTTTACCGCCGATATAAGTTTCATCAATTTCAACATCATTATCTAAATGATTATCGTTTTCTATACCGAAACATTTACGAATCCGTTGCAACATAAACCAAGCTGTTTTTTGAGTAACATCAATATCTCGTGCAAGTTGAAGAGATGAAACACCTTTTTTATGACAGGTTATAAGCCAAATTGCCAGAAACCATTTTTGTAAAGGCACCTTTGTGTTATCAAATAAAGTTCCTGTTTTTACATTGAAATATTTTCCAGTATTTGCACAACGATAACGATTATTTTTACACTTATAAACTTTCGATAATGGGTCAAAAGGACTAATAACATACCCATTCCAACGCAATGCTTCCAGATGGTCAATACATGATTGTTCATCTGGAAAAGCTTGCATTAGTTCTAATATTGAATTAAAATCTCTATTAATCATAGTGTAGATCCCTTTTGTTTATACTATGATTGTATAGTAGAAAGTTACACTAGTCAATATTAATTTAGTGTAAACTTATACATAGTTACCAAAATTTTATGTAGCTCCATCATTGGTAGACAGAAAAATTTGTACTTTCATTAAT
>OGQP01000919.1_pt1 | contig 18591 bp, 13 predicted proteins | sample 1553251 | NCBI WGS metagenome assembly OGQP01 (sample SAMEA2580016, study PRJEB22360) | human gut metagenome | biome: human gut; feature: human-associated habitat; material: faeces | place: Denmark | collected 2008/2010 | reverse complement strand
AATGCGCAGGGGCCGCCGGCCGGGGGGCCGGGCCGGACGCCGTAGCCACCATCAAGGAACTGCACCGCCGGGGCTATACCCTTGGCATCATCGCCAACACCGTGACGGAGACGGAGATCCCCGATTGGATGGCCGCTGACGGCGTGGCACAGTGTTTCAAGACCACGATCCTCTCCTCCAAGGTGCGTCTGCGCAAGCCGGACCCGGACATCTATCACCTGGCCTGCCGCTGCATCGGTACGCCGGAAGCCAACTGCGCCTATGTGGGCGATAACCCGGTGCGGGACGTGGAGGGCACTCAGGCTGCCGGCTTCGGTATGATGATCCGGATCGATGAGCCGGATACGCTGAACAAGGAAAAGGCCACCGGCAAGGAGTTTACCCCGGATCATGTCATCACCAGCCTTTCTGAATTGCTGGACATCTTCCCTGAGCGGGCTTAAAGGAGGACCTATGGAAAAACAGTATAAAGCCGTCTTTTTCGACTTGGGCGGCACTCTGCGCATTGCTTTCCTGGAGGAGGCCTATATGCGCCACGCCCGTCGGAAAATGGCGGAGATCGCAGGCACGGATATGCCTTATGAGGAATTCTATCAGATGATCGAGGAGCGCTACGAGCCGTACCGCAAGTGGGCGCTGGGCGAGTACAAGGAGTCCGGAGATGAAGAACTGTGGTGCAAATGGCTGCTGCCGGACTACGATCCGGTCCGCATCCGTCAGGTGTGCCATGAGCTGAGCTTCCAGTACCGGCAGACCAAGGGCCGCCGGGTGGTGGTGGACGGCGGTGTGGAGGTTATCAAGGGCCTGCATGAGCGCGGCTACAAGCTGGGGATCATCTCCAACCTCATCGGTGAGAACGAGGTGCCCGACTGGCTGGAGGAGGACGGCCTGGATTCCTATTTCGATACGGTGATCCTTTCCTCCGTATGCCACATGCGCAAGCCCTGCTCTGAGATCTACGATCTGGCCTGTCAGCAGATCGGCGTGAAGCCGGAGGAGTGCGTGTCCGTTGCGGACAACATCAAGCGCGACATTGCTGGGGCCAAGAAGGCCGGTATCGGCTGCAATATTATTTTCCGGTCTCCGGAGAAGAAGCATCCCGTGGAATTTACGGAGGAAAACCGCCCGGACTATGTCATTGAAGATTTCCGGGAGATTCTGAACATTCTGCCCTGATGACGCATTCCGGGCCAGCAGCCCGGTGAAAAGGAGGAAGCAAGCCATGAATACGGACATCCGTTATATTTTTCTGGATCTGGGCGGTACCTTCCGAGTCATTGACGAGGACCCGGCTTATTTGGCTGCCGCCCGGGCGAAAATCGCAGAGCTGTGCGGCGTGAAGACGGAAGATCCTACCCAGTGGTTCGAGGATGTGATCGACAAGCGGTACGATGTATACCGGGAATGGGCCCTGAAATATATGTGCGAGGCCCCGGAAGAGGTGCTGTGGCGGCGCTGGCTGGCCTATGACTGCGACCCGGAGCTGATCCGGCGCAATGCCTCGGAGCTTTGCTACCAGTACCGGCAGACCAAGGGCCGCCGCACGGTGGTGGAGGGCGGCGCAGATACAGTGAAGGAGCTGTGCCGCCGGGGCTACACTCTGGGCATCATCTCGGATCTGGTGGGCAGACGGGAAGTGGATGAGTGGCTGGATCAGGATGGCCTGCGCCCCTATTTCCAGACGGTCCAGCAGTCCTCGGTCACCTATATCCGCAAGCCCGGCCCCGCGATCTACTATTACGCCATGGAGGAAGTGGGCGCCGAACCGGAAAACTGCTGCTATGTGGGCGACAATCTGAACCGGGACATCATCGGTGCCAAGGCCGTCGATTTCGGTATGACCGTCACGGTGCAGTACCAGAAGGATAAGCCCCTGAAGCTGACGGCGGAAAACCGCCCGGATGCCAAGGTCTATCGGTTCCCGGACCTGCTGGATATTTTCCCCAAGCGGGGGCAGGTGGCCGTGGAAAAGCTGATCCCGCCGGAGGATGGACAGTAAGTCCATCCCGGTCGGATAAAAAAATGCGCAGCGATGCGGGAAAGAACCGTTTCACGCACCGCTCGACTCATAAGGAGGTACTTTTTATGTCTGAATCCAAGCGCGGCGGCGCACAACTGGCGCGGGCCGTGGAAAAAGCGTATCAGGCGGGGCAGGATGACTACCATCTGGAACCCATGGTCCTGGTGGAGAATGGCAAGCCTGTGGGCAAGATCGGAGACGGCGATGCCGCCGTGTTCTGCTGCCGCCGCGGTGAGCGGGAGATCGAGCTGACGGAGCTGTTCACCGATCCGGACTTCAACAAGGTGCAGCGGAACCAGCTGAAGGATCTGGATTTCGTCATCATGACCATGTATCATGACAAATTCAAGGATCTGCCCATCGCCTTTGCGCCGTCTCATGTGGTGAAGCCTCTGGCTCAGGTCCTCAGCGAGGCGGGGAAGAATCAGTTCCACTGCGCGGAGAGCGAGAAGTATGCCCATGTGACCTTTTTCTTCAACGGCGGCGAGAACGCGCCCTTCCCCGGCGAGGATGACGTGTGCGTGCCGTCTCCCAAGGGCATTGACTTTGACCAGAAGCCGGAGCTGAGCCTGCCTGCCGTGGCGGATCAGGTCATGGGCGCTTTGGGCAAATACGATTTCGTGGTGACCAACTTCGCCAACGGCGACGTGATCGGCCACACCCTGAATACCGCTGCCAAGCTGGAAGCCTGCAAGCATGTCAGTCACTATCTGGATGTGGTGGTCCATGACGCGCTGGCCAAGGGCTATGTGGTGGCCGTCACCGCAGACCACGGCAACATTGAAAAGCTGTACACCGCCGCAGGCAAGCCTGACGGCGCCCACACCACCAATCTGGTGCCTTTCATTCTGATGGACCCCGCCCACAGCGGCCCCATTGCCCTGCGGGACGGCTGTCTGGGTGACGTGGCGCCTACGGTGCTGAACGTCATGGGTATCCCCCAGCCTGCGGAGATGACCGGCAAATCTCTGGCGGAGGGACACGATTTCGGCAAGGACCGGAAGATGCTGCTCATCATCTGCGATGGTTGGGGGCTCGGCTCCGGCGATGACGGCGACGCGATCCATCTGGCGGATACCCCCTACTGGGATTCCCTGCTGGCGGAGCAGTCCTGGAGCAAGCTCCACGCCTCCGGCGAGCATGTGGGCCTGGGAAGCGGAAAGGCCGGCAACTCCGAGGCAGGCCACTCCAATCTGGGCGCAGGCCGCTGCGTCATGCAGGATGACGTCCGTCTGGACGCCGCTGTGAAGGACGGCAGCTTCAAGAAGAACCCCATCTTTCTGCAGGCCATCGAACACGCCAAAAAGAACGGCACGGCGCTGCATCTGCTGGCATATCTCACCTATAAATCCTCTCACGGCTGCATCGACTACCCGTTGGCCATCTGCGAAATGGCCCGGGACGCCGGACTGGATCAGGTATTCTTCCACATCATCTTTGACGGCCGCTCCACGGAACCCGGCTCCGCACCCAAGTTGCTGGCAGAGCTGGACGAAAAGCTGGATGCCATCGGCGTGGGCCGCATTGTGGATGGTGTGGGCCGCGGCGTGGCGCTGGACCGGGACAAGAACTATGACAAGGTGAAACGGGCCTATGACGCCATGGTGGACGGCGCAGGTACCCGGTATGAGTAAGCCTCCGGCATAAACCGCCCCCCCAAAAAAGAAAACCAAGAGAATGTTAAAAATCCCGCAGAGAGCAAATACTCTCTGCGGGATTTTTGCACGGGAAAAGTGCGAAAAAGCAACAAATCACGGAACAGACATCGAAAACGGGAATATTTGCGTTGGCGGACTGCTGATCTGCACCCCGACTGAAAGCCGCAAAAAGTGCCCGGACCGCCACAGCGGTCCGGGCACTTTTTGTCATACATCAAAACAGGGATCAGCGGGCGTCCTTCAGAATCGTGTAAACCTCGTAAATGTCCTTCACGCTGTAAGTGGGCTTCACGTCTGCGGGAACGTTGGTGTCCTTCAGCTTGGTGAGGTAGGAGTCGATGTGGAAGGTGGCACCGAAGCCCATGCGGATGGGGCCGATGACGTCCCGGGAGAGGGTATCGCCCACATAGGCACAGCTGGCGGGGTCAGACTGGACCTGATGGAGGGAGACCAGAAAAATGTTGGGGTCTGGCTTGCGATATCCGGTGACGGAAGAAAGCATCACATCCTGGAAGTAGTCCCGGATGCCGTAGCCTTTCAGAACGTCAAACACCTGATAGAGACTGGCTGTGTTGCTGATGACGCCCAGCTTCATACCCAGCCCTTTCAGCCCTTCCAGCATTTCCTTCACGTGGGGGCGGAGAGTACGGTGATAGTGGGTGATCTCCCACATGTGGGCCAGCTCCTCGGCGTAAGGACGCACAGAATCTTCATTCAGGCCGAAATCCGTCAAAACGAAGCTGCCCCAGATCTCCTCCGGCTTCAGCTCCCGCTGCCGGGGGTCCCGGTAAGCGCCGTAACGTTCCCAGCCGGCATTGATGCTCTGAGCCGCAGTTTCAAAGTCCATGTTCAGATCGATGCCGTGAGCGTGCAGAATATCCAGCACACCCTGAATGGAAGAATGGCGGCTTTCGTCATCGACCCAGATGTCCTCCAGAGTGCCGCCCATATCGAACAATACAGTATCTATCATAGTCTCACAGCCTTTTTTTTAAGTTGCATACATGGGAAAAACGGTATTCAGAGGGAGTTTCTGCGGCGAAGCAGCCACCAGGAGCTTCCAAAACCCATCAGCAGCGGCACAGGGACCATCATACCGAAGAGCTGGAGAAACAGGACCGACGCGCCGCTGTCACCCCGCAGCAGGAGCAGCATGGTCACCAGACTGGCGAGGGCCAGCAGCAAGAGCCAGCCGTATGCGGCCAGAACGGTCTGAGGATGGCAGATCAGGTGGGTCAGCGCGCAGATTGCTGTCCCGATCAGGGCGGGGAGCAGCGCGCTGACCAGATTTTCTACCGCCCGGGGCGCAAGGGCAAGCCATGCGTGAATGGGATCGGTCAGCAGAAAGAAGGCCGCGCCGTAAACTGCCAGAAAGAGGATGGACAGGCAGAAGGAATTCAGCAGCAGCGTGCTTTTTACATGGCCGTTTTCCGTCAGCCGGAAGGCATCCCAAAAGGATTCCACCCGTCTGGCCTGTTCTTTTTCCCGTTCTGCCCGGCGCAGTTCTTTTTCAAAATCCTGGTTCATGTTATCTCCTATCTGGATGGTCCGGGAAGGCCCGGACGGCGGCGGACCGCCGCCCGGAAAGCATACCGCGGCGTGGAATTACTTCATCTTGGGGTTCTTGGACAGCCAGTAAGTCCACATATCCTGCACGTCGGGATAGATGTAATAGATGGCGCTGAGGTCGTTGGCCCGGGCGCCCAGTTCGCTGAGCTTTGCGGGGTTCTTCTTGTCCTCCACGTCGTCGCGGACGGGCCAGTTGCCTTCCTTCTTGAAGGGCTTCATACCTTCGCTCTGGCCGTCGGCACCGCCGGTGATGTAGCGGACGAACAGACGGGCGCCGGCGGGGCTGTTGGTGCCCTTGGCGATGAACAGGGACTCCAGATTCAGCAGGGCGGTGTAAGGCTCCAGATTCAGGCACCAGGCGATGTTGTAGCCGGATTCGTCACGGTTGCCGATCTTGCCGGCGGAGGCCAGGCACAGGGCGGGTTCGTCGGCGGTGGAGTTATGGACGGCCAGCACCAGCTCATCACCGTCACCGATGAAGGTCATCTCGGCCTGAGAGAAGCGCCACAGGTACTCCACGCCGGCGTTCTTCTCGGGAACTTCAAAGTTGAAATCGGAGGCATCGTAGGTGTATTCCAGATCCTTGCCGTAGGTGTCCTTATAGGACTGCGCCATCTCGTCGGCGTTGTTGATGAAGCTGGCAAACAGGGACAGGTACGCGGACTCCTGACCGATCTCCTTGGTGAACAGGTGGTACTTCTGGGTGCCGTCGTCCTTCTTCTCAATGATCTCCCACCAGTTGTGGATGGGCTGTCCATCGGGGAAGGCGGCGGTGTTGTAGAACCACATGGACTGGGAGGCGTACAGAGGATAGCCATATTTCAGGTTTTCCTCGTCGATGTGAGAGCAGATGTCCTTGGGGAAGTAAGGCTCCAGAATGTCCTGATTGTACCACTCGTGGAACACGTTGCCGTTGACATCCTTGGTCTGGAGCACGTCGGCGGTGATGTTGCCGGTGTCGTGCTCGATTTTGGCCTTGGAGAGCACCTCGTCGTTGTCCAGATCGAATACCACCAGATCAAGGCCGGGGTAGGTTTCCTCAAAGCTCTCCTCCACCTTCATCATCTTGGAGGAGGTGGCGTAGACGTTGATGGTGGTGTCCTCCGTCAGGGCTTCTTCATAAAGCTCGTCGTCGGTCTTTTCGCTCCAGTCGTCATAGTAGGGGCCGTAATAATTTTCACCGGTGTTAAGGTCATAGCCAAGGTGCAGGTCGCTGGCGGCAGCTTCGCTGCCGGACTGGGAATCGTCGGAGGGCTGGTCGGTGCTCTTGCCGCCGCAGGCGGCCAGACTCAGCACCATGGAAAGCGCGAGAAGCAGTGCAGAAAACTTCTTCATATTCATCGGGACTCCTTTCATATTTTGCCCGCGCCGCAGACACGGCCGAGTGGGGGACCTATCAAAACACGGCTTATACCGCACGTTTGATCAACCGGGTGGTTTCCTTGTTGTAGATGTTGATCTTATCCTGATCGATAATGGCCCAGACCTTCTGATCCAGATCGTAGCGGATCTGGCCGATGTCCTTGGCCAGGAACTCGTCGGTGCCGGCCTTCAGGGTGGTGATGGTTTCAGAGCCGGCGGGCTGGTTGGCGTAAATGGTAACGGGAATGGCGCCCTCCACCGGCTGGGTGGAGATGGCAATCTGCTCGGGACGGATGGCCAGCACGCAGTCGAACTCGCCGCTCTTGGGGAATTCCTCACTGGTAAGGTGCTCGGCGGGGAAGGTGTGGCCGCCCAGATCGCTCTTAACCACCAGCTGGCCGTTGATAACCTCGGCCTTGCCGTCCAGCAGGTTGATGCGGGGATTGCCGATGAAGTCCGCCGCTTCCAGATCAATGGGGTTGTTGTACAGTTCCGTGGGGGTGGCCACCTGATTCAGCTCGCCGGCCTTGAACAGGGCGATCTTGGTGGACATGGTCAATGCCTCGGTCTGGTCGTGGGTCACATAGATGATGGTGGTGCCCAGTTCCTTATGGAGGCGCTGCAGCTCCGCACGCATATCAATGCGCAGTTTGGCGTCCAGGTTGGACAGCGGCTCGTCAAGCAGCAGCAGCTTGGGGCTGGAGGCTACGGCACGGGCGATGGCCACCCGCTGCTGCTGGCCGCCGGAAAGCTCCGTGGGGTAGCGATCCTTATACATATCGATGCGCATCATCCGCAGGGAGTCCATCACCCGGCGGTCGATCTCTGCCTTGCTCATCTTCTGGATCTTCAGGCCGAAGGCGATGTTGTCGTAGACTGTCATGTGGGGCCACAGGGCGTAGGACTGGAACACCAGATTCAGCCCCCGCTTGCTGGGCTCGGCGTAATAGGCGTCGTCTGCGTTGATCATCTCCACGCCGTCGATGGTCATGGTGCCGTTCTGGGGCTTTTCCAGTCCGGAAACCACACGCAGCGTGGTGGTCTTGCCGCAGCCGGAGGGCCCCAGCAGGGTCATGAAGTCGCCGTCCTCGATGGTGAGGTTCAGATCCTTCAGAACGTGGTTTTTGCCGTAATATTTATCAATATGAGTCAGTTCAATTTTACTCATGGTCTCGTCTCCTCTTTTTTATCTCATCTCAGCCGGCCATGCTCTTGGCCAGGTCTGCGTCTCCGAAGATATTTGCCAGTGCGTATACCAGGAACACGATGGAGAACATCACGATGGCCACGCAGTTAGAAGCCTGCGGGCAGTTCTGGTTCTGGTACTGGAACGCCAGATACGGCAGCGTGGAGGTCTTGGGCGTCATGATCAGGATGATCAGATCCAATTCCTTCATAATGGAAACGAAGATCAGCATGAAGCCGGAAATAAAGCCGCCCTTGGACAGGGGGAACACGATCTTGACAAAACGCTTGAAGAAGCCTGCGCCCTCGATGGTGGCGGCCTCCTCCAGCTCGCCGCTGATCTGCAGCATGTTGGAGGTACCGGCGCGGGAGGCAAAGGGCAGATGCTTGACCACGGAGGTCAGCGTCAGCAGGGCGAAGGTGCCGTACAGGGGCGGAATGAGCGTTACGCCGAAGAGCATCTGAGGCTTGGAGAACATGGACAGGTAAATGCCGCCGAACGCCACGGAGGGGATCAGGTAGGGGATAAACACCAGCTGCTCCACCAGCTTGCCGTGGAGCTTGCCGCGGCCCTTGGCGCAGATATAGCCGAGCATCTGACCGAAAATGGTGCCGAACACGCCGTTGACAAGGGTCAGCTTCAGGGAGTTCACCAGAGACATCATAAAGGTTTCATTCTTGAAGATGCCGGAGACGCCCTCCATGATGTTGGGATCACCCTCGCCGATCCAGTAGTACAGCGTGAAGTTGGACAGAGAATAGGTGCCCTCCTTCAGCATGCAGCTCTCCAGGATCAGGATGATCACCGGCATGATGATGCCGACGAGGAAGAAGATGAACAGGATGATGGTCGCAATGGGCTTCCAGCCGCCCAGACCGATGGGGGTGGACCGTCCGCCCTTGCCGCCGATGGTGGCATAGGACTTGCGGGCGCCGATGAGCCGCTGGTTGATGAACACAGACAGAGAAGCGATGCAGATCATCAGGATGGCCATGGCGAAGGCCGTCTGCGTGTTCTGGGACTTACTGTTGGAATACAGCTCGCTGGACAGCGTCCGGAAGCTGACGGGAGAACCCAGATAGTTGATGGTGCCGAAGGTGCCGATGGCCTTGGAGAAGGTCAGGATCACCGCGGAAAGCATAGCGGGCAGCACCAGAGGCAGGGTGATCTTCCGCAGGATCAGGGGCTTGCTGGCTCCCTGGATCTCGCCCATCTCCTCCAGCTCGGAGTTGATGGAGTTCAGTGCTGCGGACACCAGCAGATATGTATATGCGTAATAGTGGAGCGTCAGCACAATGATGATCGCCAGACGGCCGTAAGCGATGGGAGACAGAATGGCTTCGATCCGATCCGTGGATATGCCCGCATTCATCATGAGTGCCGCGATAAAGCCGGGAGCGCCGCCGACGCGGGGGGTCTTGAACATACTCAGCCATGCCTGAGACTTGACCCAGGAGGGGATCATATAGGGGATGATCACCGCCAAGGAGAAGAAGGGCTTGAAGGGAAGGTCGCTGCGGACCATCAGCCAGGCCAGTATGGAGCCAAGGGCGATGGCGCACACGGAAACGCCGACGCCGATGGTCAGGGAGTTCAGCAGGGGCTTGAACAGCAGATTCCAGGAAAGGTCACTGGCCAACAGCCGCTGCCAATAGTACAGGGTAAATTTGCCTACGTCGGCCATGGTGCCGCCGGTGGCTCTCAGGTCCCGCTGCGCGAGCTGGAACGTGGTGGAGAGCATGTCTACCAGGGGAAGAACGATCAAATAAGTCAACAAAACAATGGCAACCAGCACGATCACGTTATAGGGGTTGGTTACGACTGCCTTGACCTGATTCTTCAGGCGTTTGAATTTTATCTGTCGACTGTTTTTTTGTTCCATAGACACAGTTCCTCCTTTATGGTTACTTTTTCTATATGCGAAGGCACTCAATAACTTTTCGATTCTCATCCCATATCTTTTCAATCTCGTCTTGTCGCTGAATGGTTGCGTTGATGCAGATGCAGTCGATGATGGTGTTTTGAACAATGCGGGCGGACATCAATATTGTTGTAGGACAGTAATGAACAATCTGTACATCGCAGTATTTCTTGATAGGTGTATATTCAAAACCCGTCATACAGGCAGTCATAGCTCCGTGGGACTTAGCAATTTCAAACGCATGGACCAGCGGAATGTCTCGCCCGCTTTTTGTAATAGCGATAAATAGCGTGCGTTCATTCGCGGCCCGAGCAATCAGCTGCATCAACTCACTGTCTGTTGCAGCCTCCGCTGTAATACCAATCCGTAGAAGATGCGCGGCAAAACTTTCCGCCACACTTGCAGAAGCACCAACGCCACAGATTACGACGCGTTCCGCCTTGCTCAATAGATCCGCGGTTTCTTTAATAGTACTAAAATCAAGTTGTTCTGCTGCAATTTGAAGGGTTTCAATGCTAAGCGAAAAAACATCTCGAGAAGTCGCCTCCGGAGAGCCGTCCTTCAAATTCTCAAAAATAATTTTAGAACTTTGACGGCCATATTTTGCCAACATGATTTTTAACTCGCTGAAGCCTGAATATCCAAGAGCCTTACAGAACCGAACGATACTGGATTCCGCAATATCGAGATCTCGGCCCAGTTTATGGATATTCGTTTTCAGCACTTCGTCCGAATGATTCAGAATATAGTCTGCAATCACACGAAAGACTTTGGAATAACTAGGATAATTAGTGCGAATGATTTCATACGGATTTTTTTCCATGGATGTGCCCCCATTCTTCTGTTTCTGGTATAGTTGTACATTGTGACGGAACAAAAATCAACTATCAACTTCAATTTCGGAATAATGTGCAAAATGAAACTTTGTTCTTTGTTCTGTTTATCAATAGAATTTAGTTCCTATATGCGTTATAAATAATGCATAGGGTGTGCACCCAGCCAGATGCATTAATATTAAAAGGAGGGTCTCTTGCATGATGACAATGAAAAAACGTTCAATTTGCGGCTTGATGGCAGCAATGCTTCTGCTGACGACCGCATGTGGTGGCTCAAAAGAATCTTCCACTGAGCAGAAAGATGCACCCCAGACGGAAGGCGCTGAGGCGGAGCTGACGGAGTGGGAAAAGTCCTCTGGTATCTTTAATACCGATGAAACAGAAGAGGAACTGTATGAGTTGGCCAAGCAGGAAGGCAGTGTTACACTGTATTCTATTTCTTCTCGCTGCGGCAAGGTGGCTAACGCCTTTAACGCTAAGTATCCCGGTGTTGTCTGCACCGCTTTCGATATCAGCGGTAGCGAACTTCTGGAAAAGGTAACTCGCGAGTATGAGGCCGGTCGGTATGTGGCGGATGTGGTTCACTATAAAGATCAAGACGGATCTATCTACGCTGAATACGTAGAGTCGAACATTTTCTATAACTATCGGCCGGAAGATATTCTGTCCCATGTAGACGATATTTACAAGCAGACCAGCACGCCTCTCTATATTGAGATGACACAGTTGTTTTACAATGGCGATGCATATCCTGATAAGCCCCCTGTCACCAACATCTGGGAAGTCACACAGCCCGAGTGGAAAGGCCGCGTAATGATGCAAAACATTTTGAATGACCTTGCTTGGGCATCTTGGGCAACAGGTTTCTGTGTGGGGGATACTCCTGCCATGCTGGAGGATGCATATAAGGATTTAACTGGCGAGGACCTAGTCCTTTCTGAGGGCTGTGAGAATGCCGGTTATGAATTTTTGAAGCGTCTGTACGAGAACGAGCCGATTTTTACGTCTTCTTCCGATGATGTTGCCGAAGGCGTTGGTACTCGTGGACAGTCCACTCCGCCCATTGGCTTTGCTTCTTCCACAAAACTCCGCAAAAATAAAGATAATAATTGGTGCTTGGTTCCTATCAATCTGGAACCTACTGTTGGTATTCCGCAAATCAACAGCCTATATGTTGTCAACAACTGCCAGCATCCCAATGCAGCAAAGCTCCTAATCCGCTTTATGATGGGCGGTACGGATGGTGATACCAGCGGCAATGATCCATTCAACACCCTGGGCGGTTGGCCTATCCGCGATGATATTGAACCGGCAGAGGGCTCAGTGCCTCTGGAGGACTGGAACCTGAGCCATGTGAGCACTGAAGACATTTACTATAATATCAACAAGGTGCGCGATTTCTGGACAACGCTGGGATAAAGGATACCACACCCCGGATTGCAACTATGCAGATGTTGAATGTTGCTGAGCTATCTAGTATTTGTACTACCTGCCCTAAAAACGAACGGGGGTGTCATCGCAGCCATCGGCGAAGCGCTTGAGATTGCAAGAATTCTGTAATATTTTTGAAAGCCACATAATCAGGCGGAGCTAGGGAAAACCTGGCTCCGCTTTTCTTTTTATCGAGGTGCGTCAAGCTCTTTTATATTTTTCCGACCATTGTAGCATTTCATCCTAAAAAGCAAAAGGGGCACCCTTCTCAGGGTGTCCCTCTTCTGGTGGGTTAGGTTGGAATTGAACCAACGATGTTTCAGATGTCACGGTTTTACAGACCGCTGCGATCGCCAACTACGCGCACTGACCCATATGGCGGAGAGCGCAGAACTCGAATCTGACACTGTGCGGTGCGATCCGCTTAGCCAAATGCCTGCTGCCAGCATGGAATGCGGGCCTATTTCATTAAGGCTTCCGAGCTGCGTGACCGCTTTACGGCCGCCAGACGCGTGGGGAAAACGGATTCCTGCCTCAAGTATTGGCGTCCGGCTGAAATAGCCCCCAAGGGCCCGGCAAGAAAAGCTAATTGCGGGGCAAAAGAAAAAGCCATTACGGAATTCTTTCAAATCCTTTATACTGAACTGGCCCTCAATTCTGCTTGCAGAGCCGCTTATTTTTGTACATACAATTTAAGTCCAAGAAAATATCTGCACCCCCTGGCCGACAAAGGCCGTCAGCAATAACAGTTACAATGCGACCACCGCAGATAGGACTTACTTTGTTCGTCCTATCTGCGGTGGTTTGATAGCGTTTACGCTTGGGTGGTGAGGTTCACTAAGTGTTATTTATAATGGGTGCACTCTGAAATTTATTTCGCTGGAATTCTCAGCACTTGGCCTATGTAGATACATGCAGGGTCGCTGATGATATTCCGATTCGCTTCATACAGATCGTTCCATTTTTCACCGTTGCCATAGAGCATCTTTGCAATGCGATATAAGCAGTCGCCGGGCTGAACAGTATAAGTGGGCAACACGGTTATTTCAGGGCCAGCAGGCTCCGTGACTTCGGTGGGTGCCTGACTACCCTTGGTCAGACTAGTAGTGATATCATAATGATCAATAATATCAAACTTGGACCAATCTTCCTCGACACCACGTTGATATGCAGTAGCGTGGATGCCGTTTCCATCCACTGTTACCATGCTGAAAATCTGCTGAGAATTGTCAGCGCCGTCTTTATGAACCACCGCATACTTACCACCGGCTGTTCCCGGCTCAAACGCGTCCAGCTTTTCACCCAAAGAAGAACAGGTCATATAGGTTGTGCCGCTGCCTATGGGGCAGATTACGTTATCCTTGGTTGTGGTACGGATATACTCGTGGTCATGACCGTTCAAATACAGATCCACTTGCAGTTCATCGCACATCTCGGGGATATAGGGATAGTCAGATGGATCGTTGAAATTTACAATATATGTACCCACATGAGATGCCATAATCCGCCAGGTTTTGTCCGCTTTCTCATAAACAGTCTTAGCCCACGCGGTTTGCTCGGTAAAGAATCTTGCTCGGTCTGCTTCAACATCTGCCCCCACCTGACCGGAGTACGGATCTGCGTTGACAAAGACAAAGCATGCATCGCCAACAACACACCAACCGGTTCCCTCCAGCGGACCGTATTCCAGTTCATTTGGCAGGCTCGTTCGCGCGCCATACTGTTTGTAGAGCAGATCACCGGTATTTTCATGGTTGCCGGGCAGCAAAATATTTAGCCGGTCAGCCATATAAGTTTCAGCAACGTCGAAGAAGCTTGCCCATTGTGTACTCTTATATCCAGCATCCACAATGTCGCCGGTATTCAGCAGGAAATCTGGTTGTACCGGTAGCGTATTCACAAACTGTTCCATGGTATTCAGGAAGGGATCATAGCCTTCTGGTTTTTCTGCTTGGAGGTCACCGTACTGCATGAAAGTAAATGCGCCTGAGGCAGGGAGTGTAGTGAATGTATGGATGTCCCCTCGAACCTCTTTACCATCATAAATGCCGCCGACCGCATACTCGTAGGTGGTTTCCGCAGCCAAACCAGTTATCGTTGCCCAATGACTCTGGATTTCTTCCCAGCCTTCAGTTAGATAATGGCGCACACTCTCTCCATCAGTAACGTTCCAAGTACTGTCTCCCTTGCCTCTGTACCAAACCTTTGAATCCTTCACTGCGGGATCCGTGATCCAGTTAAAACCTACTTCCTGATATGTTTCACCCAACTGGCAAAGGACCTCTCTTGGAGTTGCGTCCACAACACCGTCATCAAGTTGCAGCGGCAAAGATGCGGAAATATCGGCAGGAACAGTGATTATCTGTCCATCCACATTAGCAGACACAAAGTAATGGTAGCTGCCGGGATTTTTCAGTGGTAAGACAGCCTGATAGCTATCCTTGTTAACAGTCATCTCGACAAAGTCTTTAAAAGTTTTTCCGTCACTATTTTCACCGTAAAAGACTTTTATACTGTCGACCTTTGTGCCTTCGGGAAGTGACAGCCGAGCATGGATTGTAGCCTGTTCTCCCTTAGCAACCCAGTTCACTACAGGGTCATCGATCAGTAGCACAGGCTGCTTTATCGTCAAATCTGTCAGAATTTCTTCAAGCAGATCTGGCGCCTTCCCCGCCTTCACAAAACCTGTCAACATAGGATATCCTTGAGCAGAAGTACCAACCCAGCTCCAAATCTTATTAAACTCCCAGCCCAGATTTTTTTCGTACAGAGACCTACTCATCAAAGTCTCAGTAGAGACCGCCTGAGCAATGGAGCGGTTAGGATGCTCTACGGGTGCATTGCCATTCAGGATTGCACCCTCCCAGATATAGTTGTTGGTGATGTTGGTGCCGCTCTCACTCTCCAGTGTGCCAACCAGTCGATCAATATCAGATGCGCCCTCATCTCCACTGACCTCACGAATGACGGAAGCCACGTTTCTGAGATAAGTGGCTACTGCGAATGTACCGGCAACACCGCCGGCAGAGGCTTTGCCTCCACTCACCGTGACAGAGCCTCCAACATAGCAATTTTCTACTGCACCACCTAATATGTTTCCAACTAAACCACCTACTAACGACTTGCCCTTTACCTTCATGTAGGATACACAGTTGCGCAACTCACCCTCGCACTTTCCAACTAAGCCACCGACAGCTTCCTTTGCCTTGATGGTACCAGTTGCAAAGCAATTCTCCACAGTGCCAAAGCAAACACCTGCAAAAGCACCACAGGACTTTTTGCCTTCCATCTTCAGGTTAATCAGGCCCAAGTTCCGAATCGTCGGTGTGGTAAGAGTTTCGTTGCCCAGATATCCTACCAGACCAGTATATTTTCCGTTTTGACGGCAGATGCGTAGATTAGAGATCGTATGATACTGGCCATCGATCGTACCCATAAACCAACCGTCTGTCTTATCCGCATTTTCCTTCTTATTGGCAGAGAGCGGCAACATATAGCCATCTGTTTCTTTACCGGATGCCTCTGTGATCGTTTTTCCGATTTTCTTCATCAGTGGCCCCATGTCTAAATCTGCTGTCAATACGTAATGTCCATTACGCGGGGCATCCGGTTGACCATCACCATTGGTATCAGTAGATTTCCAATTGCCAGACAAATACAGCAATTGTTCTGGCGTTTCAATTTCATAGTAGCCTGTTTTTTTGTTGAACAGGGGCGGCTTGGCCCCCAAAGATATCAACGTCTCTGCGTCCCATATTTCCTCAGTCCACCATCCATTTTCTTCGGCGACGGTGCTTACGGTCAACAGGGACAGTGACATTGCCAAAGCTAAAACCAGTGACACGACCTTTGCGGGGAACCTTTTCATTAAACATCCTCCTTTGCAGTATGTCTGGTTGTTTTGCTCCGATAAGAGTACATTCATCGGATATCGGAGTAAGTTGCGTATTGCAACTGTATGTTTTTATAATAGTCCTCCTTCATTTAGAGCGTCAATTCATAATTCTAACAATTTTTATACAATTTTCTTGTGTCAAACGCTTGCACGCACATTTTTGCGTACTTTTTGTAGTTTTTGCGTGTTTTCTTTGCGTGAATTCACATGCCTGCGGCATGAACAGTGCTGGCTTGCCGGAGGCAGATTTTTTCCATGTTGGCGCCTGAGCAACAGCGATTGAAAAGGAAAAAGCGTTGCCTTTCTAAGAATGCTCTGGTAGAATACCCGCAAGAAAAGAAATCTGGAGACATGAATGTCAAGGCATGGAGGTGCGCATGATACTGACGAACTGTGCAGATGGCAAGCTTTTGGAAGTGCGCTGCCGCAAACCATAATGCATATTGCGAAGGTGATAAGGTGATGCTGACCATATGAGTGAACTTCATATTCTTGATGTTGGGCGAGCAGACTGTACAGTACTGCTTTTGGATACGCCAGATGGTTCTCGCTGTGTAGTGATTGATGGTGGCGGGAAATTTTATAAAGGGAGACGTCCGCTTTTAGAATTTCTGACTGGACGTGGTATTAATACTATTGACTTGTTAATTCTGACGCATTTGCATCAGGATCATTTTGGCGGCTTTGTCCACTTAGTTGATAAAATTGCTGTACGAGAGGCAGTTGCTCCTTGTGGAGATCTTCAATTTGCTGATTGTGTGTATCCGGTGTTTGGGACTCAGGAATACTATCGAGAATACCACAAATTTTTCCAGTATTTGGAGCACTCTGGCGCAAAGCTGCTTTCATCAATAGAATGTGCTGAGAGGATGTTTCGCTTTGGGGATTATATGCTGGAATGCCTGTATCCGCTGAAAAACAGTACCATGCGTTCCGTAGTATATGCAATGGCACTGTGTGATCAAAATCTGACTGAAGAATCAATGAAATGGGCGTTAGATATTCATAAGCAAACTTGTAATGAAGACAGTAGTATTTGGCTACTTAAAAGAAATGAAGAAGATTTAGCCCTGTTTGCGGGAGACAGTACAGATGAGACTCTCCGCACAGCATTGTGTGGACACATTATAACCCCCCACCTCCAAAAATTATCTCACCATGGCATTAACTCTCGCTATTTTTCGGAGTATGTTCAAAAAATTCTGAAGCCTCAAATTTTAGTAGTCAGTGTGGACGAAAAAAATTATAATGAGGACATGAATACACAGATTGCCGCACTATGTGCTGCTGGCAAATCTAATGCTCATTATACATTTCAAGGAGATTTAACGATTCAAATTTGAGTAGCAAATGGTCTGCTAAAGGTTCGAGAGAATTAGAGCCGGTTTGTCTGCTGCAGTTCAGAGTGCAGATTGCAATACTTGCGTGTGCACTACCGGAGACATATGGATGAATACTACGCTTTCTAAAAATTAATAAAAGCAAGAAACAGGTGGGTTATCTTTTTCGGATAACCTACCTGTTTCTTATATCAAGGCTTTGACAATCACGGTATAAATGAATCGTCTGCTTCGCAGGCGGCAGATGCAAGGGCACTTACCGTTTCCATATCGCGGGGTTTCAGACACGCAAACGATCTCAAACGCAAGGGGCGGCATCTGCCGCCCCTTTTTCATGGTCAAAAACACTGTCCGCAAAGTGCTGGCCGCCCTTTGCTTTCACGTTTCGTCCAAGAAACTGAAAACTTTTTAGTCAAAATTACCAGAGGCACTGTCCGTTTCTGACGGACAGCGAAAAAAGCTGTATTTTCTGAAATCAGTCAATTTGTCCGTGCATCAAACACATTTGATTACACTGTATGGTCATTTGGTGAAAAGCCTGCGAAAACCGCAGGAAAAATTTTGTGCGGATTTTCTCCTGCGAGCGGTATTGTATCTGTATTAAATACATTCATCTACAAGAGGCGGACGCTTTGAGCAGTCCGGATCTCGCAAGGAGGATGAATTGAATGAAGAAGTTTGTTTCCATCATGCTGGCGCTGGCTATGTCCATGAGTCTGGCGGCCTGCGGCGCTGACAGCTCCAGCGATGCCAGCAGCGACAGCCAGAGCAGTTCTGACGCCGCTTCCGGCGAAAAAGTTGTAAAGATCGGCGTATTTGAGCCTGCTACCGGCGACTCCGGCGCCGGCGGCAAGCAGGAGATGCTGGGTATGCAGTACGCCAACCACATGACCCCCACCGTGGACATCGGCGGCGAGACCTACAAGGTAGAGCTGGTCTATGCCGATAACGGCTCCGATTCCGCCAAGGCTCCTACCGCCGCTTCCGAGCTGGTGAGCAAGGATGTTTCTCTGGTGCTGGGTACTTACGGCTCCAGCTGCGCCATGGCCGGCGCCCCCATCTTCGGCGAAGCGGGTCTGGCCGCCATCGGCGTGACCTGCACCAACCCCGGCGTCACTGCGGGCAATGACTACTATTTCCGCATCTGCTTCCTGGACCCCTTCCAGGGCACCGTTCTGGCCAACTTCGCGCAGGAGAAGTTCTCCGCCAAGAAGGCCTATTGCCTGGGCGAGCTGGGCAACGAGTACGATCAGGGCCTGATCAAGTACTTCACCGACGCCTTTGACGGCGAGGTCATCACCGACTCCTTCCCCACCAACACCTCCGACTTCAGCACCTACCTGTCGAAGGCTGCCTCCTCCGGCGCGGCAGTC
>OGQP01000917.1_pt1 | contig 18598 bp, 13 predicted proteins | sample 1553251 | NCBI WGS metagenome assembly OGQP01 (sample SAMEA2580016, study PRJEB22360) | human gut metagenome | biome: human gut; feature: human-associated habitat; material: faeces | place: Denmark | collected 2008/2010 | reverse complement strand
CGCCGCTGAGTCTCTACATTCATATCCCGTGGTGCGTGCAGAAATGCCCGTACTGCGATTTCAACTCTCACGCGTTGAAAGGAGAAGTGCCGCACGACGATTATGTTCAGCATCTGCTTAACGATCTGGACAACGATGTGGCTTACGCTCAGGGCCGTGAAGTAAAGACAATCTTTATTGGCGGTGGTACGCCGAGCCTGCTTTCCGGCCCGGCGATGCAAACGCTGCTGGACGGCGTGCGTGCGCGTTTGCCGCTGGCAGCGGATGCAGAAATTACTATGGAAGCGAACCCTGGTACGGTAGAAGCCGATCGCTTTGTCGATTATCAGCGTGCTGGTGTGAACCGCATCTCTATTGGTGTGCAGAGTTTTAGCGAAGAAAAGCTGAAACGACTTGGGCGCATTCATGGTCCGCAAGAAGCGAAACGCGCGGCGAAGCTGGCGAGCGGTTTAGGGTTACGTAGCTTTAACCTTGATTTGATGCATGGGCTACCGGATCAATCGCTGGAAGAGGCGCTTGGCGATCTGCGCCAGGCTATTGAACTGAATCCGCCGCATCTTTCCTGGTATCAACTGACCATCGAACCCAATACGCTGTTTGGTTCGCGACCACCGGTGCTGCCGGACGACGATGCGTTGTGGGATATTTTCGAACAGGGGCATCAGTTATTAACCGCAGCGGGTTATCAGCAATATGAAACTTCCGCTTACGCCAAACTCGGTTATCAGTGCCAGCACAATCTCAACTACTGGCGCTTTGGTGACTACATCGGTATTGGCTGCGGCGCGCACGGCAAAGTGCCCTTCCCGGATGGGCGCATTCTGCGTACCACCAAAACGCGTCATCCGCGTGGTTTTATGCAGGGAAGATATCTGGAAAGCCAGCGTGATGTCGAAGCTGCAGATAAACCGTTTGAGTTCTTTATGAATCGCTTCCGGTTGCTGGAACCTGCGCCGCACGTGGAGTTTAGTGCGTATACCGGGCTTTGCGAAGATGTGATTCGCCCACAGTTAGACGAGGCGATTGCCCAGGGTTATCTCACCGAATGTGCGGATTACTGGCAGATAACGGAACATGGTAAATTATTCTTAAACTCACTTCTTGAATTATTCCTCGCTGAGTAATCATTAATGCGCCTGCGGGCGCATTAATCACTTCTTTTACCCCCCGTTAATTAACTTCGGCAAAAATATATTTCTTACTGAATAAATATCGACGATATTTATTATATATATTTAGTGAATATTTACTCATCATTTATTGATTATAAACATGTACAACCTGGCGCACAAAATTAATATTTAATTTCTGACTTTATTTCAAGTTGTGATAAACATAGACAAGTTGTCAGACAGGTTAACCAATTTGTCGCACAAAGCACTGATAAGCACAATTAGATATCAACCAATTTCCATCCTTCAACAGGGAGTTTTTTTATGAAAATGAGGTCATTTACCCGCTCATTAGTCTGCGCATCCTTGCTGGCTCTGGTTAGCACTGGCGTAAACGCCGCAGAAAAAGTGACGTTAAAGTTAGCACACAACCTGGAAAGAAGTCATGTTGTACATCAGAGTTTTGAAGAGCTGGCGAAAGAGGTAAAACAGCTGTCAAAAGGTAATATGGTGATCCGTATTTATCCCAGCAGCCAGATGGGTAATGCGCGAGAAACTATGGAATTGTTGCAAAATGGCGCACTGGATATGACCAAAGGTTCCGCCAGTGATCTGGAGTCTTTTGATAATATTTATGCTATCTATAATTTGCCGTTCTTATTTAAAGATCAGGCGCACTTCAACAAAGTGGTTTTTGGTGAAGTTGGTAAAGAAATTATGGATTCAACAAAAGATAAAGGCTTTTTTGCTTTATCAGCTTATGTAGCGGGTACTCGCAGTTTCTATGCGAAAAAACCGATTACTAAGCCAGAAGATCTTAAAGGGCTGAAAATTCGTGTTCAGCCAAGCCCGACCACCATCAAAATGATTGAACTGATGGGTGGCTCACCCACTCCAATTTCATTTGGCGAAGTTTATACTGCGATGCAGCAAGGTGTAGTAGATGGCGCAGAAAATAACGTGCCTTCCTGGGTGCAGACTCGACATATCGAAATTGCCAAAGTCTTTTCTGAAGATGAACATGCCTCAATTCCTGACTTTTTGGTTATCTCCACCAAAACATGGAATAAATTAACCCCAGAACAGCAACAAATCCTCGAAACAGCGGCGAAGAAATCCGAAGCTTATCAACAAAAATTGTGGGAAAAAATTGACGCTGACACACGTGCTCAGGCGAAAGCTATGGGTGGTGAAATCGTTAAGGTTGATAAAGCCCCATTCCGTGCCGCAGTTCAACCTCTGTTTGACGACTTCAAAAAAGATCCAAAACAAGCTGCTTTGTTAGAGAAATTCGACAACGCTGCTCAATAATATTTCGGGCCAGTCTCTGGCCCTGATTTTCCAGGATGCTTACAATGATATTTAACCGCCTGAAACTTGCGGTAGACCGCGTCATTGCCGCGTTTTCTGTCGCCGTAATGCTTGCTCTGGTTGTATGCGTAGTCTGGCAAGTATTTAGCCGCTACGTACTTAACCAGCCAAGTACATTAACCGATGAGCTGGCACGCTTTTTGATGATCTGGGTAGGATTATTAGGTGCTGCATATACCGTCGGCGCGCAGCGACATCTCTCTATCGATTTATTTGCTCTCGCCCTGAATAAGCGCAAGAAATTACTTCTTAGTATAGTCATTAACGTTCTTATTTTAGGTTTTGCCGGTTCGGTCATTGTGACTGGTGGCCTGAAATTAATTGATAAAACGCTGGCAACATCACAAGTATCTGCCGCTATGCAAATACCGATGGGATACGTATATATCATTCTGCCATTAAGTGGAGTGGTGATGATGTTTTATGCCTTGTGTTTTATTAATCAAAGCATTCAACAACTGAAACAACCTGCGCAGGAGGCCAGTTAATGGATAGTTATATCGCGCTTACACTATTTGGCTGTTTTTTTGTGCTGGTCTTTATTGGTGTGCCCATTTCGTTCTCAATCGGTATTGCGACTGTAGCTTCAATGCTGTTGATGTTTCCCTGGGATATCGCGGCAATCACTGTTTCGCAACGATTGGCTAATGGACTGGATAACTTTGCCCTGTTGGCAATCCCCTTTTTCATCTTTGCCGGAACGCTGATGAACAGCGGCGGTATTGCGATACGTTTGATTAACCTCGCCCAGGTAATGGTTGGCCGCGTTCCTGGTTCGCTTGGTCATGTGAACGTCCTGGCGAATATGATGTTTGGTTCCTTTTCGGGTTCAGCCGTTGCGGCAGCTGCTGCCGTTGGTGGCACACTGAATCCCATTCAGACCAAAGAAGGTTATGATCCGGCATTTTCTACCGCTGTAAACGTCTCATCTTGTATTACTGGATTACTGATACCGCCCTCAAACGTGTTAATTGTGTTTTCCCTGACAGCTGGCGGCGTTTCTGTAGCATCGCTATTTATGGCGGGATATTTGCCAGGGATCTTAATGGGTCTCGCGGTAATGATAGTCTGCGGCATTATTGCTAAACGCCGTGGCTACCCACTTTCAGAAAGAGCAACCTTTGCTCAAGCATGTAAAGCGTTTCTGGATGCCTTACCAAGTTTGCTTCTGGTGTTCATTGTAATGGGCGGCATTCTGGGCGGCATTTTTACCGCAACTGAAGCGTCAGCAATTGCCGTTGTCTACACATTTATTCTCTCGGTGCTGATTTACCGGGAAGTAAAATGGCGCGATTTACCCAAACTGATTCTGGAATCGGTTGTTACCACTTCGATTGTATTACTGTTGATCGGTTTTTCCGTGGGCATGTCCTGGGCAATGACTAATGCTGATATTCCTTATATGATCAGCGACGCGTTGATGGGGATTTCTGATAACCCACTGATCATATTGCTGCTGATTAATATCGTCTTATTAATTGTCGGCATCTTTATGGACATGACACCGGCTGTACTAATCTTCACACCAATCTTCTTGCCGATTGCACAAGAGCTGGGAATGGATCCGGTACATTTCGGTATTATGATGGTGGCTAACCTTTGTATTGGGCTGTTAACACCGCCGGTGGGTAGTGCGCTATTTGTTGGTTGTTCTATTTCAGGTGTGAAGATTCAACATTTGATCAAACCATTGCTGCCATTTTATGCCGCATTGTTAATCGCGTTGATGATGATCACTTACATCCCGCAAATATCCTTGTTCATTCCACAGCTACTAGGGCTAATGTAAAAAATAATTTGCCGGATAACTTTTTATATTATCCGGCAAAGGCACTTAACATGAGTTACTTAATCACCCCATTGCGCCGCAATTGTTCGGTATCTTTTTTCCAGCGTTCATTAGCCTGGTTGATATCGTCAATTTTCATCAAAATCGCGACTTTTTTACTGTTTATTTCTGAAACTTTCATCGTTAACGGATATTGCCCTTTTTCGAGCGTTATCCAGTCATCCTGCAATTTACGGCTAAGTTTTTGTGATTGCAGAAAAGTCTGTCGCCGTTGTTCGTTGATATCGAAATCTCGCTTCTGCTGAATCGGCACTTCATAACACTCTGCACTCTGTTTATGACATGCCGCAATCGCCGGTTGATAAACCTCTTTGTCATATTTAACCGCGAAAGCCTCGCTATCGTTCTGTTTATTAAACTCATCACGCTGTTGGTGAATTTTTTTAAAGGCGTCTTCGCGGGTCATTTGCTTACCGTTTGCATCTTTTCCCCAATATGCATCCGCTGCTTTCTGCGCCGCCACCATTTGCTTATCAAGCGCTTTCACTTCCTTTTCCAGCGCAGGAATCGAGTTCTTCTGGTTATTCAACGCAGACTCAAGCTGACTAAAGCGATAATTGAAATCTTCGCTATTCACGATCAGATATTTATTATTCGTTTTGATATCGTCGACCACCCGCCCACGATCGCTGGCTGCCGCCTGAAAAGAGTAAAAGTTCACCGACCAGCCAGACGCGGGCGTTCCTTTACTGGTTAACATCGCCGAGAATTTTACCGGTTTATCTTTCGTCCAGGTCTGTTCGAGCAGTTCGTAATCTGCCAACTGACCGACCCAGGTATAGAGATCGTCATTGGAAGAGACATCGCCTTCCGCTGACCAGGTGGCCTGATTACCCTTAGCATCAAGATTTTTTAAGGTGATGGCATCAAGCTTGAGAATGCCGTGATACTGCTTTTTGAATTGATCTTTTAAGATATTTTCAGTTGGCGATTCGCCATCTGCCCAGACATTACCAGTCATCAACATAAGCAGCGCCGTGCCAACAATCCATTGCTTTTTCACCCGAAAACCCTCTCGCGGAATAATTTATTCCGGTGATTATCATCAGGGTAATGAAAATTGGCAATGGACGTAAGTCTGAAGTGAAAAAGCCCCGGCACGATACCGGGGCGAGGTGATTAGTACTGATTGAAGATCTGCTGGATCTGCTGCGGATCTTTGGTTTGCGTCAGAGCCAGTTGCAGCAGAACGCGCGCTTTTTGCGGGTTCAGCGTGCCAGAGGCGACGAAGCCGTATTTCGCATCATCCACTTCAGCATCCTGAGTGGTAGCGCCCGTCGGTACGCGGGAAGAACGCACTACTGCAGTGCCGTTTTTCGCAGCGGTTGCAAGGGTGTCGAACACGGATTTATACAGGTTGCCGTTACCCACGCCAGCGCTAACGATGCCATCATAGCCCGCATCTACCAGTGCTTTAGCCGGAAGATCGGATGCGTTAGCGTAGTTATAAACAATGCCGACTTTCGGCAGTTCATTCAGCTTAGATACATCGAACGGCGTGTCGCTGGTGTGCTTACGTGCCGGGGTACGTTGGTAGTCAATCTTACCGTTGTGAATGTAACCCAGAGGACCGTAGTTAACAGACTTGAAGGTCGCTACGTCGGTGGTGTTGGTTTTGGTGACATCACGGCCATCAAGCACGGTGTCGTTCATCACTACCAGTACGCCACGATTAGCGGAGGCTTTATCAGCTGCGGTCACTACCGCGTTATACAGGTTGAATGGACCGTCTGCGCTCATAGACGTGGACGGACGCATTGCGCCGACCATCACCACCGGTTTGTCGCATTTTACCGTCAGGTCGAGGAAGTAAGCGGTTTCTTCCATCGTGTCGGTACCGTGGGTAATGACGAAGCCGTCAGTTTTATCGCAGTCGGTGTTAATTTTTTTCGCCAGTGTCAGCCAGACATCATCGTTCATGTCCTGGGAGCCAATATTCACTACCTGCTCGCCTTTAACGTTCGCAATGTCCTTCAGTTGCGGCACCGCATTAACCAGATTTTCTACGCCAACTTTACCCGCTGTGTAGTTAGATTTGGTTGCGGAGTCACCACCACCGGCAATGGTCCCGCCGGTTGCTAAAATGGTGATATTGGGTAATGCCAATGCTGCACCACTAAAACCCATAACCAGTGCGGCAAGTGCCGTCTTTTTGAAAAACTCCATTTCATTCCTCCAGTTACGTGAACGCCACGCATTATCCCTTAGCTTTGTATGGGAAATTTGACGTTAAACAATTTACAACGTGAATATATTTTGGAGATCTACAAAGTTAGAGGCAGGTAACAAAACGAAGAATTAAACGGCATAAAAAAGTATTATGCCGTCTTAAAATAGAGGATTATTTTAAATTCCCGACCAGGGCTTTGCGACTATCTTCCAGAGTCACAACGCGGCTACAAACATCTTTGCCAAACTGCTGGAAATCTTTTTCCTGCTTTTTCCACTCGGTTTGGATTGAGGATTGCAGCCCCCCCAGGCTTCCCAGCACATTCTGTAATGGGTTACCGCCGCTTTTCAGCACCGCTTTCGCGCCCATTTCATTAATGCTGTCCTGTAAAATTCCGCCCATTGCCTGATTCACTAATTGCTGGCCTTCGGCGCGAACCTGATCAATGGCTTTATAGTGGAACGTCAGGCCATCGCTGCGCGTTTCGATAATGCGGTTCATCTGCTCTTTCAGCTGCGCATCAAGTTTGGTCAGACGGCTGCGCATTTTGCTGCTTTCGCCCATCTCCTGAACGATAATTTTATCCAGCGCAATACGGGCTTTTTCGACGCGGCTTTTCGCGCCTTCATCAATCCACGGCAGGGTGCTACGGAGTTCAGCCTGATAATCCTTCGCCTGCTCGCGCTGGGCGGCATTCAGGGAATATTGCTTACCGTTATACATCACGTTGCCGTCTGGCGTGATCACCAGATTGCCGTTTTCGCCCTTCACCTGCACGGTTTGCGGGCTGACAATCACATCGTCACGCGGCGTGACGCTGCACTGGTAGTCGGCGTGAGCGGTCATTGCCGTCACTGAAAGTGCTGCCGCCAGCAGCATTTTGCGCATCATAGTCTTCCCTCAAGAACAAATCAGGCCAGCATTTGCTGGCCCCAGATTGATAACAAAGTGCGCGTTTTCCATGCCGGATGCGGCGTAAACGCCTTATCCAGCCTACTCGATCGTGCATCTTTCCAGGCCTGATAAGCGTAGCGCATCAGGCAGTTTTGCATTTGTCGTCGCCCGTATGCTTTCTTAGTCCCACCAAACGTCGAAAAGTTCGCTGGTGCGTACCTCATCCAGTTTGCGCTCTTCCAGCCACTTACGCACAATCGCCTGATGTTCTTCGGTGCATTTGCCGATTTCCTGCATGCAGATCAGACCTTCCCAGGCCAGATAACCGCTGCCGTCAAAGGCCAGTTTGTTCGGTTCGATAACCTCGTTAATAAAATCATCAACGGTTTTATCAATCTGTTCTTCCGATGTACCTTCCGGGAATCGCCATGCCACCGAAAATCCTAATTCCTGGAATTCGTCGATGTGCATTTTTTTACGCAGACGACGGCTACGGTTCTTTGCCATTATTTCACCCTCTCGAACATTAAGTCCCATACTCCGTGACCAAGACGATGACCACGTTGTTCAAATTTCGTCACCGGACGTGATGCCGGACGCGGTACGTAATCATTGCTCTCTGACAGGTTTTTATAACCGTCAATAGAAGACATCACTTCAAGCATATGTTCCGCATAAGGTTCCCAGTCGGTCGCCATATGGAATACACCCCCCAGCTGCAGTTTGCTTTTTACCAGTTCGGCAAACGGCACCTGAACGATACGGCGTTTATTATGGCGCGCTTTGTGCCACGGGTCAGGGAAAAAGAGCTGCACCATGCGCAATGAATTGTCAGGAATCATTTTATGCAGCACTTCAACCGCATCGTGACACATCACGCGCAGGTTGCTTAAACCTTCTTCATGCGCAGAAGCCAGGCACGCACCAACGCCCGGTGAATGCACTTCAATGCCGAGGAAGTCCTGCTCAGGGCGATCTTTAGCCATTGCCACCAGCGACGCCCCCATGCCAAAACCAATCTCAAGCGTCACCGGCGCTTCACGGCCAAAAAGCGCGGGGAAATCCAGCATATCTTCGCTGAACTCAACGCCCATCACCGGCCAGTAGTTTTCCAGCGCATGTTCCTGGCCTTTGGTCAGTCGCCCCTGGCGGCGCACAAAACTACGGATACGGCGCAGTGGGCGGCCGTTTTCATCAAATTCCGGTGAAATGACGTCGTTTTTCATAAAGATTTAGTCGCTTGTGAAAGTGTTCTGAAAACGGGCATTATCCAAAGTTAGTTGCCGGATGCAAGCATGATAAGGCCGTGGCTGCGGAAAGTTCCGGTTTACACCCTGCCGTCGCTGTGCTGCAATCTTGCCCCCAACAACAGTGAATTCGGTGACCATGCAAGCGTCGCAATTTTCAGCCCAGGTTCTGGACTGGTACGATAAATACGGGCGAAAAACTCTGCCCTGGCAAATTGACAAGACGCCCTACAAAGTATGGCTCTCAGAAGTGATGTTGCAACAAACTCAGGTTGCGACCGTTATCCCCTATTTTGAACGCTTTATGGCGCGCTTCCCGACGGTGACCGATCTCGCCAATGCGCCGCTCGACGAAGTTCTCCACTTGTGGACCGGGCTTGGCTATTACGCCCGCGCGCGCAACCTGCATAAAGCGGCACAACAAGTGGCGACCTTACACGGCGGTAAATTCCCGGAAACCTTTGAAGAAGTCGCGGCGTTACCGGGCGTCGGGCGTTCCACCGCAGGCGCGATTCTCTCGCTTTCTCTGGGTAAGCACTTTCCGATTCTCGACGGTAACGTCAAACGCGTGCTGGCGCGCTGCTATGCTGTAAGCGGCTGGCCTGGGAAAAAAGAGGTCGAGAATAAACTATGGAGTTTGAGCGAGCAGGTGACGCCCGCGGTTGGCGTGGAACGGTTTAATCAGGCGATGATGGATTTGGGCGCGATGATTTGTACGCGCTCTAAGCCGAAATGTTCGCTCTGTCCGCTACAAAACGGATGTATTGCCGCCGCCAACAATAGCTGGTCGCTTTATCCGGGCAAAAAACCGAAACAGACGCTGCCAGAGCGCACCGGCTACTTTTTGCTGTTACAGCACGAAGATGAAGTATTGCTGGCGCAGCGTCCGCCGAGCGGATTGTGGGGCGGTTTATACTGTTTCCCGCAGTTTGCCGATGAAGAAAGTTTGCGGCAGTGGCTGGCGCAACGACAGATTTCTGCCGATAACCTGACGCAGCTGACCGCGTTTCGGCATACCTTCAGCCATTTCCACTTAGATATTGTGCCTATGTGGCTTCCCGTGTCGTCATTCACCGGCTGCATGGATGAAGGCAATGCGCTCTGGTATAACTTAGCGCAACCGCCGTCAGTTGGCCTGGCGGCTCCCGTGGAGCGTTTGTTACAGCAGTTACGCACTGGCGCGCCGGTTTAGCGCGTGAGTCGATAAAGAGGATGATTTATGAGCAGAACGATTTTTTGTACTTTCCTGCAACGTGAAGCAGAAGGTCAGGATTTTCAGCTGTACCCCGGCGAGCTGGGAAAACGCATCTATAACGAGATCTCCAAAGAAGCCTGGGCGCAGTGGCAGCACAAGCAAACCATGCTGATTAATGAAAAGAAACTCAACATGATGAATGCCGAGCACCGCAAGCTGCTTGAGCAGGAGATGGTCAACTTCCTGTTCGAGGGTAAAGAGGTGCATATCGAGGGCTATACGCCGGAAGATAAAAAATAAAAACAGTGCCGGAGCACGCCTCCGGCAACTTGCATAAAAACAAACACAACACGCACCCGGAATGATGAAAAAATATCTCGCGCTGGCTTTGATTGCGCCGTTGCTCATCTCCTGTTCGACGACCAAAAAAGGCGATACCTATAACGAAGCCTGGGTCAAAGACACCAACGGTTTTGATATTCTGATGGGGCAATTTGCCCACAATATTGAGAACATCTGGGGATTCAAAGAGGTGGTGATCGCCGGTCCTAAGGACTACGTGAAATACACCGATCAATATCAGACCCGCAGCCACATCAACTTCGATGACGGTACGATTACTATCGAAACCATCGCCGGGACAGAACCTGCCGCGCATTTGCGCCGGGCAATTATCAAAACGTTGCTGATGGGTGACGATCCGAGTTCGGTCGATCTCTATTCCGACGTTGATGATATTACGATTTCGAAAGAACCTTTCCTTTACGGTCAGGTGGTGGACAACACCGGGCAGCCGATTCGCTGGGAAGGTCGCGCAAGCAACTTCGCGGATTATCTGCTGAAAAACCGTCTGCAAAGCCGCAGTAACGGGCTGCGTATCATCTACAGCGTCACCATTAACATGGTACCGAACCACCTTGATAAACGTGCGCACAAATATCTCGGTATGGTCCGCCAGGCGTCACGGAAATATGGCGTTGATGAGTCGCTGATTCTGGCAATTATGCAGACTGAATCTTCCTTTAACCCGTATGCAGTCAGCCGTTCCGATGCGCTGGGGTTAATGCAGGTGGTACAACATACTGCCGGGAAAGATGTGTTCCGCTCGCAGGGGAAATCCGGCACGCCGAGCCGCAGTTTCTTGTTTGATCCTGCCAGCAATATTGATACCGGCACCGCGTATCTGGCGATGCTGAACAACGTTTATCTCGGCGGAATTGATAACCCTACATCCCGGCGTTATGCCGTCATCACCGCCTATAACGGCGGCGCAGGCAGCGTGCTGCGAGTCTTTTCGAATGATAAGATTCAGGCGGCTAATATTATTAACACCATGACGCCGGGCGATGTTTATCAAACGCTGACGACCCGCCATCCCTCTGCGGAATCTCGCCGTTATCTTTATAAAGTGAATACCGCGCAAAAATCCTACCGCCGCCGATAATTCCACTAACCGCCCCTGACGATGCTCAGGGGTAAAAATGTTATCCACATCACAATTTCGTTTTGCAAATTGGGAATGTTTGCAATTATTTGCCACAGGTAACAAAAAACCAGTCCGCGAAGTTGATAGAATCGCATCATCTCGCACGGTCAAATGTGCTTTTTCAAACACTCATCCGCATCACGATGTGAGGAAATTAACATGAATCTTAAGCTGCAGCTGAAAATCCTCTCTTTTCTGCAGTTCTGTCTGTGGGGAAGTTGGCTGACGACCCTCGGCTCCTATATGTTTGTTACCCTGAAGTTTGACGGTGCTTCTATTGGCGCAGTTTATAGTTCACTGGGTATCGCCGCGGTCTTTATGCCTGCGCTGCTGGGGATTGTGGCCGACAAATGGTTAAGTGCGAAATGGGTATATGCCATTTGCCACACCATTGGCGCTATCACGCTGTTCATGGCGGCACAGGTCACGACGCCGGAAGCGATGTTCCTTGTGATATTGATTAACTCGTTTGCTTATATGCCAACGCTTGGGTTAATCAACACCATCTCTTACTATCGCCTGCAAAATGCCGGGATGGATATCGTTACTGACTTCCCGCCAATCCGTATCTGGGGCACCATCGGCTTTATCATGGCAATGTGGGTGGTGAGCCTGTCTGGCTTCGAATTAAGCCACATGCAGCTGTATATTGGCGCAGCACTTTCCGCCATTCTGGTTCTGTTTACCCTGACTCTGCCGCATATTCCGGTTGCTAAACAGCAAGCGAATCAGAGCTGGACAACCCTGCTGGGCCTCGATGCATTCGCGCTGTTTAAAAACAAGCGTATGGCAATCTTCTTCATCTTCTCAATGCTGCTGGGCGCGGAACTGCAGATTACCAACATGTTCGGTAATACCTTCCTGCACAGCTTCGACAAAGATCCGATGTTTGCCAGCAGCTTCATCGTGCAGCATGCGTCAATCATCATGTCGATTTCGCAGATCTCTGAAACCCTGTTCATTCTGACCATCCCGTTCTTCTTAAGCCGCTACGGTATTAAGAACGTAATGATGATCAGTATTGTGGCGTGGATCCTGCGTTTTGCGCTGTTTGCTTACGGTGACCCGACTCCGTTCGGCACCGTACTGCTGGTTCTGTCGATGATCGTTTACGGTTGCGCATTCGACTTCTTCAACATCTCTGGTTCGGTGTTTGTCGAAAAAGAAGTTAGCCCGGCAATTCGCGCCAGTGCGCAGGGGATGTTCCTGATGATGACTAACGGCTTCGGCTGTATCCTCGGCGGCATCGTGAGCGGTAAAGTTGTTGAGATGTACACCCAAAACGGCATTACCGACTGGCAGACCGTATGGCTGATTTTCGCAGGTTACTCCGTGGTTCTGGCCTTCGCGTTCATGGCGATGTTCAAATATAAACACGTTCGTGTCCCGACAGGTACACAGACGGTTAGCCACTAATTACGCAAAGAAAAACGGGTCGCCAGAAGGTGACCCGTTTTTTTATTCTTACTTCAACACATACCCGTACAACCGTTTCATGCCATCTGCATCGGTTTCGCTATAGACACCTTGCAGCTCCGGCGAAAATCCCGGCAACAAATTCACCCCTTCTTCCAGCGCAAGGAAATAACGTTGAACCGCCCCACCCCAGACTTCCCCGGGTACCACGCAAAGCACGCCAGGTGGATAAGGCAACGCCCCTTCTGCCGCAATTCGCCCTTCGGCATCACGAATCCGCACCAACTCCACTTCACCGCGAATATAAGCGCTATGCGCATCCTGGGGATTCATCACCACTGACGGGAAACTCTGCTGGCGGAACATCGCTTTTTGTAGGTCTTTGACGTCGAAACTGACATACAAATCGTGCATCTCCTGACACAACTGGCGCAGGGTGTAGTCGCGATAGCGCACCGGATATTTGTTATAAACGCTCGGCAACACCTCAGCCAGCGGCGAGTCATCCTCAATATGCTGTTCAAACTGCGCCAGCATCGCCACCAGTTGTGCCAGCTTCTCGTGGCTTTCCGCCGGAGTTAATAAGAACAGAATGGAGTTGAGATCGCACTTCTCCGGCACAATGCCGTTCTCACGCAGATAGTGCGCCAGAATCGTCGCCGGAACGCCAAAGTCGCTATATTCGCCGGTTTCGGCATTGATACCTGGTGTAGTGAGTAACAGCTTGCACGGATCAACAAAATACTGATCCGCGGCATATCCTTCAAAGCCGTGCCACTTCGCCCCCGCCTCAAAACTGAAAAAACGACGGTCACTGGCTAACACTGATGTCGGATAATCCTGCCACAATTTGCCATCAACAACGGGCGGGATAAACGGGCGGAACAGCTTACAGCGCGCAAGAATCGCCTTCCGGGCTTCAATCCCCAACGCAACGCACTCCGCCCACAGCCGACGCCCACTCTCCCCTTCATGAATTTTGGCGTTAACGTCCAGCGCGGCAAACAGCGGATAGAACGGGCTGGTAGAAGCATGGAGCATAAAGGCATTATTTAACCGCTTATGCGGGCAAAAACGCGCCTGTCCGCGGATATGGTTATCTTTTTTATGGATCTGCGACGTCTGTGAGAATCCCGCCTGCTGTTTGTGCACCGACTGAGTCACAAAGATCCCTGGATCGTTTTCGTTAAGTTCTAACAGCAGCGGCGAGCTATCCGCCATCATCGGGATAAACTGTTCGTAACCGACCCACGCGGAATCAAACAGAATGTAATCACACAGGTGCCCAATGGTATCGATCACCTGACGGGCGTTATAGACAGTGCCGTCATAGGTTCCCAGCTGAATAATCGCCAGGCGAAACGGGCGCGGCAGGTCGGCTTTTTCTGGCGCAACGTCGCGAATTTGCTGGCGCAGATACTCTTCATTAAAACAGTGCGCATCAATACCGCCAATGAAACCAAACGGGTTGCGTGAAGCTTCCAGATAGACCGGCGTCGCCCCCGCCTGAATCAGCGCGCCGTGATGATTCGACTTATGGTTGTTACGGTCGAAGAGCACCAGATCGCCACGCGTTAACAGCGCATTCGTCACCACTTTATTCGCTGCCGATGTGCCGTTCAGTACAAAATAGGTTTTATCGGCATGAAAGACTTTGGCTGCGAATTTCTGCGCATCTTTCGCCGATCCTTCATGAATAAGCAGATCGCCCAATTTTACGTCAGCGTTACACATATCGGCGCGAAAGATGTTCTCGCCAAAGAAATCGTAAAAATGGCGTCCGGCAGGATGCTTTTTAAAGAACGCACCATGTTGATGTCCAGGGCAAGCAAAGGTGCTGTTGCCCATCTCAACGTACTGCGTCAGCGTGTCATAAAACGGTGGCAGCAAATTCTCTTCATACTGACAGGCTGCGGATTCCAGCTCCAGCCACTGCTGCTCGTTGCCGTTGATTACCGCCGTAACGCCCGCAGGTAATTCAACAGCATGTTCGGAATACAAAAACACCGGTAGATGAAAACCGGTGCGCTTAAGCAACGCAAGAATGCCACTGCGACTATCCGCAGCGGTAATGACGACTGCCGCGACGTCCGTAAAATCAGTATCTCCCAACGCCACCACGCGGCGATGAGTAGAAAGTCGGGATACCAGTTCACTACTGGCGGCAATATTCATTGATTTCATAAGCGCAAAACCCGTTTCGGGGAAGTAAGAATACCGGACAAGGTGAAAAACCCTGCCCCACGAGATATGGGTCAAACTGGTCACCAGCTCCGACCGCCAGACATCAGTAAAAGCAGAAACGCTCTGATTTTACTGTTGTCCTGCAGTGAGCGTGCGTTAACCTCACCGCATGAGCAGAAAAAGGGAGGAGTTTCGCGCGAAACGGCGATAAGCGAGAGAATGTAAGGAGGTGGCGTGCATCGGGCAAACTCCGTACAGAGAGGAGAAAATTCGCGCAATCATGGCACCTTTCGCCAGAGCGTGCAAGCCAGGACTTTGCGAACAAACAAGCCATCGAAGGAGCCAAACGGTCATAATAAGAAAATCAGACAATGCAGCTAACAGGAACTCTTGTGGTCATCGGTCCTTTTATCAACGCAAGTGCAGTATTACTGGGTGGCGTTCTCGGTGCACTCCTTAGTCAACGCTTACCGGAACGTATCCGCGTCTCCATGACATCAATTTTTGGTCTGGCATCGCTGGGGATTGGTATTTTACTGGTGGTGAAATGCGCCAACCTTCCGGCGATGGTTTTAGCAACCTTACTCGGAGCTTTAATCGGCGAAATTTGTCTGCTGGAAAAAGGCGTCAATACAGCGGTCGCCAAAGCACAAAATCTGTTTCGTCACTCACGTAAGAAGCCAGCGCATGAATCTTTTATTCAGAATTATGTCGCGATTATTGTCCTGTTTTGCGCCAGCGGCACCGGGATCTTCGGGGCGATGAACGAAGGGATGACCGGCGATCCGAGTATTTTAATCGCCAAGTCATTTCTTGATTTCTTTACGGCGATGATCTTCGCCTGCTCGCTGGGTATTGCGGTATCGGTGATTAGTATCCCATTACTGATCATCCAGTTAACGCTGGCGTGGGCTGCCGCGCTGATATTACCGCTGACCACACCGTCGATGATGGCAGACTTCAGCGCCGTAGGCGGTTTATTGCTGCTGGCAACCGGATTACGCATCTGTGGCATTAAAATGTTCCCGGTGGTCAACATGCTTCCAGCACTCCTTCTGGCAATGCCCCTTTCCGCCGCCTGGACCGCCTGGTTTGCCTGACAATGCGTGCATTAGCGGCAAAGTGATGATAGATTGTGCAGTCTGCAGTAAATTGAAGAAATTTGATTGACGAGACGAGGCGAATCAGGTTTAATGCGCCCCGTTGCCCGGATAGCTCAGTCGGTAGAGCAGGGGATTGAAAATCCCCGTGTCCTTGGTTCGATTCCGAGTCCGGGCACCAAATTCATATAAACGGACCTCCACGGAGGTCCGTTTTTCGTTTCAGAACGCCACAATTTAAGCGTTCTGCCTCCAAATCAATTCTACCGAACTCAACCAGATTCCCCCCACATCAACCCCATTGTGTGGGTATAATTGCGGGTATACCCCAGTTCGACAGAATTTATACCCTCTTTAACGCATTCAGAAGGCTGAACTATGGCACTGACTGACGCAAAAATCCGGGCTGCAAAGCCCACTGACAAGGCTTATAAACTCACTGACGGGGCTGGCATGTTCCTGCTGGTACATCCTAATGGTTCCCGTTACTGGCGTCTCCGTTATCGCATTCTGGGTAAGGAGAAAACTCTGGCACTTGGTGTATACCCGGAGGTTTCTCTCTCCGAAGCTCGTACAAAACGGGATGAGGCCCGAAAACTGATTTCGGAGGGGGTTGACCCTTGCGAACAGAAAAGAGCTAAAAAAGTAGTCCCTGATTTACAGCTCTCTTTTGAACATATTGCACGACGCTGGCATGCCAGTAATAAACAATGGGCACAATCACACAGCGATAAAGTACTCAAAAGCCTCGAGACTCACGTTTTCCCCTTTATCGGCAACCGGGATATCACAACACTCAGTACCCCGGATCTGCTTATCCCTGTTCGTGCTGCAGAAGTTAAACAAATTTATGAAATCGCCAGTCGTCTGCAGCAAAGAATATCTGCTGTAATGCGTTATGCCGTACAGTCTGGCATCATCAGATATAACCCGGCTCTGGATATGGCTGGTGCATTGACCACGGTAAAACGCCAGCATCGCCCTGCTCTGGATCTTTCACGCCTGCCTGAACTTCTGTCGCGTATTGACGGTTATAAAGGCCAGCCTGTCACCCGACTGGCAGTTATGCTGAATTTACTGGTTTTTATTCGTTCCAGTGAACTCAGATATGCCCGCTGGTCTGAAATTGATATTGACAATGCCATGTGGACTATTCCAGCCGAACTCGAACCTCTGCCAGGCGTAAAATTTTCATACCGGGGCTCCAAGATGCGAACACCACATCTTGTGCCACTCAGCCAACAGGCTGTAGCCATACTGGCAGAACTTCAGACATGGGCAGGTGAAAATGGTCTGATCTTTACGGGAGCACACGACCCACGTAAACCAATCAGTGAAAATACCGTAAATAAGGCCCTCAGAGTGATGGGGTATGACACAACCAAGGAAGTCTGTGGCCATGGATTCCGGGCGATGGCGTGCAGTGCATTGATTGAATCCGGCTTATGGTCAAGAGATGCGGTTGAACGTCAGATGAGTCATCAGGAGCGCAACGGAGTACGTGCCGCGTATATTCATAAAGCAGAACATCTGGAAGAACGTCGGCTTATGCTGCAATGGTGGGCAGATTTTCTGGATGCAAACAGGGAGGAGTGTATCAGTCCGTTTGAATATGCAAAAGTTAACAATCCACTGAAAAGGTGACTGAACGCCATTTACACACATGCTCTTCCTCTTAAGGGGAAGAGCACCCGCCTCAATCAATTTCTTTTTTATGCCGGCGGAACCATCAGCCAGGCTGAGGTTCTCATTCAATAACTCAACGTCTTACCACAGAACAGAATTCACTGTATTATCATGGGCAACGTTAATCCCGGACAATAAAAGGACACCGATGCCAGGCATCACAATTTTTATAGCCTGCAGGTTATGGTCCATCCTTTTTTACAGGTTCAGAATATGACTGGCAAATTACGCTTTGAAGTGAACGATAACCAGGGCTGTTTCATATTTCCGGAAACCTGGTTTGGCTCGTTGCTGGATGAGTTTGAAGAACTGATTGATGCATACGATGCGGATGAAATCAGCGAAACAAGTTACATCAACAAACTCAGGCGCCTTGCCCGACAGGAGAATGACTTTATTGATGTACACGCTCACTTGGCATACGTATTTCTGGAGCAGAATGCCCCGCGTAAGGCGCTGAATGCTGCCCTTAAAGGGCTGGCAATTGGCAATCGTCTTATCCCTGAAGGTTTCAGTGGCAGAATCATCTGGATACATCCTGACAACCGACCTTTTCTTCGTGCCCTCTATGCGGCAATCCTGGCAAATGCACATTTACAGCGTCATCAGGATGCCATCATGCTCATTGAAAAAATACTGGATTACAATCCCGAAGATAATCATGGTGCACGCTGGCTACTGGGACCGGAACTGTTACGCACTGGCGCTCATGAACAGGCACGCCATATACTGCAGGAACATGCAGATGAATTTTCACCTTACTGGTATGAACTCGGCCTTCTGCATTTTCTTAATGGGGAACTGGTAAAAGCTGCAACTGCATTTCGTCGCGGCTTTGCGGCAAATACTTACATCGCAGAAATACTGTGCGGAAATCTGCATCCATTT
>OGQP01000910.1_pt1 | contig 18736 bp, 14 predicted proteins | sample 1553251 | NCBI WGS metagenome assembly OGQP01 (sample SAMEA2580016, study PRJEB22360) | human gut metagenome | biome: human gut; feature: human-associated habitat; material: faeces | place: Denmark | collected 2008/2010 | reverse complement strand
GGCAGACGCCGTTCGCAAGGTCGCCAGCGTAATCTGCCAAGGTGATTCCGAGCATTGCAAGGAGAAGTTTGAGTACCGCGGCATTCAGGACTGCGTGGCTGCATCCGTCGTCAATGACGGCAACAAGGCTTGCAAGTTCGCGTGCCTTGGTCTGGGTACCTGCGCGCGCGTCTGCCCGTTCGACGCGATTCATGTAGACCCGGTGAAGAAGATTGCCGTGGTGGACGACGAGAAGTGTGTCGCGTGCGGCAAGTGCGTGGCGATTTGCCCTAAGGGTGTGCTGAGTCTGCGTCCGGTGACGGAGGATGTGACGGTTCGCTGCCGCAACACTGAGCCCGCCAAGAAGGTGCTGTCTGCCTGCTCGACTGGCTGCATTCACTGCGGCAAGTGCTTCCGCTCCTGCCCGCATGGTGCGATTACGATGACGAATGGTCTGCCTGTCATCGATCAGAGCAAGTGCCAGCACTGCATGGCGTGTGCGGACGCTTGCCCGACGAAGGCAATGTGGGCGAACTTCGACAAGCGGAAGGTTTCCGCGTAATTTGAGATTAGAAAAGGACGTGCGGCTGCGAAAGGCTGGCACGCCCTTTTTGATGTGTTGCAATGCGCCTAAAGAGGGGATTGCAGGGGAGTGTGGCTATGGTTGCAAGCCCGGCTGGTCGCTCGTGCCAATTGGCGCGACAATGTGGAGCTGGTCGAGATTGCGGCTTGGGGGCGCTCCAGCGGGAGCGCGAAGTTACAACCGCTGCGCTGAAAGCGCGTTGCTGTTCAGCACCGGGCGGCGGAGTTGACTTCGCTATCATACTTCTTCTGCGTGCTGCTCTTTTATTCACCACGCAAAATATTCGGAAGCGAAAGCGTCCATGCCGGTGTCCCATCCACCTCAAACAGCGCCTGATTCTCCCATGCGCATCCACCGAACCATGCGCCCGCGTCTTGTGGATCATAGCCACCTGCATAACTGCTCGCCCAGCCCGACCCGAACTGTTCCCACAGCTTGCTCTGCTCTTCCCAGCTATTGCCCGGCACCGGAATCCACGCGGGTTCCCAATAGCAGACGCCGAGTGCGCATGCCTGAATCGCCGTTTCGACCGTCTCGCGGAAATCCGCCGCCTGACCGTCGCGGGAAATATCCTGCTTCATGTCGCACCACTCATTCGGGACGCTGTTCGGGTGTGTATCGAGGTTATTCGTCGTAAACGGATAGGCTGTTTCGGCGATGAACACATCTTTGCCGAAATTCTCGCGCACATCCGTCATCAGTTCTGACAAATTCTCCAGTGAACCATGCCAATAGCTGTAATAGCTGTATGCCATTACGTCAAAATCAACCGGCGTATCGCCCTCGCAGACCTCGCGGATGTACTTCTTTGCGTCCGATTGACTGACGTTGGTGAAATGCACTGCCACCAACGCATCGGGCAGGGTTGCGCGGACAGCGGCGCTCCCGGCGTTCATCAGCTGATTGCGCCCATTTGTGCTCCATTCGCCCGCCCTGCCGCCTGGGGTGCGCGGCTCACCTCGTTAATCTCGTTGCCGACCTGCACCATCCAGATGTCCACGCCCGTTGCGGCAATCTGCGTCAGCGCATCCGTCGTGAAGGCGTAGAGTGCGCTGCACTTCTGCGTCAAATCCATCGTGACCCATGCCTTCGGGGACATTTGCTTCGCGGGGTCAGCCCAGAAGTCGCTGTAATGGAAGTCAACGATGAGCGAAAGCCCGGCTTCCTTGCATCGGCGGGCGATTTCCACCGCGTTCGCCACGCCGCAGTTGCCGCCGCCGTAGCCTCTGCCGTCCTCGTCGAATGGGTCGTTCCAAACGCGGACGCGCACGGTCTCCCAACCTGCTTCCTTCAGCAGGACGAACAAGTCTGTCGGCTCGCCGTCGCGGTTGCGGTACACAACGCCGCTGTTCTCCTCGCTCAGCACGGTGGAAACATCCGCGCCAAATTTGAAAGATGCAGGGAAGGCATCATCCTCCGCGAGCGCCAAATGTGGCAAAAGAAGGGCAACAGACAACAAACAAGCGAGTAGCCTCTTCACAATAACGCCTCCTTCTCACGAACAAAAACAGCAAATTCACGACGAAGTGATGCCTTCATTATATCAAAAAGGGTGTCTTGCGTCAAGAAAATAGAAAAACATTGATTTTTGGAAGCACCATGTAAATACTATCATGCTCAAAAATGCCCAAATTCCCGCTGAAAATGTGAACAACATCTTGCAAAAAGCAACGAAAAATAGTATAATCAAATAGGATAGCCAGCAGAATGTGTTTGCGATGGAGGAAAGGCACGGTGTTTTCCGTGGCTAATTTCAGGCAAATGTTTTCTGCGCGGAAGTTTCTTCCGCAGTATGTAAAAAAGGAGTGTTTCCAATGGCGAAGAAGTATGTGTACCTCTTCAAGGAAGGCAACGCCAACATGCGTGAGCTGCTGGGCGGCAAGGGCGCGAACCTCGCTGAGATGACCAATCTCGGTATGCCCGTGCCTCAGGGCTTCACCGTCACCACCGAAGCCTGCACCCGGTATTATACCGACGGCAAGGTGATTGGTGACGATATCGTCGAGCAGATTTATGCTGCTCTGGCGGAGACCGAAAAGGTGGCCGGCAAGAAGTTCGGCGACGACAAGGATCCTTTCCTTGTTTCTGTCCGCTCCGGCGCTCGTGCCTCCATGCCCGGCATGATGGATACCATTCTGAATCTGGGCCTGACGGACGTGTCTGTTGTGGGTCTGGCAAACCTGACCAACAACCCGCATTTCGCGTATGACGCGTATCGCCGTTTCATCGCCATGTTCTCTGACGTGGTTATGGAAATTCCGAAGAACGAATTTGAAGCGGTTCTGGACGAATTCAAGGAGAAGAAGGGCGTCAAGTACGACCGCGACCTCTCTGCGGATGACCTGAAGGAAGTCGTCGTTCGTTTCAAGGAAATCTACAAGAAGCACATGGGCGTGGACTTCCCGCAGGACCCCAAGGTCCAGCTGATGGAAGCCGTCAAGGCCGTGTTCCGTTCTTGGGACAACCCGCGTGCCATCTACTATCGCCGCATGAACGATATTCCGGGCGACTGGGGCACTGCCGTCAACGTGCAGTCCATGGTCTTCGGCAACATGGGCGAAACCTCCGGCACGGGCGTTGCCTTCACGCGCAACCCCTCCACGGGCGAGAAGAAGCTGTACGGTGAGTACCTGCTGAACGCTCAGGGCGAGGACGTCGTGGCTGGTATCCGTACCCCCGAACCCATCTCCCACCTGCAGGAGCAGATGCCCGATGTGTACCAGCAGTTTGTGGACATCGCCACCAAGCTGGAAGCGCACTATCGCGACATGCAGGACATGGAATACACCATTGAACGCGGCAAGCTGTACATGCTGCAGACCCGTAACGGCAAGCGTACCGCGGCGGCTGCGCTGAAGATCGCTGTTGATCTGGTGGACGAAGGCGTGCTGAGCGAAGAAGAAGCCGTGCTGAAGGTGGAGCCCAAGCAGCTCGACACCCTGCTGCACCCGAACTTCGACGCTGCGGCTGTGAAGAAGGCACCCGTCATTGCGAAGGGTCTGCCGGCTTCCCCTGGCGCTGCCACCGGCGGCATCTACTTCACCGCTGACGAAGCGGCTGAACACGGCAAGAACAAGGAAAAGGTTATCCTCGTTCGCCGCGAAACCACGCCTGAGGACATCGAAGGCATGGACTTCTCTCAGGGCATCCTGACCGTCTTCGGCGGCATGACCTCTCACGCGGCGGTTGTCGCTCGCGGCATGGGTCGTGCGGCTGTCGTCGGCTGCGGCGCGCTGAAGATTGATGAAGAAGCAAAGACCCTGACCGTTGGCGACAAGGTGTACCACGAGGGTGACTTCATCTCCCTCGACGGCTCTACCGGCAACGTCTACGATGGCCAGATTGCGACGGTTGAAGCGTCCATCTCCGGCGAGTTTGCTCGCTTCATGGGCTGGGCTGACGCTGCCCGCCGTCTGCGCGTCCGCACCAATGCGGATACCCCGCGCGACACCAAGCAGGCTGTCAAGTTCGGTGCGGAAGGTATCGGCCTGTGCCGTACCGAGCACATGTTCTTCGAGGCGGATCGTATCGCGGCTGTCCGTGAAATGATCCTGGCCGACACGAAGGAACAGCGCGAAAAGGCGCTGGCGAAGATTCTGCCGATGCAGCAGGGTGACTTCGAAGCGATGTACAAGGCGCTGGAAGGCAAGCCCATGACGGTTCGTTACCTCGATCCGCCGCTGCATGAGTTCGTGCCGCATGTTGACATGAAGGAAGAAATCGACGAGCTGGCCAAGAACCTTGGCATCACCTCCGAGGAAGTCATCCACAAGATCAACGCGCTGCATGAGTCCAACCCGATGATGGGTCACCGCGGCTGCCGTCTGGCCGTCACCTATCCGGAAATCGCGGAAATGCAGACCCGTGCGGTTCTGCAGGCGGCTATCGATGTGACCCGCGAATGCGGCTACAACATTGTGCCCGAAATCATGATTCCGCTGGTCGGTTCCAAGAAGGAACTGGCGTTTGTCAAGTCCATCGTCGACGAGACCGCCAAGAAGGTCTTTGAGGAACAGGGCATGACGCTGGAATACCACGTCGGCACCATGATCGAAATCCCGCGCGCGGCTGTCACCGCTGACGAGATTGCTGAAGAAGCGGAATTCTTCTCCTTCGGCACGAACGACCTGACCCAGATGACGTTCGGCTTCTCCCGTGACGACGCTGGCAAGTTCCTCGGCGCCTACTACGACAACAAGATCTTCGAGAGCGATCCCTTCGCGCGTCTGGACACGGACGGCGTTGGCAAGCTGGTGCAGATGGCTGCGAAGCTGGGCCGTCAGACCCGTCCGAACCTGAAGCTGGGCATCTGCGGCGAACACGGCGGCGATCCGAGTTCCGTGATGTTCTGCCACAAGGTTGGCCTGAACTACGTTTCCTGCTCGCCTTTCCGTGTGCCGATTGCGCGTCTGGCTGCTGCACATGCCGCAATCCTCGAAAAGATGGGCAAGTAAGACGTTTGGCGCTGCAAAGCGCATAACGGCTGACAATACGCATCTCTGGTGGTTTCCGTCCCTGCAATATGGGACGGAAGCCACTTTTTTGCATATCAAAAAGCGCGCCGACAGCCTTTCGCTCCGACGCGCTTCAAAGTTGCTTATTCGTTTTCTATCATGTAGTCCACAAAGCTGGTGATGGTTGTCCAGTAGAGGTCGAACGCTGCGCCGTAGGTGTCATCATCGAAGCTATCTGCCGATGTGCCGCCAACTACCGTGATGGTGTAGCCGTACAGCACGCAGACGAAGATGCAGTACATATTGCCGTCTTCGCCTTGACCGCCTGCACAGAAGGGCGTCAGGACTGCATCGCCGTCGTTCTCGTCATACGCTACCAAACCCGGATTGCCGCCTGTGTACATGGACTGATAGTAGTCAATCATGGCTTGCAGGTTCTCTTCCGGCAGGGTGATGGTTACATAATCCTCCAGCGTTTCGTCGTAGTTGATGGCGACGGCGTAGCTGACATCATTGCGCCCATTGTAAGCGAGGCGCAGGTCAATCGTCGTTTCGCCCACGTCACAGCTGGTGACACTCAGCACGTCCGGGAGCGCCAGCGTAATGCCGATGTCGTCGATGGTGTACGGGTTTGTCGTTGCGTAATCCTCCGCAAAGGCGAAAGAAAAAAGTAGGCAAAGCGCGCAGAGTAAGGAAATCAGTCGTTTCATGAAATGAACCTCCTTTTATAATTCAAAGTTGATGAAATCAGACAGTTGAATTTCACCGTAAATGTCGGTCAGGCAGAAGCAGTAGAGGTAGGTCGCGTCGCTGCCCTCGAGCGAGTAGAAACCGAAGTCGATGGAACCGTCTTTGCCTGCCACAATCGGGTCGCCGTCCATTGTCATTTCCTGCAATTCGCCGTCCTCATCCTCATATAGCACGTTGTAAATCGGTGTCACCACGTCACCCTCGGTCAGGGGAGTGCTGCCGCGAACGGGGAGTCCGGCATCGTCGTACCCCTGCGTGAAGCCGACAATCGTCCAGCCACTGCTGTAGCTCCGCCGTATCACCAGCAGATACCCCTCGACATCGTTGCAGCGGACGGGAATCACACTTCGGCGCATTCCGCCATTGACAAGCTGGTCATACATCATCACAATTTGGTCATCCAGCATCGGCCAAGTACCGTCGAATTGGCTGATGATTTCGCCGCTTTCCCAGTCAATGGCGGCGTTCTGCATTGCGCCCATTTCGATGTAGAACGTATCCTCACCGTCGCTGCCATCCAAGTACAGCAAGCCCTCGACCATGCTCAAGTTGTTCAGCTCGTCCTGACTGAGCATCATGCTGCACATATAGGCGGAATCATCGTCCATGTCCAGCCAATCGTCCATGGCAGAATCGTCCGGTATGAGGCTGCCGGTGAAGAACGCGTCGTTCATGGATGTGAACGTTGGCACAACGTCAGGTAAATCCACCGCATCTGCTTCCACCGCAAGAGGCGTTTCGCTTGTGGTGAACGTACTGGCGGGGGAGAAAAACGCGTCTGTCAGGTTGCCGGTGAACACGCTGCTGGTCGTGACCTGCTGCGGAACCTGCGCGCTGAAGACGTAATTGCCGCCGCTGCGAAGCTCCGCATAGCCGCGCGTGAACTCCGTCATGCGCGGAATTGTCTCCTGACAGCCGTCGCCCTCGTAGCTTCCGGACGGGAAATAGACGCTCATGCCCGTCAGGTAGTCGAATTTCCGCGTGCCGACGTTGTAGCGCACGACGCGCTCGTAGGCGGTTTGCAGGACGTCTGCGGTCTGCGGCGCAATGGTACGCGTGCCGTCAATCAGCGCCATCATATCCACCATGTCGGATGTTGCGCTGTCAAAATCGCCAAAGGCATACATGCGCTGGCGGGCACGGCTGAAGGTAGACAATTGCCCAGCGTCCAGCGCCTGCGAGAGATACGATGCGTATGTCTCCATTGTGCTGACCAGATAATCCATTGCCGGCAAGTAGAGGACGCTCATGCTGAGATAATCATCAGGGTTTTCGTCCAGGCAGGCTTCCATGTACGCATCCGCAATCGCAACGCCGATGCCCTGCGCGTCAAGCGCCGGATTTTCGCCCAGCGCATTCAGCCACGCGTAATTCCAGCCGAGCGACGGCTCCAGTTCTTCGCTGGCGACCATGAAATCAGCGTAATACTGCATGTGCGCAGCCGCTTCGTAGGTTGCCATCAAGCAGGCGTCGAAGCCGATGAGATCCAGATGAAAATCGGGATTGGCTTCTGTAAAGTTGTACAGCGCGTCGTTGATTTCGTGAATTGTCAACCCATCGTAATCCGCTGTTTCGTCGAAGCAGACGCCACTCGTCGATCCGCCGCCGTGATTCCAGAAGATCAGCATGTAGCGATCGGCGGGGTAGGTGGAAGTCGCCCAAGTCAGGTAATCCTCCAGCGTGTTCTGCGCGCCCATGCTTTGCCATGCGCAGACTTCAACGTCGGAAAAATCGTAGTCCGCAATCGTAAAGCGGTTGATGTGGTTCGCACGCAGGCGGCTGTCGTCCCACTGGCTCGCGCCGCCTGCCTGCACGACGACTGTCACGTTGTCCGGAATGTCCGCCGCGCACATCTCGTACAGGTCGTTCACGCAGTCACTCTGCAAATCCGTGCCGCACATGTACATCAGGACAGTCATCGTGGGGGTGTCCGCGCACGCCGCCGGAAGTCCAAGCAGCAGCAAACTGCCAAGCAGCAGCGCAAGAAGTTGGTGTTTCATTGGATGGTTCGCCTCTTTTCTTGTTTTCTGGCAAAATCCCATTATTTCTATTCTACTGCTGCAAATTCCCGTTGTCAACCGCGATTCGCGCAACATAAAACGCTCCTGACGCGTGTTCAGGAGCGTTTTGCTAAAGCAGCACCGCACAGCTCGGCGGCGCTGCTGGCGATGTCTTTTCCGCTATCTGCGCATGCAATTTCCTCAATTTGCATCCAGTAAACCTTCGAAATTTGCATTTACATCTGACGAAAAATCCATTCGCCAGCTGACTACCTCATTTGTGCGGTGTTACCTTAAATATGGCGATTTATTCTGCCGACGACGCGGCGTGAATCTCCTCCAGGAAGCGGGTAATCGGCAGATGCTGTGGGCATACACGTTCGCACTTGCGGCAGTGGATGCACTGCGACGCATCCGCATGATCCGCCTGAATCTGGGCGTATCCAGCCTTGAAGGAGCTGTCCGCGCGGAGCATGGCGGCGTCGTAGCCTTGGAAAATGCGCGGAATCTGCACGCCCATCGGGCAGGGCTGGCAGTACTTGCAGCCCGTGCAGCGCGTTTTCGTCCGCGCAAGGTACGTTGCTTTGACCTTCTGGTAGAGCGCAAGTTCCTCGTCGGTCAGCGTCGGGCGCTTCGCCATGTCGAAAATGCGCAGATTATCCGTCACCTGCTCCCATGTGCTCATGCCGCTGAGAATCGTGATGACTTCAGGCATAGCGTACAGGTAGCGGAAGCCCCATTCGACCGGACTGCGCTGCACGGCATACGCGTCGTAAACTGCTTTCACATCCACCGGGGGATTCGCAAGCAGACCGCCGCGCAGGGGTTCCATGACGACGACACCAACGCCGCGCCGGCCCGCTTCGCGGATGCCCTCAAGCGTCGCCTGATTCTCATCGTCGAGGATGTTCATCTGCACCTGACACATGCCCCACTGATCCCAGTCGTGCAGGATGCGCAGGAACGCTTTCGCGTCGTCGTGGAAGGAGAAGCCGGGATAGCGCACCTTGCCCTGCGCAATGGCTTCGGCATAGAAACGCTTGTAATCCAGCTTCTGCATTGCGTCCATGCGCTCGTTGTTCATTGCGTGAAGAATGTAAAAGTCCACATAGGGGGTATCGAGCTTTTTCAGCTGCTCGTCGAGGAACTTCATCATGTCCTCGTGCGTCTTGACGAGCCAGACGGGCAGCTTTGTCGTCAGGATGACCTTCTCGCGGTAGCCGTCCTTGAGCGCCTTACCGACGACTACCTCGCTTTCGCCGCCGTGGTAGGGGTACGCCGTGTCGATGTAGCGAACGCCGTTGTCGATGGCGTGGCGAATCATGCGAATCGCTTCGGATTCGTCAATTTTGCCGTCCGGTGTTGTTGGAAAGCGCATACAGCCGAAGCCGAGCATGGAGCTTTCCCGGTTGATGGTCGGAAACATGGTGTTCAGCACGTGTTTTCGCTCCCTTACTTAGAGATATGGTATTATATCCGAAAGCCTGCTGAAAATCAGGTCAGGCTTTACATCCGATGTGTCTACATCGCTGCGTTTTGCTTCGCCAGAGAGGACGAGAATGCCCGTCATGCCGTGATTCACGCCGGTCGCAACATCTGTGTAGAGCCGGTCGCCCACCATCGCCATCTCATGCAGCGCAAAGCCGGTGCGCGCAAGGGCTTCATCCACAATACCGCGGTTCGGCTTGCCAATCACCACATCCGCCCAGCGCCCAGTGCTGGCGTGAATCAACGCCATAAACGCGCCAAGGTCGGGGATGAACCCATGCTCGGTCGGGCAGTTGAAATCAGGATGCGTCGCGATATACGGCTTGCCCGTGCGGATGAGGTCGCAGACGCGGCAGAGCTTGCCGTAATCCAGCGTCGTGTCAAACGCCGCCAGCACATAATCCGCGTCGTCCGAATCGCAGAAGCGCAGCCCCATCGCCGTCAATTCCGCCCGAAGCACGGGATTCCCCAGCAGATAGCCGGTTTTGCCCGGAAAGTGCGTCAGGCAGTACCGCGCCGCCGCCTGCCCTGATGTAATCACGTCGCGATACGCCGCCGGAACGCCCATCCGCGCCAACTTTTCGGCATACGTCGAGGCAGAGCGGCTGGAGTTGTTCGTCAGGAAACGCGCAGTGCGCCCCGTCTTTTCCAACGCGTCCAGAAATTCCAGTCCGCCGGGGATGATGCGGTCGCCCAGATAGAACGTACCATCCATGTCCAGCAGAAAGCAGCGGATGCCAGACAGCTTCGCGCGAATCGTCTCGTCGGTCATGCGCTCACCCTCCGCGAATCAGATTTCCTGCAATTTCAGCACGCCCTCAAGGTTCATCATCTTAACGGCGGCGTTGTAGGCTTCCTTGACCATGCTGATGAGGTATCTTTCATCCTGACAGGGAATGTACTTCGTCGCAATGCAGACCGCCAGCCCATGAATGAACAGCCATGTGCGCTCAAAGAAGCGCAGGGCGGTTTCGTCGTCCAGCGGCGTTTCCTTCTTGATGATGTTGAACACAAGGTCAAAATTCGTCTGGTCGCTGTATTGCCCCTCGCTGACGCGGTCGCGCATGAACAGCAGCTTGAACAGCTCCGGTTCGTCGCGGCCGTAGAGCAGATACGTCGTGCAGAGCTGAATATATGGCGAGTCGGACTGCGCCATATCCGCCTCCGCGTGTGCCTGAAACTGGCGCGCGACGTAGAGAATCAGCTCCCGGTGCAAATCCTCCATGTTGGTGAACAGGCGGAAAATCGGCTGCGTTGAGCCGCCGAGTTCCTTGGCAATCGCGCGGGCGTTGAGGGCTTCCATGCCTTCGCGGCGCATAAGCTGGCAGGCAGCATGGAGAACAGCATCACGGGTGAATCGAACTGTAGGCGGCATAATCGTCAATCTCCTTGATTATTTGGTATATTTGGCATAGGAACTGTAAAATCTCCGGCTGGAATCAATCTGCGTCAGCTGACGGTTCTTCGTCACATTCAGCACCAGCGCAATGCCGCCGATGTTCGTGACCATGTTTGAACCGCCATAGGAGAGGAACGGCAGGGGAATGCCGGTAATCGGCAGCCGCCCCAGCGTCATGCCGATGTTCTCGAAAACGTGGAAGAGCAGCATGCCAATCACGCCGATGATGATGAGCATACCCTGCCGATCGTAGGTGTAGCGCGCGAGGTAGAGCATACGCAGAATAATCGCCAGGTACCAAAGCATGATGATGCTGCAGCCGGCAAAGCCGAACGCTTCCCCGATGGTGGCGAAAATGAAGTCCGTCCAGTCGGCGGGGACGTAGTTCAGCTGACTCATTGAACCATCGACGAATGTGCCGATGCCCGTCAAGCCGCCCGCGCCGATGGTCATCTGCGACTGGCGCATCTGGTACGCGTCACCCTGCGGGGACAAATCAGGATTCAGGAATGCGACAATACGCGCCAGACGGTAGTCATCGCTGCCCGTGGCGACCATGAAGCCGTACAGCGCCAGAACGAGCAGAATCGCGACAACAGCCATCGTAATCAGCAGCCGCCAGCGGACGTTGGCGAACAGCAGCATACACGCGAACGCGAACACCACAACGATAGCGGAACCTGTTTCGCCGGAGAAGAGAATGATCGCGCACGGCACGAGGAGCATTGCCATGATTTCGATGAAGTCGCGAAAGGTGCTCATTGGATGCTCCGATTGGCTCAGGCGCTGCGCCAGCATCAGAATCATTGCCAGTTTGATGAACTCCGACGGCTGAATCGTCATGTCCCAGATGATGTCCAGCCATGCCTTCACGCCTTCAGCGCGGTTGAAAACCCACACGACAAGTACCAGCACGGTTGTGCCGATGTACATGGCGCGCGTGAAGCGGCGAATCAGGTGGTAGGGGCAAAGGATAATCAGCGTCATGACCAGCGGCGCAAGCACCAGCACGAAGAAGCACTGGCGGAGCGTCGAGGAGGATTCCAAGATGTGTTCCAAGAGGTTCGTGGCGGTGGAGTTGATGGAGTACGTCGCCACACAGACGGCGTAGATGCCAAAGAAGCACATCGCAAACACCATCAGAATTAGCGGCACATCCACATGCGCGCGCGAACGGCGGCTGGCATTAGCGAACATGCTTCTCATCTCCTTTTCTGCGGCGCTGGAACAGACGCTGGAAGAGTGTACGCTTCTGCCCGTATTCCGGCAGCGGCACGTCCTCGTCCGTCGTCATGCGCAGGGCGATGCGGGCAATGGCATTACGCCCCTCGCTTTCGCCCTCCATCACGCTCTGATGATGCAGCAGCGCACGGTAAATTTCCGCATCCTCCGGAATTTCGCCAAGCAGCGGCATGTCCAGCGTCAGCGCGACAGTCTGTGCGGCGTACATTTCGCCCCGGCGGATGTAGTCGGGATTCAGGCGGTTGACAATCACGCGCTGCGCCGTCAGCCCCTTTTTGCGCAGGACACTCGCTGTTCGCTCCGCGTTGCGGATGCATACATCGTCCGGCGTGCAGACCAGCACGCACTCGTTGATTTCATTGCTCAGCAGACCGCGCAGGCTGCGCTCAATGCCTGCCGGCGCATCAATGAGAACGTGGTCGAAATTGCTTTTGAGCGTCCGCAGAATTTTGCGGAACGCCTTGGCTTCCAGCTCCTTCGCGCGGGCGAACTGGCTGGCGGGCAGGAGAGACAGATTCGACAGCGCGTCCGGCTTCGGCACGACAAGCGCATCATCCACCGGGCAAATGCCGTTCGCGACATCCAGAATATCATATACAATGCAATCCTGCACGCCCAGCAGCACGTCCTGATCGCGCAGGCCGATATCCGCATCCACAATGCAGACGCGCTGACCATTGCGCGCAATTTCCATGCCGAGGCAGGCGGAGAGGGTGCTTTTGCCCACTCCGCCTTTGCCGGAAGCAATAATCCAAGCAGTACCCATGTATTTGTGCAAGCCCTCCTTATGGCGCAAGGCTGTTGCCAATCGGCAGGTCATAGTCCACATCACTCTTGTCCCATTCCGGGAAAATCCAGTTCAGGAAGTCCTTCGCGGCGTAGGAACACATGGCGCCGGAATACCCGTGCGGCACATAGACGACGATGGCGACTTTCGGGTTGTCCAGCGGAGCAAAGCAGACGAACCAGCCGTTGTTTTCAAGGTCAATCTGGTTGACCTGTGCCGTTCCTGTTTTTGCACCCATCTTTTTCTGCCATTTGAAGTCGCTCCAGTAGCGTTTAGCAGTACCAGTATCGTCCGTAACGCCCTCCATCCCTTTGTGGATGAGGTTGAAGTATCCGTTTGTGTCGTTCAGGTCGTTGATCAGCACCGGGTCGCGGCGGGAAAGCACTTCGCCTTCCGGAGAGATGATGGAATCGACGATGGAGACGTTGTAGACCTTGCCGCCGTTGGCGACTGCCGTGACGTAGCGCGCGACGGCAATTGGCGTCACCGTCGTCACCGACTGTCCGATGGCGGTCAGAATCGTCTGCGAACCGCCCCACTTAATATCGTTGATGTAGTTGTAGGTGTCCGTAATGACGGAGTTGGAATACACCATCGAGCGGGGCATGTTCAGCTCTTCCATCAGGATGGTGCGCATGTTCTCAACCCACGCGGATTCGGGGTATGCCACCGCCATGTCCATCAGGCGCTTTGCGCAGGAAGACAGGCGCTCATCGTCGTATTCCATGCCGCGCGATTCACCGCACTTCTTCAGGTGCGACTTGATGGAGTTGAAAACGATAATCGGGCGCGAAGTATCCTGCGACGATTCGCCCACCGGCTTCGTCGGGTCGTACAGCGTGTTCTGACTGCCGACGACGCTGCGGACTTCGCCGGGCAGGTCAATGCCGGTTTTGCTCGTCAGCCCGAACGCCGCGGCGTACTGGTACAGGCGGGTTTCACCCAGACGGCTGCCGCACTCATAGAAGAAGTAGTTGCAGGAGTGCTCCAGCCCTCCCACAATCGTCTGGTAGTAGTGCTGGCTGCGGTAGCCCTCGGAAATCCAGCACTTCGGAGCGGTGGACAAGTCGGAGTTGTAGGCGGTGTAGTAGCCCATGTCCGAAATCATCTCGTCCGGCTTCAACACGCCGGAGTCCAGCGCGCCGAAGCCCGTTACCATCTTGAAAATCGAGCCGGGGGTTGCGCGCGAGCCGATGGCGTAGTTCAGCATCAGGTTGCGGTCATCGGACAGAATTGCGCGTGCCTCGTCGCCGCCTGCAACCAGCGCGTTCAGGTCGTAGGTGGGGTAGTTCGCCATGGCCAGCACACGCGCCTGCATGTCCAGCACAAGCATCACGCCGTGTTCTGCCAGTTCCAGCGGGTAATGCTCCCAGTCGTAGGTGGCAATCAGCGTGCGATTATCTTCCAGCCACTTGCTGGAGACCATCAAATCCTCCTGCTTGTCGCGGATGCGGGCGACGTTGGAGGCAATCGCGCGCTCCGCCACGGTCTGGTAGTTCACATCCAGCGTCAGCTTGACGTTGTTGCCATCCGACGGCTCCGTGTAGGAGATTTCACGCACGATTTTCGACCAGTTGTTGCGTTCGACGACGCGGCTGCCCTTGCGCAGGGAGCTGTTCTGCGTCAGCCAATCCTCCATCGACGATTCAATGCCGTCGCGCCCGATGGTGTCGTTGTAGCTGTACCCTTTTGCCTGCAGTGTCAGCCACATCGTGCGCGAAGGAATCTTGCCGATATAGCCGATGACCTGCGCCGCCAGCGTCTGCTTGGGGTAGACACGCTGTGTGCTTTCGGAGATGTCCATGCCCGGAAGCATCATCGACTTCGTTTCAATCTCCGTCACCGTCTCGAAGGGAACGTTCTTCGCAATCGTAATCGGCAGGGAGTTGTACAGGTTCATCTGCATTTCGGAAAAGACAGCCATGACCTTGAGCATCGTGTCCTCATCAACGATGATGCAGGGTACATAGCCGCTGTCGTCGCCGCGCTTTTCGATGTACGCCGCGCGGACTTCCTCTTCCTCTTCGGCGGAGTTGACCATGCGGTAGCGGTGCTTGAGCGTTACCAGGCAGTCCTCCGGCGTGGGGTAGCTCTTCGCGGTCACATAGTTGTTGGAGCGCCATTGGCTTTCGCGTGTCTGCAGCGTCGCATCGGACACGCCCGAACCGAAATTGAACTCCCATTCTCCTGTCTCTTCGCTGCGCTGAATGACATAGCTGAATGCCAGCTTGCCGCCGTTGCGTTCAATAATTTTTAACGTGTCAATAATTGACTGCGTATACGTCTTGTAAACGCTGGAGGAGCTTTCGCTGGCGTCTTTATAGAAGGTAACATTGTAGACCATTTCGTCCGTGGCGAGAATCACGGAGTTCGCGTCGGTGATATTCCCGCGCTTGCCGGTCAGAGGAATCGTCTTTAAGCGGGTGGATTCCGTTTTTGTGGAATATCCCTCGCTGCTCTTCAGCTGCAAATTCACCAGACCGGCAAACAGATAGGCAAACATCAGGATAAGGATAATCACAAAGACCAGAAAGCGACCCTTCACCTGTTCCGGCGCGTTGCCGTGATCTTGCTGATATTGGTTCACAATTCAGCCTCCTTTCACAGGGAAAAATAACATAATTCACCCGGCTGACCCGAAATCAGCCTTTCGCCATTGCTTTGGATACCGGCGCGCCGAAGCCGAGCAGCCGACGCAGCGGCCACATCAGCACAACCGCGGTCAGCGTCGTCATCAGCGCATCGGTGAGCGCACGGGTGAAGAAAGCGCTTGTCAGTTCCGCACTGCTCATTGCGATATAGATGATGCTTACGGCCTCATACAGCAGCGCCGCGCACAGGGCGCACAGGGGCGTGCGCAGATAAACACTGCGGTTGCGCCCCCGGCGGTGGTTCGACATGTCGTACTGCAATCTGGCGGCACTCTTGTCGGTGAAGAACAGCGACATCAGCATCGCGCAGATTGGGTAGAACACGAGGTTGAGCAGCTTCACACCCGGCACCATCGTTTCCAGCAGAATGCCGTACACCGCGCCGACCCAGAACGCCTTATAGCGCGGATAGCCGACAATCACTACCGATAAAATCACCAGCGGCAGATTGATGCTGACCGTCGTGTCCAGCTGCGTCATCACCGTGACATGGAAAAGGTAGCCGATGAAAACAACCAGAAGCAGGCGGATTTGTCGCCAAAACACGTTGCGCACGGCTTATTCCTCCCAGTCAAGGTCGCCCGGATTAAGCGTCCGGACAGGCGTCGGGCTTGGCGTGGGTGTCGGAGACGGGGTTGCCGTCGGGTTGAGCAGCGTCGAGTTGTACTCATAGACCGTTCCGCGCGGCGTGGGCACAGGCGACGGCGTAGGCGAGGGCGATGGTGTCGGGCTGGCGGTCGGGCTTGGTGTCACGGACGGCACTTCCGTCGGGGTCGCCGTTGCGCCGAACATGAGCGTCGAGCCGATTTTCAGTGTCGGATAGGGGCGAGCTGTCACCAGCGGAACGTACTCGTTGTATACTGCCGTGGAGTCGCGTCCTTCGATGGCTTCCGCTTCCGGCTTGTAACGCAGGATGATGACGTACTCCAAGTGCTGGAAGTCCGCCTGCGGTTCAATGACGACGTACTGTTTGTTGCCTTCCATGCCGCGGGTGGATTCGCGCACCGTGCCAATCGGGATGCCTTTGGGGAAGGAGAAGCCCACGCCGGAAGTGACCACTTGATCACCCGGACGCGGCAGGGAATCATCCGGCAGATAGTACATGCGGCAAAGCGCCGTGCCGTCCACGCCGAGCGTACCGCTGACGATGCCCTGATCGCGGCTGGACTGAATCATGCCGGCAATCGAAGCGTCGGAGTCGATAATCGTGCGGACGGTGCAGGACGTGTCGTACACGGTTTCGGTGAAACCGACGAGTGCGCCGGAAATTGTGACCGCCATGTACGGCTCCACCCCGTCGCGGCTGCCCTTGTTGACCGTGAACACGGAGAAATAGGTGCCCTGTTCGCGGGCAATCACCTGCGCCGTCAGCGGATTCATGTTCGCGTTAGTGACAATTTCCTCCTGCATGTTCGTGAACTGCGACAGCTGCTTTTCCAGCTCTGCGTTGCGGGCGACGACGGAGGCCAGCTCCATGTTTTCCGCTACGACGCGGTTATACTCCGCTTCCCAGTTCGAGCGCAGGCGCACCATGTAGAAGTAATCCGAAATGCTTTGCACGATGCCGGAGAACCACGTCTGCACCGGGGTGACGGCAGAGGAAATGGCGTTTTCCGGCAGCGTCAGCAGGGAAGAATCTTGGTACATCGTGCGGGACAACGCCATGATGCCAATAATGCCCAGCAGTATCACGCTGACCGTCCACACCAGAATCGTGCGCAGAACAGGATGACCTTTTTTCTTCTTGCCGCGCTTTTTCTCGTCTGCTGCGCGGTTCTTCTGCCCGTAGCCGCGGTCGATTTGCGCGTCGCTGCCCGCTTCAGGTGCTTCTTCCGGCGGCGTCTCCTTTTCCGGCGCGTACTCAGCTTCCAGATTATCCTCCATGTAAAACTCCATGGTCGGACGTGCCGGACGGCGGCCGCGGTCAATGCCCTCATCATCCTGCTCGCTGTGGGCGCTGTTCAGCCCGATCATGCGGATGCCTGTGGAATTGTAGCCCTCCGTCGGCGGCGCGTTGTCCTCCTCCGGCGGCAGGTCGGGCACTTCGTCTTCCTCCGGCTCGTCACCCGTGGGAAGCCCCGCTGTCACGCTGTCCAAATCGTCATCAAAATAGAAACCGTCGCGGCTGGCAGGGGTTTCACCGCGGTTTTTGCCGTTCTTCTGATTCGCCATGACGAATCGATCACCTCAGTTCCTTCAAAGAATAGGGAAATCCGCTCATCAGTTCAATTGCGGCATGCGTCCCTGCTGGGCGAGCAACGCAAGATTCTCGACGATGTAGCCCAGCCCCAGCACCGTGCAGTCGCCGGGGTCTTTCGCCAGAATGACCTGTATGTTCAATTCATTGGCGATGTACTGATCCAACGCATACAGCTGCGCGGCGCGGCCGGTGAGATAAATGCCGTTCTTCATGATATCGGATGCCAGCTCCGGCGGCGTGCGCTCCAAGACCCACTTGATAGCGGTCAGAATCGCCCGGCATGGCTCACGAACCGCGCCATACGCCTGCTGTGCGGTATAGTCGATTTCCAGCGCGCTGGGGGAGAGCAGGTCGCGCCCACGGATGCGCACACTCGACCCGTTCTCCTGCGGCAGGGCGGAAGCAAGGTCAAGTTTTACATCTTCAGCTGTCTTTGCGCCAATCAGCATCTTAAACTCATGTTTAATATGGTTGACAATGGCTTCATCCATTTTCACGCCGCCGACGGGGATGGACTGACTGACGACCAGACCGCCCAGCGATACGACCGCAACCTCCGTCGTTCCGCCGCCGACGTCCACCACCATGCAGCCTTCCGGCTCAAAAACGGACAAGCCTGCGCCAATCGCCGCCGCCAAAGGCTTTTCAATCAGGTAGACCTTCTTCAGCCCGCACGCGCGAACCGCCGCCGTCAGCGCTTTGCGGTTCACTTCGTCAATTTCCGACGGAATGGACATGACCAGCCGCGGCTTGACGAGGTTGCTTTCGCCAACTGCCTTGCTGATGAAAGCGCGCAGCAGCAGCACCGTTGCGTCGTAATCGGCAATCATGCCGTTGCGGATGGGGTGAATGGCGATTTCCGCATCGCTGGTGCGCCCATACATGCGCTGTGCATCCTCGCCGACGGCAATCGGCTTCTTGTCGCCGCGCCGCGAAATCACCAGCGTCGGTTCGCTGATGACGATGCCCTCGTTCTTCACATAAACAACTGTATTGCAGGTTCCAAGGTCAAGCCCAATGTCTGGCGCTTTGAAGTGCATATCTGTACCATCCCTCAATCAAATTCATCATCCGGCGTCAGGCACGCCAGCAGTGCAGTCCGCATTCGTCCAGCAGTTCGCGCACGGTGTGCATCGGCAGGCCAATTACGTTGCTGTACGAGCCTTCGAGCTTGTCAATCCACAGCCCGGCAATGCCCTGCAC
>OGQP01000901.1_pt1 | contig 18812 bp, 16 predicted proteins | sample 1553251 | NCBI WGS metagenome assembly OGQP01 (sample SAMEA2580016, study PRJEB22360) | human gut metagenome | biome: human gut; feature: human-associated habitat; material: faeces | place: Denmark | collected 2008/2010 | reverse complement strand
GAATGAACACGGCCATGAAGACCAGCGTCGAGGTGATGATCGCCGAGGTGATACCCGACATGGCGTCGATGGTTGCCATATAGGAGGACTTATATCCCACGTCGAAACGCGCTTGGACAGCCTCCACCACGATAATGGCGTCGTCGACGACCGTACCGATGGCAAGGACGAGCGCGAAGAGCGTCAGCAGGTTGATCGAGAACCCGGCCACCGAGAGGAACGCGAAGGTTCCGACCAGCGCCACGAGGATCGAGATCGTGGGGATCAGCGTCGAACGGATATCCTGCAGGAAGACGTATACCACGAGGATAACGAGCAGGATGGCTTCGATCAGCGTCTTGATCACTTCGTTGATCGAGGCGTAGAGGAAGTCGTTCACGCTCTGCAGGTGTGCGATGGCGACGCCTTTGGGCAGTTCGCTTTCGACCTCTTTGAGCAGTGCGTTGATCTCGTTGACGACCTGCGTGGCGTTCGAACCGGCAGTCTGGAAGACCATCGTGCTAACGCCCGGATGGCCGTTGGTGTAGCCCTTGTAGGCATAGGATTCGCTGCCCAACTCGATGTCGGCGACGTCTTTCAGGTGCAGGATCGTACCGTCGGGTTGTGCGAGGAGTACGATTTCCCCGAATTCCTCCGGAGTCATCAGACGTCCGCGGTACTTCATCGTATACTGGAACGTGTTCTGCGAGTTTTCACCCAGCGTACCGGTTGCCGACTCGATGTTCTGCTCGGCGAGGGCCGCCGTTACGTCCGACGGGATGAGCTTGTACTGGGCCATCACGTCGGGCTTGAGCCAGATACGCATCGAGTAGTCGGCTCCCAGCGTGAAGGCTTCGCCGACGCCCGCGATACGGAGAACGCGCGGCTCGATGTTGATCTTCAGATAGTTCGACAGGAACGTCTCGTCGTAGGAGTCGTCGGGGCTGTAAAGCGAGAATATTTTCACCATGGAGGTTTGGCGCTTCATGGTGGTCACACCGATCTGCGTCACCTCCGAGGGCAGCTGTCCGGTAGCGCGCGATATTCGGTTCTGCACGTTGACGGCGGCCATGTCGGCATTGATTCCCTGACGGAAGTAAACCGTTACGGATGCGCTGCCGACTGCGGCGCTGGAGGTCATATAGGTCATGTCCTCCACCCCGTTGATAGCTTGTTCGAGCGGTACGATGACCGATTTCTGGATGGTCTCTGCGCTGGCTCCCGGATAGGAGGCGCGCACCATCACCGTCGGGGGAGCGATGTCGGGATACTGCTCGACGGGCAGCGTCGCGAGACCGATAAGACCGGCGATTACGATTACGATGGATATGACCGACGCCAGTACGGGTCGTTCGATAAAATGTTTCAGTGTCATAGGTTATTCCTCCTTTTCGGTTTGGGTTGCGGCCTCAGGAGCTGTCTGTGCTGCGGCGCCCTGCCCCTTGACGACAATGGGCGTACCTTCACGCAGCAGACCTACGCCTTCGGCAACGATCACGTCGCCCGGCGTAAGTCCGGACTTGACGATATACTCTCTGCCGTTGTTGATCTTCTCCACGTCGATCATCGACGATGTGGCTTTGCCGTCCTCTACCTTATATACGTATACCTTGTTCTGCAGTTCGAAGGTCGCCACCTGCGGTACGACTACGCAGTCTTTGTGGATGTTGGGCACGATCACGCTGCCGGCGCCGCCGCTATGGAGCAGGCCGTCCGCATTGGGGAACACGGCGCGCAGCTGTACGCTGCCCGTCGAGGTGTCGATGACGCCGCTGATGGCCTCGATGCGGCCCGCCTCGTCGTAAACCGACCCGTCGTTGAGACGCAACTGCACGTCGGGCATGTTTTTCAGCGTGTTGTCGATCGAACCGTACTCGCGCGTGAGGTTCAGCAGTTGGTTCTCGGTCATCGAGAAATAGACGTACATCTCCGAATTGTCCGATACGGTAGTCAGCGGCTGCGGCGTCGAAGGACCGACCAGCGCGCCCACCTTGTAGGGCAGTGTACCCACGATTCCGTCCGAGGGACTGGTCACGACCGTATAGGAGAGGTTGTTGGCGGCGTTCACGCGCTGTGCTTCGGCCTGTGCGAACTGCGCCTTGGCCGTCAACAGGTTGTTCTCGGCCGTCGAAAGGTCGAACTGCGAAACTACCTTGCGTGCGAAAAGTTCCTTCTTGCTGTCGTAGGTCAGCTGAGCGGTCGCAACACTCGCCTTGGCGGCGGCGACGTTGGCTTCGGCCGTCTGCAAAGCTGCCTTATAGGGAACCTGGTCGATGATGAAAAGCGTCTGCCCGTTGCGGACGCGCTGCCCCTCGTTTATGCAGACCTGGGCGATCTTGCCCGATACCTGCGCATAGATTGCGATATCCTGACGACCGCGGATCGTCGCCGAGTAATCCACCGGAATGGTACGGTCGGTCGTAGCCACTGTCAGGACGTCGTACTCCGAACTCTGGGATTGCATCGGCGCCTGACGACAGCCGAGCATGAAAAAGCAGCAGGCGAGTGCTGCTGCACGGATCGAATTTTTCTTCATGTTTCGTTTTTCCTTTTTAATCGCGACAAAGATAGGCAAAAGCCGTAGAACATCCGGTTTCAAAAAATGGGCGGAATTTTTCAAAACGTGAACTATCATGGGCTTTTTTGCCGAATTTTATCTATTTTTGTGACGTATTTATGTCAAAAACGAGGATATGATCGAATTATTGTTATCCGACGAACAATCTTTTTCAGTGGAGGATACGAATTTGTCCGCTTTTCTGAAACGTCCCGTTCGGGTGAACGGCGGCGCCGTGTTCCTGTGCACGGCCGGCCGTGCGGTCGTATCGGTCAATGTCGAGGAACATGCGATCGAGTGCGATACGGAGGTGGTGCTGCTGCCCGACATGGTCTTCATGCTCGTCGAGGCGAGCGCCGACTTCCGCGTGATCTTTTACGCTTCGAGCATCCAGGTATTCGACGGAGCGATGCAGCGGCTCGATACCGAATGTTTCCACTATCTGGAAACCCATCCGGCGATCCGGCACCGCGGGGAGACGGCCCGCGGGGTGAAAAACCTTTATTCCGTGGTATTGGCCGCCAGCGCGGAGACGGAGAACATCTACCGTTCGCAGATCATGTACCTGCTGATGCGTCATATCCTGCTGAACGTTTGCGACAAGGTCCGGCGGAACTACATCCGTTATCAGGAGGAGGGCGCCCATCGCAAGCGGGAACTTTACGATCGCTTCGTGAAGTTGATCGCCGAGCATTTCATCGAGCGGCGCGACGTGGCCTTCTATGCCGGAAAACTCTGTATTTCGATGAGTTACCTGGCCTCCGTGACGCGCACGCTGACCGGCGAGACCCCCAAGGAGATGATCGACAAGTGGATCGTACACGAAATCAAACTGATGCTCATGTTTTCCGATCTTTCGCTGCAACAGATCGCCGATCGGATGCACTTCCCCGACCAGTCCTATCTGGGGCGTTTCTTCAAACGCCATACGGGAAGTTCGCCTCTTTCCTACCGCAATGCGAAGTAGGCCGAATCGGTAAAAGTGGTAACGAAATCCGTAATCCGTGTAGGTCGTGCAGTGCGGAATCTCCGTAATTTTGCATCGTGAACCTAAAAACGAAGAGACGATGAGAAGAATCGCATGTCGGCAGGCAGTCGTTTTTGCACTGCTGATCGGTTCGGCAGGAACAATTCATGCACAGGAAAACACGATGAGAGAGAATCCTATCTTTGGGCAGATCTTCCCGCAGGGCGAGAAGCTGCCGGAGGAATTTTCGGCCTATTTTATCGGTCAGGCCTACCGTGCGCCGCTGGTGCGCGACGAGGCGTTGAACTGTCCGGTGTCGAACGTGACTTTCAGTCCCGGATGCCGCAACAACTGGCATAGCCATACCGGAGGGCAGCTGCTGCTTGTCACGGCCGGCCGGGGCTATTATCAGGAACGGGGTGAACCGGCGCGGCTGTTGTTGCCGGGAGATGTGGTGGAGATCGCTCCCGACGTGGAGCACTGGCACGGAGCGGCACCCGACAGCTGGTTTGCGCATCTGGCCGTCGAGACCAATCCGCAGACCAACAAGAATAGGTGGCTCGAACCGGTGGACGACGCGCAGTATGCAGCGGCGACCGCCGGGACGGAGGAATTCCGCAGCCGGATGTCCCGGACGGCGCTCCGCAATTTCGATGCGTTGTTGCCGGCATGCAAGTCGGAGTTGGAACAGAGCGATCCCGAACTGGCGGAGATCGTCGGCAATTTCGCCTTCGACGAGGTGTTGCGTTACGGAGAACTCGACGAGCGGACGCGCAGAATGACCCTTCTCGCTTCGGCGATCGCCTTGCAGGCGGAGGGGGTCTACCGCTCGCTGCTCGACGCGGCGCTCGACGGCGGCGTGACGCCCGTCGAGGTGAAGGAGATTTTGTATCAGGCCGTGCCTTACGTCGGTTTGGCCAGGACCTTCGATTTCATCGGCATAGCCAACGATGTGCTGCGGCGACGGGGCGTGACGTTGCCGTTGGAGGGGCAGTCGACCGTTTCGCCCGATGACCGCTTCGAAAAGGGACTGGCCGTACAGCGATCGATCTTCGGCGAACGGATCGATCGGATGCACGAGGAAGCACCGGAGAATCAGGTGCATATCCAGCGCTATCTGTCTGCCGATTGTTTCGGCGACTATTACACGCGCGGCGGGTTGGATGTGAAGACTCGTGAACTGCTTACTTTTTCGATGCTCGTGTCGCTGGGCGGTTGCGAATCGCAGGTGAAAGGGCATATTCAGGGCAATGCGAACGTCGGTAACGGCAAGGCGACACTGCTGGCCGTCGTTACGCAGCTGCTTCCCTACATTGGTTACCCGCGCACGCTCAATGCGATCGCCTGTCTGAACGAGGTGATTCCCGAATAGATGAGAAAAACGATTCGCCGTATGTCCGCAATCCTCTTGTCGATCGTCGTGTTGCTCGCTGCGGCGGGGATCGCATTCGTCAATCAGCGGAGTTTCGGCCGCTTGCCACGCGGCGAGCGGTTGGAACGTATCCGCCGTTCGCCCAATTACCGCGACGGGCAGTTCCGCAACCTGCATCCTACGCCGCAGATGACTTCCGACAAAGGGTTTGCGGGCAGCATGTGGGGTATTCTCTTCGGGAGTAAAGAGCGCCGCGAACCGGCGTCGGCGCTTCCGGTGCTGAAACCCGATCTGCACCGTTTGGAGCGGGCGGAGGATGCGTTGGTGTGGTTCGGCCATTCGTCCTATCTGCTGCAATTGGACGGGGTGCGTCTTCTGGTCGATCCGGTGCTGACCGACAAGTGGCCGATGTCGCTGTTCTTTTCTCCCTTCAAGGGTACGGACGTCTTTTCTCCGGAGGACATGCCCGATATCGACTGCCTGATCGTCACGCACGACCATTGGGATCATCTGGATTACCGTACCGTAATGCAGTTGAAAGAGCGTATCGGCAGGGTAGTCTGTCCGCTGGGCGTGGGGGAGCATTTCGAGTATTGGGGATTCAATTCTGACCGGATCGTCGAACTGGATTGGAACGAGAGCTGCGGTTTGTCGGACGGGTTCCGGATCCACTGCCTGCCTGCGCGCCATTTTTCAGGGCGCGGGTTGCAGCGCAACCGTTCGCTCTGGGCCTCGTTTCTGGTGGAGAGCCCTTCGCGGCGGGTCTATCTTGCAGGCGACGGCGGTTACGATACGCACTTCGCCGAGATCGGCCGCCGGTTCGCGCCGATCGACCTGGCGGTGGTGGAGAACGGGCAGTACAACGCCGACTGGCGTTACATTCATCTGATGCCCGAAAAATTGCCAGATGCGATCCGCGACCTGCGCCCGGCACGTGTGCTGACGGTGCATCACTCGAAATTCGCGCTGAGCCGCCATGCGTGGGACGAACCGCTGAAAAACGCCGCCGAAGCGGCGGCAGGCGACGGGTTCGTGCTGTTGCAACCGATGATCGGAGAGATCGTGCCGCTGGCCGACACCGTCAGGCGTTACGAGGCATGGTGGCGAGGGATCGATTGATTGACTGAATCATAGATAATTAGGTAAAAAGATGAAAAAACGAATTTTGCTACTTTCGTCTTCTCCACGCCGGCACGGGAATTCCGACCGGCTGTGCGACGAGTTCCTGCGCGGGGCGCGGGAGGCGGGGCACGACGCGGAGAAGATCTCGCTGCGCGACTGCCGGATCGGTTACTGCACCGGTTGCGGGGTCTGCTACGATACCCGAACCTGTCCGCAACGGGACGATGCGGCGCAGATCGTCGGGAAGATGATCGCGGCCGACGTGATCGTACTGGCTACGCCGGTCTATTTCTATACGATGAGCGCCCAGATGAAGACGCTGATCGATCGTTGCTGCGCGCGTTACACCGAGATGACGGGCAAGGAGTTTTATTTTATCGTGGCGGCGGCCGACGACAGCAAGGCTGCCATGGAACGGACGATCGACGGTTTCCGCGGTTTTCTGGACTGTCTCGACGATTCCCGCGAATGCGGTACGATCTACGGCGTTGGGGCGTGGAAAATCGGTGAGATCGAGGGTAGTCCGGCCATGAAACAGGCCTACGATGCGGGGTTGAATTGCTGAATACGCGGGGTGCCGTCATTCGGACGATGCGACAACGGAGCGGAGCGGCGATCGCCGCTCCGCTCCGTTTGCTCTGCTGAAAAGCGCCGGACGCCTGTACGTCTTGGGTTCGGTGGCGCGCGGCGAAATGACGGATTGCGCCGGCTGTTCCCGACGGAGGGCTTTCAAATGTCCGGTGATGCGTGCGGGATACGTCGCGCATCTGAACGATAAGTAAAATATAAGACGCCGTAACACGGCACAGGAAAACCGAGCGATATTTCCCGGCCTTCATCCGAAACCGCGGCCGGCCCGACGACGGGCTGTACGACGGTACGGAACAATCCCTCCTTGCCGGGAAAATAGTTGCGGATATTGCTCGGTCCGACGTTTGCGGCGTCGGCGATCTCGCGATGCGACGTCCCGCGAATCCTCTGATACGAAAGATCCGTGCGGCCTGTCGCAGAATTTCGGCACCTATCCTCTTTTTACGCTTTGCATGTTTGCATGTTCGAAATATCCCTTTTCGAGACGCAACGCGGAGGAAATTCCGTCGGATACGCAATACCGAATTATAGCGATTTCGACATCGGCCGAAGGCCCTGGGTGTGGAGTCCGTCCGCGGTACGTCGTGCGGAATTCACACGGGCAGCAGGATCGAGAAGCGGCTGCCCTTGCCGATCTCGCTTTCGACGCCGATCGTGCCGTCGTGCGCCTCGACGAACTCCTTGGAGATGGCCAGCCCCAATCCGCTGCCCTGTACCTTGGTGCCCGGTACGCGGAAATAGCGTTCGAAAATGCTCTTGTGGTAACGCGGGTCGATGCCCCGTCCGAAATCCCGCACGTAGATTTCGACCGCCTTTTCGTGCTGTACGGCGCCCACGATGATGCGCGATTTTTCGGGCGAGTGGTGGATGGCGTTCGACAGCAGGTTGGTGATGACCCACGCGATCTTTTCGCTGTCGACGAACAGTTTCGAGATTTTTTCGGGGTATTCCACCTCGACGAAACAGCAGAACCGCTCGGCCAATACCTGCGTCGCCTTGACGGCGTAGTCGATCAGTTCGATCGGCTTGGTGATCTTGGGCATGAGTTTGAGCTTGCCGGTCTCGATCTGCGTCATGTTGAGCAATTCGCCCGTGATCGAGAGAAGACGGTCGCTGCTGTCGCGGATACTCCCGACCAGCTGCTTCTGTTCGTCGTTGAGCTTGCCGAGCCGGTCGTCGCCGAGCAGTTGCAGACTCATCAGGATCGACGAGATCGGGGTCTTCATCTCATGCGAGACGGTCGAGATGAAGTTGGTCTTGGCCGAATCCAGTTCCTTGTATTTGGTGACGTTGCTCAGGATAATCAGGTTGCCGACGAACTGTTGTTCGCGTCCGCCGACAGGTGTGATGTAGAGCGGCGTGTTCTCCATTTGGAAGTAGCTCTCCTTGTTGTCGGCGTAGATTTTCAGCGGCTCTCCTCCGGTCGATCGCTTTTCTCCGTAAAGCTCGCGCATCAGACGGCGCAGCAGGTCGTTGGAGAGGGCGACCTCGGCGGCGTTGCGGCCGACGACCTCCGCTTGCAGATTCAGCACCGCGAGCGCTTCGCGGTTCATGAAGAGGATCTTGCGGTCGGGGCCGAGACCGATGATCGGCTCGTGGAGCGTATCGACGATCGCTTCGATGCGTTTCTTGGCCGTCATCAGGTCGTCGAGCGAACTGCGGCGGTATTCGTCGAGCTTGGCCGCCATGTCGTTGAACGATTCGGCTACGGATTCGAATTCACGGTTGCCCGTGAAGTCGAGCCGTTGCTGGTAGTTGTGGTTGGCGATTTCGCGGATGCCCTTTTTCAGTTCGTCGATGGGACGCAGCACCAGCCGCGGAAACCATACCAGAATGGCGCCGGCACTGACGACGCAGAGCGCCGCCACGACGATCAGCCACCACATCACGTAGTCGGCGCGTTCCTCGACGGCAAAACTTTTGGCGCGGATGGCCGCCATGTTGAGTTCCATAATGCGCAGCAGGTCCTGGCGCACCGTTTGCAGTTCGGCCTCGGTGACGGGGTCGCTCAGCGCCGCGATATGGCGGCCGAGCTCCGATGTCATCTCCCGTTCGCTGATCTCGGTGATGTTTTGTTGTTGGAGGGCGAGACTCTGCCGCAGGGCGTGCCGCGAAACGGAATCTTCGCCGATGTCGTTGAGCGAACGCAGCATGTCGGCGGCGTATTGCAACGAGTTGTAATTGTCGGCCAGAATGGTTCCCGTGGCGCGCGAAAGCTGCCGCACGTAGCTGACCGACTGGATGCCGAGCAGCACGATCATGGCGAAAAGAATGCCGATGCCCAATGTGAGCCTTCGTTGTATTTTCATGGTTATGACAATATATACAGGTCGATGTTCATGCGCGACAGTCTGCCGATGAGGCGGCGCATCCCGACGACGTTTTTCAACAGCGAAAATAGTGAAAATTCGGGTCGGCCGACGCAGACGATATTGATTTTTTGTTCGCGGCAGATCTCCACGATCGTCTCGACCGGACGGTTGGAGTGCACCTGCCGGATCTGACCGCCGAGTTCGGTGGCCAGATTGAGGTTGTTGATCAGGTAGCGCTGGTTGGCCAGCGGGATACGGTCGGCGGTCTCGCGGTCGCTCTGGACGTAGAGTACGATGAACGAACTGTTGAGATGCGTGGCCAGACGCGCGGTTTTGCGGATCAGGCGGCGGGCGCGTTTCTCGCTGCTGTCGATCACGGCCAACAGCTTGTCGTGCAGCAGGGCGGGTTTCTCCGTCACTTCGTTTTCCACCTTCTTCTCGACGCGCAGCGCCACCTCCTTCAAGGCGAGTTCGCGCAGTTGCAGGATGTTCTCCTGCCGGAAGAAGTTGCTCAGGGCGGTCGGCACCTTGTCGGGTTTGTAGATTTTACCCGCTTTGAGCCGTTCGATCAGTTCGTCGGCCGTCAGGTCGATGTTCACCACCTCGTCGGCCGTCGCCAGCACGCTGTCGGGCACCCGTTCGTGGACTTCGATGCCGGTGATCTCCTGCACTTGTTCGTTCACCCCTTCGATGTGTTGGATGTTGACGGCCGAGATGACGCTGATACCCGCGTCGAGGATCTGCATCACGTCCTGCCACCGTTTGGGATTTGCGCTGCCCTCGATGTTGGTGTGCGCCAGTTCGTCGACCACGACGATATCGGGGTGGAGGTTGATGATGGCCTGCATATCCATCTCTTCGAGCTCCTTGCCCTTGTAGAAGAGCTTGCGGCGCGGAATGAACGGAAGCCCTTCGGTGAGGGCTTCCGTTTCGGGACGGCCGTGCGTCTCGATGTAACCGATCTGGACGTCCACGCCTGCATCGAGCAGTTGGTGCGCCTCCTGCAACATGCGGTAGGTCTTGCCCACACCGGCACTCATGCCGATGTAGACCTTGAATTTCCCGCGGTGCGAGGCTTTGATCAGGGCGAGAAAATGCTCGGCGCTTCGCCGGGTGTCCTGTGTATCCATAAGTTATTACATTCTGAATGAAAATCCTCCGACAAAGTTAACGTCGTCGAGAGCTGGATTCCAAATCAGATTGGTGAAAATTCCGATTTTCATGCCGTCGGCACCCTTGATGTCCCAGGTCTTGCCGGCATTGAGGAAGACGTTCTGCACGTAGAAGTCGCGATCGCCGCAGTTGTAGGTCGTGGCGGCATTCCAGGGCACCATGCCCACGCCGGCCTTCATGTCGACCGTCTTCACCGTGAAAGGATAGGCCACCTCGAAATAGGAGGCATAGGCGCGTTCTCCTTTGTCGTTCCGGTCGGCGGCGCCGAACAGAATCGTGTACCACGACAACGTGAAGGGCAGTTTTTCCGATACGACCCAGCTCGCGCCTACCTCGATGCGGTGGGGGGAATGGCTGTCGAATATGAAATAGCGGTCGTCGTCATGTCCGGTCCAGTAGAGGTCGGCCACCGAAAGCGTCACGGGCCCCAGCTGGTAGGCCAGCGTGAGATCCATCTCCTTGTAGCCGCTGTCGCTGAAATCGATCGACCCCCATGCCGTTACCGAGAAGTTTCCGGCCGTCATGGTCAGCGTGGGCTGCAAGGCCGGGCCCGACTCCTTGACGCCGCGCCAGTAATACGAGCTTACGAGATCGGAACCGCCGCTGAACGATACCCCTTTGTCTTGAGCGGCGACGTGATTCGTTCCAAACATGGCTGGCGGAGCCAATACTCCGAGTAAAATACGTTTCATAAATTTAAAAGATTTCTTCGTTGATTGTTGATGATTCGGGTTTGTTTTTCCGTCCGTGGCGCCACGGAACCCGTTTCCGGGCCCGGGCGTACGCGACGGGAAATAGAGGGTTTGCGCAGTCTGACTTGCGAAAGCAGGATGACCGACAGGGGTCAGATCAGATCCGTAATCAGAAATACGACCAGAAAAACGATCAGTACGATCAGCCACCGTTTGGTCGGTTTATCCAACTTTTTCATAAGTTCCGCACACGCTATTTGTTCTGTGCGGCGTCCAATGCCACATTCAGTTTCAGAACATTGACCTTATAGGTGCCGAAGAGTCCGAGCCACGGTTTGTGGATATTCTCCTCGACGATCTTCTTCACCTCGGCTTCGGACATGCCGCGGGCTCCGGCGACGCGGCGGATCTGAACCTCGGCGCCGCGGATCGAGATGTCGGGATCGAGGCCCGAACCGCTGGCAGTCACCATTTCCGAGGGCACCTCCTCGCGGGAGAGGTAGGGGTGCGCCGCGAGGAAATCCTGCACGCGCTGTTCCACTTCGGCCAGGTATTCGGGATTGGTCGTAGCCTTGTTGCTGCCGCCCGAGCCGCCGCCGTTGTAATCCACGGCCGAGGGACGCCCCCAGAAATAGATGCTATCCGTAAAGACTTGGCCCACGTTGGCCGCACCAACGACTTTGCCGTTGTAGGTCACCATAGGAGCCTCCCCGTCATTGGGCGATGCCACCCACGCTATCAGGCGCAGTACCAATACATAACCGACGAACAGCACGACGCACATCGCCAGCGTTATCTTGATTGAAATCCAAAGATTTTTCATGATTCAAGCAATAAATTAAAAGAACACACTTACTAACATGTCGATCAGTTTGATGCCGATGAACGGAACGATGATGCCGCCCAGACCGTAGATGAAGAGGTTGCGGCGCAACAGGGCCGAGGCTCCGATCGGTTTGTAAGCGACGCCGCGCAGGGCCAGCGGAATCAGCAGCGGGATGATGATCGCGTTGAAGATCACCGCCGAGAGAATGGCGCTTTCGGGCGAATGCAGGTGCATGATATTCAGCGTTTGCAGAGCCGGAATCGAGGTGATGAACAGAGCCGGAACAATGGCGAAGTATTTGGCTACGTCGTTGGCGATGGAGAAGGTCGTCAGCGTGCCGCGCGTCATCAGGAGCTGCTTGCCGATCTCGACGATCTCGATCAACTTCGTGGGGTCGTTGTCCAGGTCGACCATGTTGCCCGCCTCCTTGGCGGCCTGCGTACCGCTGTTCATCGCAACGCCCACGTCGGCCTGAGCCAGCGCCGGAGCGTCGTTCGTACCGTCGCCCATCATGGCCACCAGTTTGCCGGCGCGCTGTTCGCGCTTGATGTACTCCATCTTGTCCTCGGGCTTGGCCTCGGCGATGAAGTCGTCCACGCCTGCCTGCTCGGCGATGTATTTCGCCGTCAGCGGATTGTCGCCCGTCACCATCACGGTCTTCACGCCCATCTTGCGCAGACGCTCGAAACGTTCGCGGATACCCGTCTTGATGATGTCCTGCAATTCGATCACACCTTTGATCTGTTCGTTTTCCGAGACCACGAGCGGCGTACCGCCGTTCTCCGAGATCGTGCGCACGATCTTTTCCACCTCCGGCGAGAAGCCGTTGCCCGCTTTCCGGACGATCGCACGGATTGCCTCCGAAGCGCCCTTGCGGATGCGGGTGCCGTCGGGCATGTCTACGCCCGAACACTTGGTCTCGGCCGTGAACTTCACCATGTGTACACCCACCAAATCGGTCTGGCTGAACCGGAAGCCCTGTTCGCGTCCCAGTTCGACGATGGATTTGCCTTCGGGGGTCTCATCGGCCGCGGAGGAGAGGACGCAGAGTCGGAGAAAATCCTTGGGGCTCACTCCATTGACAGGATAGAACTTGGTGGCTTTGCGATTGCCGATGGTGATCGTACCGGTCTTGTCCAGCAGCAGCGTATCGATGTCGCCGGCGGTCTCGACGGCCTTGCCCGACTTGGTGATGACGTTGGCTTGCAGGGCGCGGTCCATACCGGCGATGCCGATAGCCGACAGCAGACCGCCGATCGTGGTCGGGATCAGGCAGACGAACAGCGAAATAAACGCTGCGACGGTGATGTTGGCGCCCACGTAATCGGCGAACGGTTTGAGCGTGGCGCAAACGATCACGAAGACGATCGTGAAGCCTGCGAGCAGGATGGTCAGCGCAATCTCGTTCGGGGTTTTCTGGCGCGAGGAACCTTCCACGAGGGCGATCATCTTGTCAAGGAAACTCTCGCCCGGCTGTACGGTCACTTTTACCAGAATACGGTCGGAAAGAACCTTCGTACCGCCCGTGACCGAACTCTTGTCGCCGCCCGCCTCGCGGATCACCGGGGCCGATTCGCCCGTGATGGCGCTCTCGTCGATCGACGCCAGACCTTCGATAATCTCGCCGTCGGCGGGAATGGTATCTCCGGCGACGCATTCGAACACGTCGCCCTTGCGCAGTGCCGAGCTGCTGACGATATGCGACTGTCCGTCCTTCTCGATACGTTTGGCAGGGGTCTCCTCACGGGTCTTGCGCAGCGAATCGGCCTGTGCCTTGCCGCGTGCTTCGGCGATGGCCTCGGCGAAATTGGCGAAGAGCACCGTGGCCAGCAGGACCAGGAAGATCACGATATTGTAGCCCAGCGAACCCTGCGACGTGTTTCCTGTCACGGCGATCCAGACAATCAGCAGCAGCATGACGAACGTTACGACCTCGACGGTGAACATGATCGGATTCTTGATCATCACACGCGGATCGAGCTTGCGGAACGACTCAACGAAGCTTGCGTTTACAAGCTGTTTGTTGAACAACGAATTATTTACTCGATTTTTCATTTTTCAAATCCGGATTAGAAACTTAAATAATCGGCGATGGGACCCAGAGCCTGTGCCGGGAAGAACGAGAGGGCGGCCACGATGATGATGACGGCGAAGGTCATCAGCGAGAAGGTGAACGTGTCGGTCTTCAACGTACCGGCGCTCTCGGGGACGAATTTCTTCGAAGCGAGCAGTCCGGCGATGGCCACCTGTCCCACGATCGGGAAATAACGGCCCATGATCAGGGCGATACCGGTCATGATATTCCAGAACGGCGTGTTGTCGCTGAGTCCCTCGAAGCCCGAACCGTTGTTTGCCGCAGCCGAGGTGTACTCGTAGAGCATTTCGCTCAGGCCGTGGAACGAAGGGTTGTTCAGCCATCCGATTTCGGGGTTCGCGGCAGCCACGGCGGCGGAAATACCCGTACCGACGAGGATCAGGAAGGGGTGCATCAGTACGACCATCGTGGCGATCTTCATTTCGCGTGCTTCGACCTTATGTCCGAGGAATTCGGGCGTGCGGCCCACCATCAGTCCGCTGATGAAGACGGCGATGATGAGGAAGGCGAAGTAGTTCATCCAGCCCACGCCGACACCGCCGAACCAGCAGTTGATCTGCATGTTGAGCATCTGCATCATACCGCTCAGCGGGGTCTGCGAATCGTGCATCGAGTTCACCGAGCCGTTCGAGGTGACGGTCGTCACCATGCCCCACATGGCCGAAGCGGCCGAACCGATGCGGATCTCCTTGCCCTCCATCGAGCCGAGGTCCTGCGCGATGCCCATTTCGTCGATATTGGGGTTGCCGCCCATCTCCTGCGGAACGGAGACGAAGATACCGGCCGTGAAGGCGAAGAGCATCACGCCGAAGATCCAGGCGGCCAGCTTGCGGCGACGGACGTAGAAGCCGAAAGCCCAGGCCATCGCCATCGGGATGATCAGAATCGACCAGCACTCCAACATATTCGTGAAGGCGTTGGGATTTTCGAGCGGGTGCGAAGAGTTGACGCCGAAATAACCGCCGCCGTTGGTACCCAGCTGTTTGATCGGCACGATAGCGGCCGTGGGGCCTTGCGAGATGACCTGCTCCTGGCCTTCGAGCGTCGTGATGGTCTGTTTGCCGTCGAACGACATCGGGGTGCCGTTGATCACCAGCAGGATACCGACCAGAAGCGACAGGGGCATCAGGATACGGGTCGTGCTCTTGACCAGATAGACCCAGAAGTTGCCGATGGCCTTCGTGGTCTTCGCTGCCAGCGCCTTCATGATGCCGGCCATGGCGGCCATGCCGCACGCTGCGGTGATGAACTGGAAGAGCATGATGACGAACAACTGCGTAAAATAGGTGAGACCCGTCTCGCCGCTGTAATGCTGCAAGTTGCAGTTGACCATGAACGAGATGCAGGTGTTGAACGCCAAGTCGGGGGTCTGGTTGGCGTTGCCGTCGGGGTTGAGCGGCAGCCAGCTCTGGCAGCAGAGCAGCACCATACCCCAGAAGAACCAGAAGAGGTTGACCATCAGCAGAGCTTTGAGGAACTTCTTCCAGTCCATATCCTCGTCGGGATCGATGCTGCATACCTTGTAAATGCCCCTTTCGAGCGGAGCCATGAAGTCGAGCCACGTGCGCTCGCCTCGGTAGACTTTGGCAATGTAACGGCCCAGCGGATAACAGAGCACCACCAGAGCCACCCATTGCAGAATTACGCCTAAAATTTCCGTATTCATTTATTTATCGTTTTACGGGTCAGACAATCAGAATTTTTCGGGTTTAACGAGCACATACATCAAGTAGATGAATCCGATGATACTCAGAATAAGCAATCCTGTAAACATTTTCCATTAAATTTTTTCGAACCAATCCACACATTTGAAATAAAACCAATAGCACAACGCCCCTAAGGCGCAGAGCAGGATGAAAAGTACGATTGCATTCATCGCTTCAGCTTTTTTGAGTTAGACAACTTTTTCACGAAACCGCACATCATGCGATCGAACAGGCATCCGATGCCGCAAAAAAACAGAATCATTAGTATCACCTGCATTTCGCATCCTCCGTTTGGTTCGTGCCGACTTCTATACGAAGGCGGTGCCAAAAAAACGCCTTTTTATTCAATCCGCTTTGGAATAGGCGTTTACGCTCTTTCGCGATGCGCCGAAAAAGAAGGGCGTCCTATCAAAATGATAAGACGCCCTTCTCGGAATGAAACGGTGCGTGTCTACTTGACGCCGTAACTTTCCAACTTGCGGTAGAGTGTCGCGATGCCGATGCCCAGCAGGCGGGCGGCTTCGGTTTTGTTGCCTTTGGCGTATTCGAGGACTTTCAGAATATGATGCCGTTCGAGCGCGTCGAGTGCCAGCGAATCGGGAGGTGCGCCGGCGCCGGCGCGGAATTCGGGCGACAGCGTATCGGCGGAGAGCCGTTCGCCGTCGGCCATAATCAGGCTCCGTTCGACGACGTTGCGCAGTTCGCGCACGTTGCCGTGCCATGTATGGCGTTCCAGCGCGGCGATGTATGCGTCGTCGATGGTTTCGATGCGTTTTCCCATCTTGGCGGCGAACTGCCCGACGAAGTAGCGGGCGTATTCCGCGACGTCTTCGCGCCGCTGACTCAGGGCGGGCAGCTGGATGCGGAAGACCGAGAGCCGGAAATAGAGGTCTTCGCGGAAGTTTCCGGCGGCGATCTCCTTTTCGAGGTCGCGGTTCGTGGCGGCGATGATCCGCAGGTCGACTTTCGTCGGGCGGGTCTCGCCGATCTTGATGAATTCGCCGCTTTCGAGCACGCGCAGCAGCTTGGCCTGCAATTCGACGGGCATTTCTCCGATTTCGTCGAGAAACAGCGTTCCCTTGTCGGCCTCTTCGAACAGCCCCTTTTTGTCCTTCGTCGCACCCGTGAAACTGCCGGCGCGGTGGCCGAAGAGTTCGCTTTCGAGCAGCTCTTTGGAGAAGGCCGAGCAGTTGACCGCCACGAATGCCTCTCTGGCGCGCGGCCCGGCTTGGTGGATCGCCTGCGCGAAGACCTCCTTGCCCGTTCCGGTCTCGCCGGTGAGCAGTACCGACGTGTCCGTCGCAGCGACTTTGCGCGCGAGGTTCACGGCCTGTCGGAGCGCCTCCGACGAACCGATGATGCGGTCGAACGAATGTTCGTCGGAGAGTTTCGCCTCGAAACGCGCCAGTCGGCGCTGCATCCGCGCCTTCTCCGTCGCACGGCTCAGCAGCGGCAGGATCTTGTTGTTGTCGTCGCCTTTGGTGATGTAGTCGAATGCGCCGTTCTTGATCGCCTGCACGCCGTCGGGTATGTTGCCGTAGGCGGTGAGCAGGATGACTTCGGCGGCGGGTGCGATCTCCTTGATCCTGCCGACCAGTTCCACGCCGTTGCCGTCGGGAAGTTTGACGTCGCACAGCACGACGTCGGGTTCGTATTGGCTGAGCAGCCGGAGGCCCGTGGTACAGTCCGGAGCCTGCTCCACGTCGTATCCTTCCAGTCCGATGATGCGCGCCAGCAGCGCACGCAGTTGGGGTTCGTCGTCGATAATCAGAATTTTCGCCATTGCGGTTCGCGTTCTTTGCGGCAAAGGTACGACAAAATTCGAAATTGTCGACATGCTCCTGCGGCGGCCGTCGCGGAATCCTGCCGTCCGGTTGTGGGGTGTGTCTCCGGTCGGAATTGCGATGCGTTCCTGCCGGTCAGGCCGCCCCGTCGCATATCCGTCCGCCCGATCCGGACGGCGTAACGGAGGGCGAGAGTGAAATTATTTCGGAAAAAATTAACAAAATTGTTGAATGTTTCGAAACTCTTCGTATATTTGCACTGACAAAATTGTTAAATCAAAATGTTAAACAAAGGTAGAATGGGAGAGAAACCGATGCGGAACAAGGAGCAGGCGATTCTCGAAGCGGCCGAACGCGAATTCATCGTCAAGGGATTCGCGGGGGCGCGGACGACCTCGATCGCCGAAGCGGCCGGCGTGACGCACGCCATGCTGCACTACTATTTCCGGACGAAGGAACAACTGTTCGAACGTATCCTCGACGAGAAGATGCGGTTGATGGGCGAATCGGTGCTGGCAGCCTTCGGGCAGCCGGGATTGCCGCTGGCGGAGCGGCTGCGCGACGGAATCGAGCGGCATTTCGATTTCATCATGGCCAATCCCGACATGCCGCGCTTCATCGTCAACGAAGTCTTTTCGCGGCCGGAACGTTATGAAACGATGCAGGCGCGCATCCGTGAGATCGCAGGCGTCCTGATGTGCGATATCCAGCGGGAGCTCGACGCCTCGGCCGACCGCGGCGAAACGGAAAGGATCGACGTGCGGATGCTGTTGCTCGACATCATCTCGCTCAACGTCTTTCCGTTCATCGCCTATCCTGTCATCGAACCGATTCTGGGTGACCTCACGGCCGACCGCGAACGTTTTTTCGCACGGCGCAGGGCGGAAAACACGGAGGTGATCCTGCGGCGGCTTAAAAAATGCGACTCATGAAACGGATCGTTTTACTGTGCGGGTGTCTGCTGGTCTGGGGTTCGGCCGGCGCCCAACTGACGCTCGACTCGTGCCGTCTGCTGGCGCGGAATCATTACCCCGAAATCCGGCGCTACGACCTGGTGCGGCAGACGGAGGAGTACACGCTTTCGAATGCACGGCGGGAGTGGCTGCCGCGGCTGTCGCTTTCGGCGCAGGCCACGTGGCAGACCGCCGTGCCCGCGTTCCCCGATGCGCTGACCGGTATGCTTACCCAGTACGGCGTAGGGATGCCGGGGATGAATAAGGACCAATATAAAGTGCAGTTGGAAGTGACCCAGACGATTTGGGACGGCGGAAAGTCGGCCGCCGACAAACGCATCGCCGAAGCCGAAGCCGCCGAACAACGGCCGGGGGGGGAGGGCGCCCGATGAAAAACGGCAGGCGACGGATGTCGATCTCTATGCGTTGGAGGGGCGGGTGGACGACCTCTATTTCGGCATTCTGCTGCTCGACGAACGGGTCGCGCAGACGAAACTGACGCTCGGACTGCTGCGGAGCAACCTCGACAAGGTGCGTTCGCTGCAACGCAACGGTGCGGCGATGCAGAGCGATGCCGATGCCGTCGAAGCCGAACTGCTGACCGTCGAGCAGCAGCTCGCGCAGGTCGGCATCAAGACCCGCACGAGAATGCTTGAGCCGGGCGTCCGAGCCTCCGTCGTCTA
>OGQP01000896.1_pt1 | contig 18869 bp, 12 predicted proteins | sample 1553251 | NCBI WGS metagenome assembly OGQP01 (sample SAMEA2580016, study PRJEB22360) | human gut metagenome | biome: human gut; feature: human-associated habitat; material: faeces | place: Denmark | collected 2008/2010 | reverse complement strand
TCTTGTCATTATCCTGATACATTCCCTCGCCGGATAAGATGTGGTACGTTTCTGTCTCTCCGTGATGCTCATGATACGGAAGCTTGTCGCCCGGTAAAATCGTTACTTTCGCAAATAATGTCACCTTTCCGGAAAGACGCTCGCCCTCCAGTAATTTTTCTGTTGTGTGTCTGTCTGCCATTTTTTGTCCTCACTTTCTTTTTTCTGCTGTTTATTTTACTCCAGATTGCTTAGATATTCTACCACGAAAGCAAAAAATGCCTGAACACTTCCGTTCAGGCATTCCATTTCTATTTCACAATTTTTCCTCTGTCAATCTCCACTGTCGTGTCGCACAGGGCTGCAATGTCTTCCCGGTTGTGGCTGGCAAGAAGAATGGTTTTTCCTTCGTCTTTCAGTTTCAAAAACAGCTGCCGCATCTCCTGCACGCCCTGGTTGTCGAGACCGTTCATCGGTTCATCCAGAATCAGAAGGGAAGGTTCCTCCATAATCGCCTGTGCAATACCGAGACGCTGGCGCATGCCGAGCGAATACTTGCCGACATGCTTCTTCGCTTCCGGATCCAGCCCGACTTTTCGGATAGCCTCATCGATCTCCTTTTTTCCGATCTTCCTGCGGATGCCGGCGAGAAACTGCAGATTCTGTCTGGCACTGTAGCCCGGAAGAAAGCCCGGTGTCTCGATGATGGCGCCAATACTCTCCGGCGCTTCGATCTCTTTCCCAATCTGTTTTCCATCCACAAAAACCGCGCCATCGTCCACCCGGAGAAATCCGCAGATGCATTTGAACAGTACCGTCTTCCCACTTCCGTTTCTTCCGATCATTCCGTGAATTTTTCCTTTTTCGAAGCTCAGGCTGATCCCATCCAACGCCGCGTAGCTGCCAAACTTTTTTGTCACGTTTTCTATTCTTATCTTTTCTTCCATTCTTTCAGATTTCCTCCACAAAGTTCAGATCCTTTTTCCGGATCCCGAGATACGAAAGGATCGTGCATGCGCCGATGACAATCGCAAAGACACTGTAAACATATGCCATCGACGGCCCGTTTCCATATCCCTGCCACTTGTAGCTCGCAATATTCATCCAAAGCGGCGGCGCGCAGTAATAGCCGATTGTGATGCTGGAAAATTTGCTGAGCAGAAGCGCAGTGAGTGCGATGCCGCAGTTGATGACGATTCCAAATCCCCTGTGTACCAGAAAATTTCCGGCATAACTCACAACGCCTGTCATAACCGACAGGCACCAGATCGCAAGCATTGTGAGTCCCATTGCCTCCTGCGGCGAAAATCTCGAAAGGATCAGATAATCCAACGGTTCCTGGTCAAAGGTATATGCCGCATTCGTCTGAGCCAGCGTACTGATCACCTTCCCCCATCCGGTTTCCCACCCTACATTCGGAAACACAAGCAGTACCGGAATCATACTTAAGCATATGGTGTAAAAAAAGGAAACAACCACAATGTACAGCATGTTTCCCCAAAACCAGCTTTTCCGCCCGGCCCGCAAAATCTGCCACCCGCTGTTCGGTTCCAGAAACGGAGCATCACAGAAAAGCAGCAGAGCCCCAAGAACAATGATAATCTGGTCTCCATTATATCTGGTCATAAACGGCAGCATCCAAAAAGTCACATCAACTCCGGTCTGCTCGCAGAAGCCTCGAATACCCACCGTCATTACATGAAAAAGGATCGCAATCCACAACAGCGCAACATAAAACCGTGGTGTTGTGAATGTTTTCCGCAAACGTATCTGACATACCCGAAGGCTCATCCGTATTCTATCCATTCTGCGCCCTCCTCTTTACCACTCGCACGAAAATTACACCTTCCATTCCTGTCAGAATAAGGAAATAACCAGCTATCACAAAAAAATCCTTAAAATTCCGGATACTTCCCCCATGGAGCTGGTACCATCTCATCTGGCCCGGCAGCTGCAGCGCTTCTGCTACAAGCTGGCTTGCATAATAAAAAAGAGCCGGTGTGCTGACCAGCACAAACAGATTTTTTATTTTTCCCGATATCATAAGCGCAAAAACTGCCATAAATGCATACTTGACAGCCTCAACTCCAAATCTTGCGGCAAGGTAAAACGGCAGAACGAGTCCATTTCCATAGCTTAAACTGCCTGTTAATGTTTCAAGCTCTTCTTTTTTTATCCACGGTATTTTTAATGCCAAAACGCCATAAACAACTGCCATTCCCAGAAAAATACTGATCACAGAACCGAAAAAGGCAACCACCAGATGCGACCAGCAATATGCTGTTCTCCCTATGCGTGTCTCAATGCATCTAAGATAGCCATTTCTGCTGTCTTCCCAATAGCTCAGCGCAAACGGCAGCACAGCCAGCACAGAAAACACTTCAAAAAATGCCCCCACACCATGACTGCTGACAACCAGGTAATATACCGATGCATTCCACCGGCTCTGCATTGCTTCCTGACTGATGTTTAACACGGTAACCAGCATCGCACCTGCGATGGCAAAATAAAATTTTCCTGATAAAAACATTCTTTTAAAATCCATTTTTATCATTCGAAAAAAATTCATGAAAGATCACCTTCTTGTCCTTCCGCAACAATCTCTTATCCTCTTCGTCTTTTAAAAAGATGTGACCCGCTTAGCCCGGAGTCACATCTTCCGCAAAACAATTTATTCTTTGAGTAACTCGTAAATCTCAGACAAACTCACCCTGCAATTTCCCGTCCATCCAGTGCATTGATGTAAACATACTGTTCGATCTCATCTTCTATAAATCGAAACTGCCACGCAGGAATCATATCGCACATCCAATGCCCCGTTTCATTTCTTCCCGTTGTCATCGGGTAATAAATCAGTTTCATCTGATCCAGTGTAATCGGCTCGGCAATTGCCAAATCATACTTATTTCTCAGCGTTTCCAAGATAATATCTTTTTCCGCAAGAGATACCGGTTCCTTTTCCCGAATAGCATAGTGATTAACTACTTGAAGATATTGAATTCCGCCCTCCGTTATAACAGCCTGTATTTTAGATGACGGAATATAAAGATCATCCTGCCGGTTAATTTCATTGCATAATACAGGAACCCCATTCAGATAGCCCTGAAAAAACAACAGGAAACAATCATCTGCTTTTGACCACTCATATTTCTGAATCTTCTGAGGCTTTAGCAATTCTCCATTCTCGATTGCCTGTTCCATTAATTCCTGCTGCTTTTCCATCTGTTTATACGAAAAACTGTATTTACTGGTCAATTCAACTTTTTCCCAGTCTCCAATCCATCTAACAAACTCTTTTCCTTCCTCTATCAGCTTTTCTTCGTCTTCCAATGAAATTTTCTGCTCATTGTCTCTGACCAAAATCCCTTCACCATAGGCTGATGTAATATATTCAACAGGTAAATTATAATAAACTTTTTTTCCTTCTTCCGTTTCCACTCCTAATATATTGCTGACAGACACCGTTCCATTTTGATTTTTTAATTGTTCGCCAAGTATTCCCTCATACGAATAACAAACATCTGGCTCTCCCATGTCTCCTTTTCTTGTTTCCAATCCACTTTCCGGAAGTTTCCCAAGTATTTTATTGAACACACTTTCTCCTTGAAATCCATCCACTTCTATCATACATTTTTCAAACTCGTTCCATTTTTTATCCGGCATGTCAACAACCGCATCAATTTTTGCCTGGCTGCCAAGCTGAAAACGGATGTGCTCACCATTGCTTAATTCCTGATCCTTTTCATGTGTCACATTTGTTTCCGTTTCATCATTGCTGATAGAACTATTCCGTTCTTCTCCATTTTCCTGTTTTTCTACCTGCTGCAAATTTTCTGCCTCATTCCCCATATTCTGACAACCCGTAAGAATCAACAATATCGTCAGAACTCCCAACACTTTCTTTCCCATATATCCCCTCTTTTCAAAATTTCGTTCTTTCTCTTCTGTTACTCGAAGCATAACGAAAATTTTCTCCATCGTCAACGGATCTGGGATATCATGCTCTATCTGGGATAATCGGTACAGATAGCAAAAAATATAAGACCTTGTTCTTTGAAATCCGCATTCTTTTTGCTTCCTTCATACAAACAAAGTCTTTTTTATTACGTTTTATCTTATTTTATCGGAAACACTGCCTCTGCGCAAAACAAATCTCCTGTCTCATAATACTTTAACGCGCCACCTACCTTTTGCATCGTCCGTTTTACACTTTTGTGCCCAATCCCGTGGCTGCTTGTATCTTTCTTCGTCGTATTCAAACTTGAATTTTCATTTAAAACAGATTTTTCTATTTTGTTTTGAATCTCCAACCGAAGATATCCCATTTTTTCCTCTACAAAAATTATAATTTCTTTCTTCTCTGTAACTTTCCGCTCTGCTTCAATCGCATTATCCATGAGATTTCCAAACACAGAGCAAAATTCCAAATCATCAATTCCTTCCATTTTGCTCAGAATCGTACACTTCACATCTACTTTTTCACTTCTCGCAAGAGTAATTTTTGTATTAATCATAGAATCCACATAACTGTTTCCTGTCTGAATTAGTGTCTGCACATCTTCAATTTTCTGATTAATTTTTTCCCATACCTTTACCATTTCCGACTGCGGCATGGTCTCCATTGCCTCTTGCAGAGGTAAAAGATAATTTTTCAAATCATGTTTAAATTCTCGTAATTCTTCATTACTTCTCTTAATAATTTCCATACTTTCCTTTGAATATTTCTCTTTTTCTTTCATCAGTTCATATTCTAGCTTTGTTTGATTATCCTTGCTCATTTGCTGTACTATAAAGTACATAATCAGGCACATCAGCCAGATACAGCATACGCACAGCAAAATCCATTTCTGTTCCTGCATCTGCACACTTGGCAGATCTCTTACTACCAAAATAATAGTATTTCCCGCAATAATTGAGAAAACAAGGTTGCATCCCATGACAATCCATTGCCAGCTTATCAGATTCTCTCGTTCAAACAAAAGACTATTTAGTAATTTACCAACAAAAAAATAAGAAATTTTTGATAATAGCATGATCGCAATTCTTACTGTATCCTGATCTTGAATAAACGATGCAACACTTTCTTGAAGGATAAAACTGCCGCCGAAAAGGATCGCTGTGTTTACCATCATCAATACTGCTCTCGCAACTACCGCTGCAGTAACCTTTCTCAGAACACTTCCCTGTGTACCCACCATCAAATAGACAAAAAGCCAAATCAATGTGATCCACATTTCCCACCTGTCATATAACGCAGGATACTTTTCCAACGCAGGAAAGATTAGCCCAAATAGCACTGCAATTCCCCACAAAATTTTACCTTTTTTCCCTTTGGGTTTCTGCTGCATAAAATCCATGCAGAATTCCAACAAAAGTATGTTTTCCCAAACAGAAATTGCAAGTTCAAAAACCTTCCAAAATGTTGCACTCATTCCATCACCACTCCCATAATTTTCATTCGAACCTGATTCAGATAATTTCTGCTGACAGGAATGCTTTTCCCGTTCAATAGCAGAAGTTCTTTTTCGCGCAACCGATATACATAGTTCATGTTAACCAAATATCCTTTATGTGTCCTTACAAATTTATGCGCTTCTAGTTTTTTCTCCGCTTCTGACATTTTCATTCTTACACGAATCGCCTCATCCCTCGTATCTTTTTCCCGATAGAAAAGCAGATAGTTCTTCTCGCTCTCCACAAACCAGATATCACGCAATGCAAGTTTTACACTCTGACGCCCTGTCTGCAGTTCTATTTGGGGAACTTTCTTTCCTGCCTTTTTCTGCAGTTCCAGCAACTGCGGCTCCAGTTCCTCATCCAGATGTGCCTTGCGGATAAAAAAGAATGGATGATACACCAATGACTGAAACACCAGATCATCCTTATTCGATACAAACACAATACAACATTCTCTGTTCCACTTTTTCAGATACGATGCAACCTCAAATCCATTCACTTCCGGCATATCGATATCAATAAAAAAAACAGAAATCTCATCAAGATTTTTGATTCCTTCCAGCATCTCCTTCGCAGATACGTAGCACTCCATTTTCACTGCAATCTTATGTTTCTGACATAAACCTCGAATTCTGATTTCCAGTTTATTTAAAAACACTTTATCATCATCACATAAAATTAAATTCATTATTTTCCCCCGTGCTTCTTATCGAAGATTCTACTTCTCAATAGCATACCAAATTTTTTCTTTTCTCTCAAGTAACCTGGGATAACATGAATGATCTGGGACAAACATCAGATCATTCTGCTCTGAGAGCTTTTTTGCCTGACGGGAAAATGTAACGAGATTTTCCCTCGAAAAAAAACAACACCTGAACCGTTTTGCCAACTCAGGTGTTGTTACAATAAATTTATATCGCCCGCAAAGGCTGTTACGCAACTATATCCTCAAACTGCGAATTGTAAAGGTTTGCATAGAACCCATTCTTCGCAAGCAGTTCTTCATGGTTGCCCTGCTCGATGATATCTCCGTCCTTCATGACAAGAATCAGATCTGCATCCTTAATGGTAGAAAGTCTGTGGGCGATAACAAAGCTGGTTCTGCCTTTCATCAGGTTATCCATAGCCTTCTGGATCTGCATTTCCGTTCTTGTATCAACGGAAGATGTGGCCTCATCCAGGATCAGGATCTTATTGTCTGCCAGGATCGCTCTTGCAATGGTAAGCAGCTGCTTCTGCCCCTGAGAAACATTACTGGTCTCCTCATCCAGGACCATCTGATAGCCGCCGGGCTGCTGCATGATAAAGTTGTGGATATGGGCCGCTTTTGCTGCTGCGATCACCTCTTCATCCGTTGCGTCCAGTCTTCCGTAGCGGATATTTTCCATAATGGTTCCGGAAAACAGCCAGGTGTCCTGCAGCACCATTCCGAACATCTCACGGAGATTGCTGCGGTTGAAGTTCCGGATATCATGTCCGTCAACCTTGATGCTTCCGCCATTTACATCATAAAAACGCATCAGCAGCTTTACGATCGTCGTTTTTCCTGCACCTGTAGGTCCTACAATGGCGATCTTCTGACCATCATGCACATCTGCGGAAAAATCATTTACAATGATCTTATCCGGATTATAACCGAATTTCACATGCTCAAACTGTACATTTCCTTCCAGTCCCTCAATGGAATCCGGGTTCTCCGGCTGAAGCTCTTCCTCCGGCTCCTCAAGAAATTCAAATACCCGCTCAGAAGCTGCCGCCGAGGACTGCAGAAGGTTTGTAACCTGGGCGATCTGCTGGATCGGCTGTGGAAAAGTAAGGGTATACTGGGAGAAGTATCTGGGAACTCCAACCTCGATAGTTCCTTTGATGGCAAAAATCCCTCCGAGAAGTGCCACCATCACATATCCCAGATTTCCCACAAACTGCATGATCGGCATCATCATTCCGGAAAAGAACTGTGACTTCCATGCAGACTCATAAAGCTTCTGGTTGTCATGCTCAAATTCCTTCAGCACATCCTGCTCTTTGTTGAATACTCTTACCACATCATGGCCGCCGAAATTTTCCTCAACCTGACCATTTACTTTTCCCAGATACTCCTGCTGTGCCTGGAAATATTTCTGGGAGTGTTTCATTACTTTATTAATGATAAGCATGGAAACCGGCAGGATCAGCACTGCTGCCAGTGTCATCCACACATTGATGGAAAGCATCATGATAAATACACCGATCAGTGTTGTTACGGATGTGATCAGCTGTGTCATGCTCTGGTTGATGCTCATCTGCAGGGTATCCACATCATTTGTCACCCTGGAAAGGATCTCACCGTTTGTTCTGCTCTCGAAATAATTCATTGGCAGACGGTTGATCTTCTTTGAAATATCCTTTCGGAGATTGTATGTGACATCATTGGAGATCCCCGTCATGACAAATCCCTGGATCAGGGAAAAGCATGCACTTGCCACATACAGTCCCAAAGTCCACAGAAGGATCATTCCGATCTTACTGAAATCAATACCGCCTGTACCGTTTACCTTGGCAACCAGACCATTGAACAGCTCTGTGGTAGCTTTTCCAAGGATCTTCGGGCCTGCAATATTAAACGCTGTACCTGCCACTGCAAAGATAAACATCAGGATAAAACGGAATTTATATCTGCCCATATAGCCAAAGAGCTTTTTCATGGAGCCTTTGAAGTCCTTGGCCTTCTCTGTTGGCTGCATTCCGTGTCCGCCCATCGGGCCTCTTCTTCTCTGCTGACTCATGCCAATTCCTCCTCTGATAACTGACTCATGGCAATCTGGCGATATACCTCGCAGGATTTCATCAACTCCTTATGGCTTCCGATCCCTGCCATATGTCCATCGTCCAGTACAAGGATCTTATCTGCATTTAAGATCGTACTGATACGCTGTGCCACGATAATGGTTGTTGCTTCTTTTGTATGTTCTTTCAGCGCTTTTCGAAGTGTACTGTCTGTTTTGAAATCCAGTGCGGAAAAGCTGTCATCAAAGATAAAGATCTCCGGATCTTTTGCGATAGCTCTGGCAATGGAAAGCCTCTGCTTCTGTCCACCGGAAACATTGCTTCCTCCCTGTGCGATCGGAGTCTTATATCGCTCCGGCTTGGTGTCGATAAACTCCGTAGCCTGTGCAACCTCTGCTGCTTTTTTCACTGCATCTTCCGAAATCTCTGTCTTTCCGTAACGGATATTGGAATCAATGGTTCCTGAGAAAAGTACACCCTTCTGCGGAACATAACCGATCCTGTCACGGACATCCTTCTGTGTCATTTTCCGGACATCCACGCCATCCACTTTCACAGATCCTTCTGTTGCATCATAGAAACGCGGGATCAGATTGATCAGTGTACTCTTACCGCTTCCTGTACTTCCGATGATCGCTACTGTCTCACCTTTTTCTGCCTTGAAGGAAATGTCTGTGATAACATTCTCTCCTGCCTCCGGATATGCGAAGCTTACATGATCAAATTCTACAGTACCCTTCACATCCTGGGAAGGCTGTACCGGATCCTCCGGATCCTGGACACTGACTTCTGTCTCAAGCACCTCGTTGATACGGCGTGCAGATACATTTGCTCTCGGCAGCATGATAGACATTGCTGTGATCATCAAAAATGACATGATGATCTGCATTGCATACTGGATAAATGCCATAACATCACCAACCTGCATGCTTCCGCTGTCTACCGCATAAGAACCGCTGTAGATGGTCAGTACGGAAACTGCGTTCATGATCAGCATCATCACCGGCATCATAAATGTCATACAACGGTTTACAAAGAGGTTTGTCTTCGTCAGAGTGATATTTGCATCCTCAAAACGCTCCTCCTCGTGTTTTTCACGGCTGAATGCACGGATAACCGGAATACCGGTAAGGATTTCTCTTGTTACCAGGTTCAGCTTATCTACCATGGTCTGCAGGGCTGTAAATTTCGGCATTGCGATCCTGAACAGCATTGCCATAAATGCCATGATCAGTACAATGGCCACCCCAAGGATCCATGTCATGGAGGAATCTCTCTGAAGCACGCGGATTACACCACCGATTCCAAGGATCGGCGCGTAAAGCACGATACGGAACATCATAGCCATTACCTGCTGGATCTGCTGAATATCGTTCGTGCATCGTGTGATCAGGGATGCTGTTGAAAACTTATGGTACTCTCTGCTGGAAAAACCTATGACTTTGTTATAAACCAGTCCACGGAGATCATGTCCCATAGATGCAGCAACTCTGGATGAAAGAAATACCACACATACTGCAGCCATCATGGTGACCAGTGCCATCAGCACCATGCGGATACCTGTTGCTTTCATGTAATCCATCTGTATGGCATCCACATCTTCACCCATAGCTTCATATTCTGCACGAACATAGGAAACACCTGCCTGTGTGATGATGGATTCCTGCATCTTGTCGATCTTTTCTCCGACCTGTTCCTTCATAGCAGCCAGAGCCTCTGCAGGCATCTGAGAAAGAGCCGCCAGTGGATCCGTCCCTTCCGGGATTCCCATTTTTGCAAGAGCTGCCTTTGATTCTTCGCTGTCGGACGTCAGAGTAGAAACGATCACCATCGGTTTGCCGAAGATATCGTTGAGTTCTTCTCTGTCTTCTTTGGAGATTTTATCCTTTAATACCAGATCATCTCCCTCTTCCTCATAAAATCCATCCACAGTTTTCGCATCATCCTCTTCCATAAACAACTTCAGACTGTCCATGGACGTCTTTCTGATCTTCTCAGGAACACTGTCTTCAATACCGTTCTGCTGAATTCCCACATTAATGATATTTGATGTGTAATTCGGCAGAGACAGATCACAGTATGCCTGAAGAAAAAGAAGCACAATGATGAGCATGATGTAACCTGCAGATCGTTTCAGATATTTCATCAGTTTAATCACGTTTCTGTTCCTTCCTTTCTGTCATTTCATCCGGATGAAGCTTTTCTATGGCTTCCTCCGGCTGGATCTTTTCGATATTTACAAGGATCTGCTCCAGAAATCTCCGAAGCAGGCACTGTTCCGCCTCACTGAAGCCTTCCATCATCACAGCCTCATTTTTATGGATCCGTTCCAGTGCTTTTGCCTTGATTTCCTTTCCCTTTTCTGTCATGTAGATCCTGGTCACACGCTGGTCCTTTTCATCCGGTTTCTTATAAAGAAAGCCTGCTTTCTCCAGTCTCTGTATCGATACATTTACCGTAGGCGGCTTGATATGCAGGATCTTTGCAATTTCCCGCTGACTCAGGCCATCCCTTCCGGACACAAGCCCCAGAACCGGTATCTGTCCCGGATAAATCCCAAGCTCCTGCATCTGACCAAAGCATTTCGTCATAAAATGACGGTCTACCTTCATAAACAGAGATAAAAAACTGCTCTGCCTTTCTTTCTCATCTTCCTCCTTACAAAACACGCTGTCACTCCTCTCTCATCCGATCAGACACCTGCTCTCTGTTAATGATATACGAAGCAGTGATCTTCTTTTTAATTAGTCGGCTAACTATATATGATATACATCTGCACAAAAAATGCAACTGGTTTTTGTGGATTTTACACTTTTTTAAGATTTACAGCTGACATCTTATGAATTTAAAATGGAATAATTGATTTGACTGGCTAATATATTTTTTTTCATATGATATTTATCATGTACATTTGTGCTAAAATCTGTTGTTCCTTTGTCACATTCTCTGTCACAAATTGAAAATATATTCTTCCGGATTTATAATATAGATAATAACTCGATAAACAGGAGGATTCCTATGTCAAAATTTAGTAATTACCTCAGAAAGCTTATCGATCAAAGTGGCGAATCCATCGCCTCGATCTCACGCCATACCGGAATTGAAAGAACATCGATCCATAAAGCTTTGAAAGATGAACGTATTCTCTCTTATAAGACCCTGCAGATACTGGCCCGATATTTGGGCCTGTGTTCAGAAGAACGTCAGGAATTTTTCCGACTGCACGACATAAATCTCCAGGGTGAAGATGCTTATGAAAACCGCCAGGCAATCTGTGATTTTTTTAATACTCTAGCCTCTATTGATTTTTCCATGTTTCCGTCTCCTGAAGTAAATGTTCTCCCTTTAACGGATTCTCTGATCAACGGAGAATACGCCGTCCGAAGTGTGATCCGTTCTGTACTGATCTATGAAGTGTCGCATCATACTGATGTAGAGATTCAGATGTTTCTTCCAGAAAAGCTGGACCTTACTATGGAATTTATGGAGCTGTGGCTGAATGGTAAACAGTTTTCTGTCAATGAACTTCTTTATCTGCATCGGGTCAGCAGCACTTTATCTCCAAATCCGGCACGGAGAAATCTACGAAAACTCGGTTCTGTAATTCCACTGTGTCTTGCTTCACGCGGCAGCTATAAGCCTTACTATTTTACAGAAAATATACATTCCGTCACTGTTTCACCACTGATCTACTACATCATCACCCCCTCCTGCCTGCTTCAGATTTCTGAGGATCTGAGCACTGCCAGGATCAGCGACGATGCAGAACTAATTTCCTATTACCGTAATTTTTTTCTGACAAAATTGCAGAACTGTGATCTTCTTATCCAATGCAGTCCTAACATTATGGAAGTTCTTCAGGAATATATTGACGGCACTTCGCCGGATACCCTGCAGGTTTTCATGTCCCAACCTTGCCCGGGACGCTACATAACCCCTGAGATCATACAAAAATATCTAAACAGTGATGACATGCCCTATCATTCTATGTATGATCTGGTAGAGAAACATTTTTCCGTACTTCGTCAGAATCAGACAACTTATCTTACTGTTTTTACAGAAAAAGGACTGGCGGATCTTACCCGGACCTGTATTCTTCAGGATATGCCACCTCAGTATGTTCCGCCTCTGGAGCCTGATGATATCCGCCAGATGCTAACAGCCTTATATAAAGAAATTTCCGACGGAACTATATCCGGCCTTATTCTTCGCCCCACACACCTGCAGTTACCGGATTACCTGACCTTATATATCTCATCTGCCGGTCTTCATATTTATACAACCAATGAATTTGTTTTTGGTGCATACTGCTGCAATATCCATATCCAGGAACCTTCCTTATGCAGGATTTTTACCGAATTTATAAAAAATCTGCCTGGAAGTCCCCTGGTCTACACCAAAGAAGAAACTCTGAATCTTCTTAAACAAAGCATTGCACAGATGCCCTGAGCACATAAAATCACCCCAAGGAGGATTAACACTATGAAAAAGAAACTGCTTTCCTGCGTGCTTGCTGCACTCATATGTCTGCAGCCTGCTTCAACTGTTCTGGCTGAGGATCTGGATCTTGGAGATTCTTCTGGAATCCTTGCAGAAACTAACACCAGCTCAGAAACAAATACTGAATTGCCTTCAGCCCCTGCAAATTCTGAACCAGAATCTACTGACATTGTTTCAGACACTGTATCTGATGATTCTGTGTCCGATGATTCTGTGTCTGATGATTCTGCATCTGATGATTCTGCGTCTGATGATTCTGCATATGTAACACCTGAAGAGCCGGATGTATCTGCATCTGCGTCTGCGGCCACAGCTGATGAGCTCACACAGGATTTTTCTGATGATTCAGCAGATACACTCCAGCAGGAACCGGATGATGGATCTGCAGCTGACCTGGAAGCAGATTTTGAAGATGGAAATGCGCTCTCTGCCGGAGACAACACAACTACTGACGGATTTCAGTACACTACGTCCGGTCTTACTGCAACAATTACCAAGTACAACGGAACAGCCACAAATGTAACTGTTCCTGAAAAAATTGATAATTACACTGTTACAAAGATTGGTTCTTGTGCCTTTTCTGATAATATCACACTGACCAGTGTAATCATTTCTGACAGTGTTACTGAAATTGAAAGAATGGCTTTTTCCGGCTGTTCTGCACTTAAATCCATGAAACTTCCTTCCAAACTAAAAAAACTTGGCTATGCTTTTATCTCCGGAACTCCAATCACTTCCCTGACGATCCCGGCCACCCTGACTTCCTGCGGCTATAATTCAAACTACGGTGGCGGTCCTCTTGGCAATGCTGAAAGCTTAACCTCACTCACTATTGAATCCGGCATGGAAACCATTCCAGACCATTTGGCACATTTTTCCAACGACAGTTCCCATCTGCTTTCTATTTCCATCCCGGATTCCGTTACACGTATTTCCGATTCCGCTTTTTACAAATGTCAGAAACTTACTTCGGTCTCTCTTCCTGACTCCCTGCAGTATATTGGATCCTGTTCTTTCCAGTACTGTATTTCTCTGGAAGAGATCACCATTCCTAAAAATGTTAAGACCATTTACAGCTCTGCATTCGATGGCTGCTCTGCTCTTTCTTCTCTTAGCTTTACACAGAATACAAAGACCGGGGTTTATCTTTCTGTGAACGGTAGTGCGTTCAGTAACTGTATTGCCCTGAAAAATATTGCTTTTTCCACAAATGTCAGCTATCTGGGGTCTTATGCGTTTTACGGCTGTTCCTCTTTAACTTCCCTGGAACTCCCTGACAGCATTATTGAAATCGACAATTTGGCTTTTTCAAAATGCTCTGCATTGGAATCCCTGAAACTTCCTTCCAAGCTGAAAAAGCTTGGCTATGCTTTTATCTCCGGAACTCCAATCACTTCACTGACGATCCCGGCCACCCTGACCTCCTGCGGCTATAATTCAAACTACGGCGGCGGTCCTCTTGGCAATGCTGAAAGCTTAACCTCACTCACTATTGAATCCGGCATGGAAACCATTCCAGACCATTTGGCACATTTTTCCAACGACAGGTCCCATCTTACCACCGTAACCATCCCAGACACCGTAACCTCCATCGGCAACTACGCCTTCTACAACTGTAAGGTTCTGGGAGAAACCTACATCCCGGAATCTGTAACCTCTATTGCAGATACAGCTTTCCAGGGATGGAAAAAGCTTGTGATCAAGGGTGTTGCAGGATCTGCTGCTGAAACTTATGCCAAAGCCAACAACATTCCATTTAATGAAGTTATCCAGGAAGGCAAATCCTATATTTCCGGTCGTCTTGACGGCGTCAATGCAGAAAACGGTACGATCAATATCGAAGGAAAAAATTATGCAGTTGCTTCTGACTTCAATCTTACACAGGCAGCATCTATCCTTGTTAACAGTAACGACAAAATCGTTGTATTTACCTATGAAAACAGTCGGGTTACTCATATGGAAGAAGCAGCAGCTCTTGTTAAGCCTTGCATAATCGTACAATTAGGTTCAAATACTTTTACATATGAAAATGGCCAGTACAATCATTCTTCTCAGTCAGGCACGTTAAAGATCGCATGTGAATTCAGCCAGGATTCTTCTTATTCTGAGGCCGAACTCAAACAGCTGCTTGCTGATTATACTGTTTCCGTCACCGGAATACAGATGAAAGCGACAGCACCATTAAAAACGCATTTTCTGGAAACATTGGCTACTTCTTCTATGGAATTTTCAACTCCTGTAAAGCTTAAAACAAGTGAAACAAAAACGCTTGCTACCCCGGTATTCAGCATTGCATCCGATTTTGTTCCTGAAAAATCCACTACAGAATTAACTGCTAATTTTTCCATACGCTATGGAAACTCTGACTCATATGTGTATTCCAGAATAAAGACACTATATATCTCTAACCAGGATTACGCACGTCAGCAGGCAGAAAAACGTAAAGAAAAAACAGAACGTGTACAGACCCTGACCAAAGCCCAGCAAATGCTAAAAAACAATAATATCCTCACCAGAGACCCGAAACTGAATGAATATTTTACCACACAGCAGCAGAACGAGCTGTATGATTTCTTATCCGGATATATGGCAGTAGCCATCAATTCCTCTTCCTTCTCCTACACCGGAGATCAGAATAATGCTGTCAGCAAAAAAATTCTGGAAAAACTTTTTGACAAGCAAGACTACAGTAACCGGCAAAACTTTAACCGCCTCCTTCTCCATATCTGCAGCTACCAAAAAGGGAGACCGTACCATCAACTTCACCTATTCCGTATCAAACTATGGCTGGGGTGATATCAGCTTCGGTGCTTTCGGAACCTTAAATTATACCATCAGCCAGGATAACTGTTCCGGTATAATCGGTCTTGCCAGTGCAGATATGGAAGCCTTTGCAAAACAGGTAAAATCTCTGGCCGAAGCTTCCGTAAAAAATGTATATAGTGAAGCCTGGGGCAAGCATGCAGATGAAGTAGCGGAAATCCTTTTTACCAAAACCGTTACAGACCTTATGAGCCGTACAAAATTCGGATCATTTTCCAATTGTGTTTACACCATGCTTACCAAGCCTGCCAACACAGCCGCTAATTCCAAAAGACATTCCCAAACAGGCATCCACTGCCCGGTAGATGTATATATATATGACAGCAGCCATAATTTATGCGGTTCCATTGTAAACAATATTGTGGATACTTCTTACACAGACATATTTATGTATGTAGACGGTGACTCCAAATATGTCTCCTTCTGTGGAGATGATTATTATCTGAAGCTTGTTGGAAATGGTACAGGCTACATGACCTATGAAATAGAAGAATACGACGGAGATACTCTCTCCCGGAAGATTACTTATAATGATATTCCTCTGACTTCCGGAAAAACCTACAATACCTGTATCCCGGAAAGTCAGAATCTGGACGCAGAAATCTACTCCCCGATAGATGACTCCGGAAATAAAGCCGAGGTTTCTTCCGACACCAGAAAAATTGCTCCGGAACGTATCTACGTAGAAAACATACAGTTGGATCAATCCGAAAAATCTCTTATGACAGGAGAAACTTTTTCTCTGACTCCATCTGTATCACCGGCAAATGCCACAATCAAAGATGTTCTCTGGACTTCCAGCAATGAAGCTATTGCCACTGTTGACAGCACCGGCGTTGTAAAAGCACTTTCCGCAGGTACAGCAACTATCACCGCAAGTACTTTTGACGGCAGTTTCCAGGCTACCTGCACTGTGACCATCACATCACCGGAAATTTCTGTTGATACACTGACTGTTACAGTTGGCGATGTTTACTGCAATGGCAAAGAACAAACACCTGAAGTAACTGTAAAAAATGGCGACACACTTCTGACATTGGATAAAGATTATAAGCTGACATACTCCAACAACATCAAACCAGGAACTGCCACTGTTGCAGTTACAGGCATAGGTTCCTATACAGGCTCTCGCGAGATCACCTTTAAAATCCTGGAAAAGTCTCACAAATGGAGTTCCTGGAAAACTATCAAATCTGCCACTGCTTTAAAAACAGGGCAGAAGCAGCACACCTGTGCCTACTGCGGAAAAACAGAAAAAGCTGCTATAGCCCGACTCAAAGCAACCATTAAACTCAACATGACTTCCATCGTTCTGAAAAAAGGCCAGACTACCAAAACCTTCAAAGTAACCGGCCTTGCCAGAGGTGACAAAGTAAAATCCTACAGCTCTGCCAACAAAAAAATTGCAACTATTGATTCCCATGGAAAGCTCAAAGGAATCCGCCCAGGCAGCACAAAGATCACCGTCACCCTGGCCAGTGGCAAAAAAGCAACTGCCAAAGTAAAAGTACAGAAAAATGCAGTAATGACCCAGAAACTTAAAGTTTCGCCAACTCATCTTTCTCTAAAACAGAAAAAGACATACAAATTGAAAATATCCCGCACTCCGCTGACCACAGTTGAAAAAATAACCTATAAGTCTTCCAACTCAAAAATTGCATCTGTGAATTCCAAAGGAGTGATCACCGCCAAAAAGAAAGGCACTGCAACTATCACCGTCCTCTCCGGTAAAAAGAAGGTCACTGTAAAAGTAACCATTAAATAAACATGCCTACAAAAAAAATACCCGCTTCGAATTCTCTCATCCGAAACGGGTATTTTCTTTTCTTATACAAACTGATTCACAGCCGGATCATAAGCATAATCGATCATGTCAAGCTTATCCTCCAGTTCTTTCCTGTCAAGTCCTCTGTCCTCGCAGAAAGCATTCAGGGAACTGTAAAAATCCCTCAGCTGCGTGTTCACATAGCTTAAAAGCATTACCGGGTCCTTTGGTATCATAATCTGTTTCCATCCTTTTATCTGATATTTATCCAATATCCCAGATGCTGCTGGATAGCTGTCTGATCTGAAATATCAGATTTACTATCTTACCAATTCTATTTTTTGTCAAGAGCCAGTAAAAAATTTTTCAGGATTTTTTATTTCTTCAGTATCTGATAAAAATATTCCATTCCTTGTCCCCAAAAAAGAACTGCCTGGTTCCGATTTTCATCCTGAAATGGATTTCTATCAGAACCGACAGTTCTTTTCCTTGTCAATCTATCATAACTTTATGGAGTTATTTTTTACTTCGTGCTGACGGTAAACACATCCAGTACAATGGTATCTCCGGCATGTACATCACCGGAAAGGATCTTCTTTGCTGTCAGTGTCTCCACATAATTCTGGAGATAACGCTTCAGAGGACGTGCGCCGTAAACCGGATCATAACCGTTATCCACTACCATCTGTTTGGCAGCATCTGTAAGCTCCAGAGAAAGCTCCTGGTCAGCCAGACGGTCGCTGAGCTCTTTGACCATAAGATCTACGATCTTACCTACATTATCCTTGGTCAACGGCTTGAACATGATGATCTCATCCAGACGGTTCAGAAATTCCGGACGGAAATGACCACGAAGATCATTCATAACCTGTTCCTGTGCCTCCGGTTTGATATCTCCCTTCTCGTCGATACCGTCAAGAAGGTACGGAGAACCAATGTTGGAAGTCATGATCAGGATCGTATTCTTAAAATCAACCGTACGTCCCTGTGAATCCGTGATACGTCCATCGTCCAGTACCTGCAGAAGTACATTGAATACATCCGGGTGAGCCTTCTCGATCTCATCAAAAAGAACAACACTGTACGGTTTTCTTCGAACGGCCTCTGTCAGCTGTCCGCCTTCCTCATATCCGACATATCCTGGAGGCGCTCCAATCAGACGGGACACGGAATATTTCTCCATGTATTCACTCATATCGATACGGACCATATTCTGCTCATCGTCAAACAGTGTGGCAGCCAGAGTCTTGGCAAGCTCTGTTTTACCAACACCGGTTGGTCCGAGGAACAGGAATGAACCGATTGGCTTTGTGGGATCCTTGATTCCGGCTTTGGAACGAAGGATCGCATCTGTTACAAGACGAACACCCTCATCCTGTCCTACTACACGTTTGTGCAGCTCATCCTCAAGGCCCAGCAGCTTGGTTCTCTCACCTTCTGTCAGCTTGGTTACCGGAATACCGGTCCATCTGGAAATGATACGTGCAATCTCATCATCTGTGACAGCCTCATGTACCAGGCTTCTGTCACTCTCCTTAACCTGCTTTTCCTCAATCTCCAGCTGCTGCTGAAGCTTCGG
>OGQP01000882.1_pt1 | contig 19029 bp, 15 predicted proteins | sample 1553251 | NCBI WGS metagenome assembly OGQP01 (sample SAMEA2580016, study PRJEB22360) | human gut metagenome | biome: human gut; feature: human-associated habitat; material: faeces | place: Denmark | collected 2008/2010 | reverse complement strand
GCCGGTGACGGACAGAAGATCAGATCTGCTCCGATGCTTTCACAAAGTGCACTGTCGCGGTCAAAGTCTCTTGGATAAGCTTCCAGATCTTCATTCGGTCCAAACTGTGTCGGATTGACGAAATCAGATACAACAACGATATCATTTTCCTCGCGGCAGCGACGGATCAGACTGGCATGCCCCTCATGGAGATATCCCATAGTAGGGACAAGACCGATGGTCTTACCTTCTTTCTTCCAGTTATTTACGAGTTCTCTTGTTTTTTCAATTGTGTTAGTTACCTGCATTGGTATTCTCCTTTATTCGTTATAATTCGGAGAGTTCTCTTCTGAATACACTGTGATCTCTGGTGATTGCATGTAATAAAATATGTTGTGATAATTGAGTATCTTTTTATTCCATGTCTTTTAACAGTCCGTGACGTTCATAATTGGTCACGCGGTTTACCTTGTTCTCCTCATCTACGAATACAACCGCAGGTTTGTGTTCTTTTGCTTCATCCGGCGTATACTGTCCGTAAGCCATGATGATGATCTTGTCACCGGTACTTACACATCTTGCTGCTGCTCCGTTCAGGCAGATCATACCGCTTCCGCGTTCTCCGCAAATGGTGTATGTCTCGAAACGGCTGCCGTTGTTCACATCTACGATCTGAACCTTCTCATATTCCAGTATCCCGGCAGCTTCCAGCAGTTCCTCATCCACAGTGATACTTCCTACATAATCCAGTTCCGCCTGGACAACGGTTGCTCTGTGGATCTTTCCTTTTAACATCTCTATTGTCATCTTATATAAGTCCTTTCCTGCAGGGAATAATTTTCAAGTGGATAAAAGCATCCGCTTCTGTATTTAATAAAAAAGCGTCTCGGGGTACACTTCGACCCTGAAACGCTTCTGATTGATTCCCTGTATATTGAGTCCTGTTTTTTATACACGAAAAGCATGCTCTTCAACAGTTGCTCAAAATTCCCATAACTGTTGTAACGCCTTCGTTATCATCGATACAGGCTCGTATCTTTTATAATTTTCATATATCCGTCCGTTCCCGATCCCGGGTTCCGGCTAGCTATTTTTATATAAGATTCCAGTGATTTCAGCCAGAGTATAGTTTTGAGTCCAAATACTATCTCTGTGGGGTATTATTGCACCCCGACACTGGTTTGTCAATAATTTTCATATTCTCTATTATCGTGAATGGCAGTAATAATCCCAAAACCAGTTACTTTCACCAAAAAACCCTCCCACACAGCAATTTCTCTGCCATGTGAAAGGGCTTTAGCTTTCTTCCTTTACACACATTATTTATGGATATGCACATCCAGCTGATTATAAGGAATCTCAATTCCATAATAATCAAAATCTTCCTTGATCCTCTGGTTCAATCTCCATCTGGCTGCCCAGTAGCGGTCGGTAGCTACCCAGACACGAAAGCCCATGATCACAGAGCTTTCTGCCAGCTCATCTACAAATACCACCATCTCTTCGTCTTCTCTTGTATCCGGATCTTCGGTGAGGATATCTTCCAGGATATCCTTGGCCTTCTGGATATCTGCATTGTAAGAGATCCCTACTTTGATCTCCAGCCTTCGCTGATCCCTTGCTGTTACGTTGGTGATGGTCACATTGGAAAGAGTACCGTTGGGGATCACGATGTGCTTGTTATCAATGGATAACAGCGTTGTATAACAGATCTCGACCTTGGCTACCGTTCCCTCGCTTCCGTCCTGTCCGTTAACGATGATGTAATCCCCTACCTGGAAAGGCTTGAACAGAAGAAGCATCATACCTCCTGCCAGGTTGGCAAGTCCGCCCTGGAGGGCAAGACCCATAGTAACACCTGCAGTTCCGAGAAGTGCTGCCAGAGATGATTCCTTTACTCCAAAACTTATGGATATGTTAAAGATCAGGAGTATGTAAAGTACGATCTTGACCAGTGAGGACATAAACTGTGCCACTCCTGTATCCAGCCTGGATTTTGTCAGTGATTTCCTCACAAACTTTACGATCCATTTAATTACCGTGCTTCCTACCCAGAAAGCAACAATAGCCAGAACAACCTTGATTCCGAATTTCGTGATGTCCGGCAGATAATTTTCAAACATCTGCCTGTACTGGCTTACCTGATTTCCGACCTCCTGCACGGTCTGTACAGTACTATCCAAATATAATCCCTCCTGTCTGATCGATCATTCTATATACATATGCGGATCAATCTATGAGCTTCAAAGCTTATTTCTGATATAAGCATTTCCTATAATCCGCATCTGGTAATATAATAATACAGCAGTGGTTTTTCCCTGTAAACCTGATTTCTCCGGTTCTATAAAGTATAGGGTATAAACCACTGCTGTATTTCTGTTATAGCTTTATTGTATATCGGTCCGGTAATCCGCCGCAGAATGCTGCAGAATATACTTGCCTGCTTCTCTTTACTCAGTTTTTCTCTTTATTTACTGATTCCCTTCATGGAAAGGCTGATCCGTTTTTTCTTCATATCAACACCAAGAACACGGACATCCACGATATCTCCCACACTGACTGCTTCCAGCGGATGTTTGATGAATTTCTCGCTCATCTCGGAAATATGGACCAGGCCATCCTGATGCACACCGATATCCACAAAAGCACCGAAGTCAATGACATTGCGGACAGTTCCCTTGAGGACCATGCCTTCTTTCAGGTCCTTCATATCCAGGACATCGGTACGGAGGATCGGTTTCGGCATCTCGTCACGTGGATCTCTGGCAGGTTTTTCCAGTTCCTTTACGATATCACGTAAGGTTGGCTCTCCGATCTCCAGCTCCTTTGCCAGTTTTCCGTAATCGCGGATCTGCCCAGAAATACCGGTAAGCTTACGCTCTGCCACATCTTCCGGTGTGTAGCCCAGCTTTTCCAGGAGTTTTTTTGCTGCGTCATAGCTTTCCGGATGGACACTGGTTGCGTCCAGAGGATTTTTGCCTCCTGTGATCCGTGTGAAACCTGCACACTGCTCAAAGGCTTTCGGACCAAGCTTGGCAACCTTAAGAAGCTCTCTTCTTGTCTGGAAACGGCCGTTTTCCTCACGGTAGGCTACAATATTCTTTGCGATGGCCTTGCTGATTCCGGAAATATACTCCAGAAGGGATGCAGACGCAGTATTCAGATCCACTCCGACCTTGTTTACACAATCTTCCACAACGCCGTTAAGGGCTTCTCCCAGCTTTTTCTGGTTCATATCATGCTGATACTGACCGACACCGATGGATTTCGGATCAATCTTTACAAGCTCTGCAAGCGGATCCTGTACACGTCTTGCGATGGATGCGGCGCTTCTCTGTCCAACATCGAAATTCGGGAATTCTTCCGTAGCAAGCTTGCTTGCGGAATATACAGAAGCACCTGCCTCGTTGGTGATAACATACTGGACCTTTTCAGGGATTTCCTTAAGAAGCTCCACGATGATCTGCTCGGATTCTCTGGATGCCGTTCCGTTTCCTACAGAGATCAGTGTCACATGATATTTGCTGATAAGCTTTTTCAGGGTTTCCTTTGCGGCACGGATCTTGGTCTCATTGGTTGGTGCTGTGGGATAAATAACTGTGGTATCCAGAACCTTTCCGGTAGGATCTACCACTGCCAGCTTGCATCCGGTACGGAAGGCAGGGTCCCAGCCAAGAACTACCTGTCCTGCAATTGGAGGCTGCATGAGAAGCTGCTCCAGATTTTTGCCAAAGACATGGATGGCACCGTCCTCTGCTGCCTCTGTAAGGGCGCTTCGGATCTCACGCTCAATAGCCGGTCCGATGAGACGTTTATAGCTGTCCTCAATGGCTTCTTTCAGAACAGGTGTAGTGTATGGATTATCGCGGACGATCACCTGTTTTTCAAGATAACGGATGATCTCTTCCTCAGGTGCAAGGATCTTCACAGTAAGGAATTTCTCTTTCTCACCACGGTTCAGAGCAAGGACACGATGACCTGCAAGCTTTTTCACCGGCTCCTCAAAGTCATAATACATCTCGTATACAGACTGCTCCTTCTCATCTCTTGCGGTGGAACATATAGTTCCCTTATCCATTGTTCTCTTACGGATACTGATACGATAATCTGCTTCATCAGAAATGTGTTCTGCAATGATATCTCTGGCACCGCTGATGGCCTCTTCCACAGTTTTGACTTCTTTTTCCTCAGAAAGAAATGCTTTTGCCTCTTCTTCAAGAGGTTTCTTAGTCATCTGGAGAAGGATGATGTCGGCCAGAGGTCCCAGACCTTTTTCCCTGGCGATGATGGCACGTGTACGGCGCTTCGGGCGGTACGGACGGTAAAGATCCTCTACCACAACGAGTGTCTGCGCTGCCTCGATCTGTTTCTTCAGCTCCGGAGTCAGCTTGCCCTGCTCCTCGATGCTGCCCAGAACCTGAGCCTTTTTATCCTCAAGATTTCTTAAATAAGTAAGTCTCTCATTAAGATTACGAAGCTGTTCGTCGTTCAGTGTACCGGTTGCTTCCTTACGGTATCTGGAAATAAAAGGAATGGTGCAGCCTTCATCGATCAGCTTAACCGCTGCCTCGACCTGCCATTTCTCAACGTTCAATTCTCTGGTAATTACCTGAATAATATCCATTTTTATCTTTCTCCCGTTGTTTCAAATTTGCCTGAGGCTGCTTTTTCCTCTTTACACAGCTTCTGACATTTATCAAAGATCAATCTGTGCGATCACGTCCTTCAGAGCATTGGCGCTTGCATGAAGCTTCTCTGTCTCCTCCTCGGTCAGCGGAACACGAACGATACGTTTTACACCTTCCGGTCCGATAGAAGCCATGGTACTAAGACATACGTCTTCAACACCGTACTCTCCGTGAAGCATGGTTGATACACTGACTATTGTATCAGATGCTGCAAGAAGAAGCGAGCAAAGTCTGCAAACAGATACAGCTACCGCATAAAATGTAGCACCCTTCTTGGCGATCACAGTTGATCCTGAAGTATGAACATACTCCAGAACCTCTTCTCTGTCAAGTGGCTGCAGATCTTTCTGATCCTCATGAACGATCTTGTCAAACTCATCAAGGGTCGCACCTGCAACAAAGGCTCTGGACCACGGTACAAAGGAAGTATCTCCATGCTCTCCGAATACATAGGCGTGGATGTTTTTCTCAGATACACCGTAGTGCTGAGAAAGTCTGCAGCGGAGACGGGCCGTATCCAGGGCGGTTCCGGAACCAAGGATCTGATTTTCCGGCAGTCCGGAAAGCTTTGCAAATGCATAAGTCATAATATCACATGGATTACTTACGATAATATAAAGCGCTTTGGGAGCCACCTTTACGATCTCCGGAGTAATATTCTTCATAATGTTAACGTTGGTCTGTGTCAGCTCGATGCGAGTCTGTCCCGGTTTTCTGGCAATACCGGAAGTGATGATCACAATGTCAGAATCTGCAGCATCCGGGTAATCTCCTGCCACGATGGAGATCGGCTCACGGAAACTGGTTCCCTGCTCAATATCCATAACCTCACCTTCAGCCTTATCTTTGTTAATATCGATCAGAACAATCTCTGATGCAATACTCCTCTGTGATAAGGTATAAGCGATAGTTGCTCCTACACTTCCTGCTCCGATGATCGTAATTTTACTGCTCATATTTGTTCTCCTTTCAGCGTTGTTTGTCATTTTAATAACAACTTTAATTACACACATTCAAACATAACATAAAACATTGCCCTGTGCAATAAAAATTTTATTGTATTTCTCAGGTTAATCCCCGTTAATTTGCATTTCAAATTATTTAAACCGCTTATATTTTCTGATATTTTTCATATTATTCTGTATACATTCCTGTTATTTTTTTATCGATTTATAGAAGCAATTTCAGAAACCTAGCAAAAAACCTCTGAACTTCAAAAAAACTCAAGAAGTCCAGAGGTTTCTTTCACCTCTTATTATTGGCTTAGATTCAGATGTTTATAGCTGCTCCAACGTTCACTCGGTTAATTCTTTGCCTGGGCAAGGGCCTTTTGTGCAGCGTCCAGGATCCCTTCGGAGGAATATGTGGCTCCGCTGACAGTATCGATCCCATCCGCCGACTGGTTTGCCATGATCTGAGAATAAATCGTGCTCCATGCAGGATCAAAAAATTCCGGTGTATCCTGATTTGTCTGCTCAATGGATACGATCTGGCCTCCTGAGATCGTAATTGTCAGATATGTTTTTCCTCCATATCCAAAAGCCGAGCCTGTATACGTTCCATCTCTGTACATTCCCACCGGTTCCGGTGCTTCCGTTGGCTCCGGTGTTGCATCCGGCTCATCTGTCCCTGGTGTTGGAGTTACATTGGGTTTTTCAGGAACCGGCGTCACATCCGGGTCGTCCGGCTCCGGCGTCGGGGTTGCTGCCGGCGTCTCTGTTGGCTTCGGTGTGGCTGTTGGTTTCGGCGTTGCCGTAGGTTTCGGTGTGGCTGTTGGCTTTGGTGTCGGTTTCTTTGTCGGAGTTGGTGTCGGTTTCTTTCCATACTCCGGATTGATCGCTTCTTTAAGAGCTTTTTTTACAGCGTTGAGAATTCCATTGGAGGAATAGGTTGCTCCGCTGACTGCATCAATATCATCTACAGAATCCGTACCAATGATCTGTTCCTCCAGCACGCTCCATGCTTTTTCAAAAAACTGCTTTGTGTCCGTATTTTCCTGTTTCAGAGCTTTGATCACTCCATCCTTGATGGTCACAATTACTTTCACGTCTCCATTGAAGCCCTTTGCCGAAGCTGTATATTTACCATCCAGATATTTTTTGGGACTGTCCGGATCTTCCGGTTTCTTTGTAGGAGATGGTTTTTTGGATGGTTTTTTTGTAGGTGACGGAGCTGATGTCGGAGTTGGTAAAGCAGTTGCCGCAGGTGTAGGGGTGACCTGCTGGCTGTTTCCATCTGCCGCTGCCTGGGAGAGGGCATTCTGAACTGCCTGGATGATTCCGTTGGAGGAATAGGTTGCTCCACTTACTGCATCTACATTCGGTGTATTTCCGGCGATCATCCTGCTGATCACACCCTGAGCTGACGCAAAATACGACGCGGTTTCTCCAGATGCCTCCAGAATATCTATGGCTGCAATCTTTCCGCCGCTGATTGTTACTCTCACGCGGATCGTCCCGCCAAATCCGGTTCCGCTTCCTTCATACGTACCGTCCTTATATCCATCTGCCGGAACGCTTGCTACCGGTGTCTGCGTGGTTCCCTGTCCTGCGGCGCCGGCATTGCTTTTTGCAGATTCGGAAACCGTTCTTGTACCTGAGCTTTTTTTCGCTGCTGTTTTTTTTGAACTTTTTTTCGATGAGCTTTTCTTTTTTGTTGTACTGTTTTTCTCAGCTGTGGCAGTTGTGCTGTCAGAAACAGTATTTTCTTTTTCATACCCGAGATATTTTTCCAGCTCTGAAGCAGACATTACGGTCGTCTCTGCTTGCCCGACTGCTTCTGTCTCTCCATCAGAGCCCTTCGCCTTTATGCCTGAAAACACAAGCGCCGCAATCACAGCAGCTGCAGGAACCAGCTTGGTCCAGGGTATCTTCGGAGTATTTTTTTCCTCCTGCTTTTTATCTTTCAGATCTTTTTCCATGCTTCCTTACTCTCTCCTCTTTTCTTGCGGCCTCTGTCAGACATTGCTCTTCAGAAATCAGCAGACCTCTGCCGCAGACATTGCTCTATGTCTGCGGCAGAGGCTCCCGGATATCTGTGCTCACATTCGATTCAACAGTGAAATTATTTAACTGTTACCACAAATTTCTTTGTAATTCCGTTGCATTTCACTGTGATCGTTGCTTTACCTTTTTTGATTCCCTTTACAACACCCTTGCTGTTTACAGCTGCAACTTTTTTATTGCTGCTTGTATATGTAACCTTGCCTGCAGGTGCTGCTTTGGATCTGATGGTTGTTGTTTTACCTTTTTTGATCGTTGCAGAAGATTTTACAAGACTGAATGCAGGATTCTTGACAACTACTTTGCAGGTTGTCTTCAGGGCTCCTGCCTTTGCTGTAATCGTAACGGTTCCTGCTTTGATTCCTTTTACAACACCTGTTTTACTGTTTACGGTTGCAACCTTTGTGTTGCTGCTTGTGTATTTTACAGTTGCAGATGGTGTTGCAGTTGCTTTTACAGTTGCTGTTTTTCCTTTGTAGATCGTTACGGAAGCCTTTGCGAATTTAATTGTAGAAGCTTTTACTGTTACCTTGCAGGTTGCTGTGGCATTTCCGACCTTTGCTGTGATAACTGCTGTTCCGGCTTTTACGCCTTTAACAACACCCTTGCTGCTTACTGTTGCAACCTTTGTGTTGCCGGACTCAAATGTCACTGTTGCATCGCTGTCATTTGTTGTTGCCTTAAGAGTCGTTGTTTTTCCTGTATATACAGCTGCTGCTGTCTTATCAAGTGTAACTGTTACCTTCTGAAGCTCTTTCTCTGCTCCCTGAAGATGTTCAAGTGCTTCATTTACCTCAGCCTGACTTGCATCTGTTTTTGCAAGAATGTCTTCTGCTTCCTGAAGCTCACCGGCAAAGGACTTCCAGGTTGCAATTGTGTAATCTGCCTCTGCCAGAGCCTTTGCAGCTTCCACTTCTGTTTTAAGACTTGTAAAATCAGTTGGCTCCATTGTAGGATTTACGATATTCTCTGCAGTTGCCTGGAAGCTGTAGGTATAGTCATTATATCCAAGAGCATACACTGTCAGTTTCCAGTATCCTGTTCCGTCTGTTCCTCCCGGAAGCTTGCAGCGTGCAGATTTTGTAAGTCCAAGCTGGATTCCCATTGCTTTATGCATCCAGTTATCTGCGGCAAACTTGGTTCCATAAGAAGCGAGGCATTTTGTATATGTGGAATCATCTCCATAATAATCCCAGCGTACAGCCTGCATATTTGCACCAAGATCGCCATAATTTCCATTGAGATCCACACGGAGGAATTCGCCGTAGCTTCCGCTTGCTGCTTTTACACTCGGCTTGATCTCTGTTGCTGTTTTTAACGCCTGATCCTTGATACCGGAAGCTGTTCCGTCTGATTTTCTTGCTGTAAATGTAAAGCCGTCACCATTTTTCTCCACATATTTCAGACCATTTGTCTGTGCATTTACGTCTGCCACAAGGCCTTTGTAATACTGGAGATTGTTTTCACTGTATCCTCCGGAGAGCACAGCTCCATCCTGTACGACATTATACTTTTTGCAGAAATCTGCAAAATCTGCGGTCTTAACTGCTACCGGGACATATTTCAGACCATATATCTCATAATGATCCATCGTATAGGTTTTTCCATCTTCTGTTGTTATACTGCCTCTGTTCCATTTTACCTTGGAACCGTCTGTAAGATAAAGTGTGCTTCCTTTATCCTCCCAGTAGGATACGTCGAATCTGGTTCCGTCTTCAGCAATGATCGTAGCTTCTGTCTGATAGCTTCCTCTGTGGAGTCCATGATTTGCAGTCGCTCTTGTTACTGTATCAAAAGCTCCTGTATCAAACTCACTATGTGAATCCTTCTCTTCTGAAGAGCTTGTATCTCCAGCTGCATATACGCCTTCTGCTGCCCAGTACTCACCCCAGGTAAGTCCTGCATATACGTACTGATACTCGCCTGTCAGCTGGTCAGAATCGGAAAATGCTTCCGCCACTTCATCGCCTTCTGTGAAATCCTCTTCCCCTGTAGAGAACGGGTCTGCTTCCTCTGCTGTCTCATCCAGAGTCTCGACAGCTTCTGTATCTTCCTGCTGGATATCCTCTGTCTCGTCTGCAGCAGCTTCTGGTACTGCTACATCCTCTGCTGCTTCTTCTGTTATGTCTGCAGCATCCTCTATAGCTTCTTCTGCTACAGCTTCAGTATCCTCTGCCGTTTCCTCTGTGCTAAAATCCTCCGTATCTCCTGCCTCTGCCTCGGAAACCACGGCTGCATCAAAATCAGATGCCATTACAGCGGTCGGAAAGGTTGTTGCTGCCACTGCAAGACTTAAAATGCATGGAGCTGTTTTTTTCAATAGATTCCACTTCTGCATTGCTTATTCCTCCTAAAAATATGATATATTTATAGAACCCTTTCCAGGTTTACTATCGCAAGTACTGCGGATATGAGCATTCCCCTCTGCCAAACAGTCATAAACCGGATTGCCGGGAGATCAGCTTCACTCTGCAATATCCTCCACACTATAGGAATCCGCAAGCAGGCTGAACCGCTCCTTCATCCCCTCAGTGAAATACACATGATGGTCTTCATCCACAAAAAGTCCGTCTGCACCGTAAGCTTTCAACAGCTGTGCCCCTTTTTCCACCCCCAGCACAAAACATGCTGTGGAAAGCGCATCTGCCTCCAGACCTGAGTCACAGACTACCGTTACCCCGGTCACTCCGCTTTCTGCCGGATAGCCGGTAGACGGGTCCATAATGTGGTGATACCTTACACCATTTTCGATAAAATATTTCTCATAATCTCCGGATGTGGAAAGAAATTCTGTACCATTTAAAGCAACCACACCAAGATAGTCATCCTCATTTTCAGCTCTGGGATCTGTCACTGCCACATTCCAGGAAGAACCATCCGGCTTGCTTCCGTAGGTCATGACACTGCTTCCTCCCAGATTCATAAGTGCTGCTGTTACATCCTTCTTTGTTTCCAGTTCTTTAAGGATCAGGTCACAGCCAATACCCTTTCCCGCTGCTCCAAGATCCAGAGAACAGCTCTCCTCCATGTGGACCGTATTTCCGTCAAGAAAAATCTTCTGATATCCGGAATCCTTCAGAACATTCTTAATTTCTGCTTCTTCCGGAATTTTCTGGTTTTCCCCTCCAATATCCCACAGGCGGATCAGCTTCCCGATGGTTGGGTCAAAGGCTCCGTCAGAATCCTCTGCGATCTTCAGAAGACGTTTCAAATATCCGGAAAGCTCGTCGGAAATCTCCGTATCTTTTCCGCTGTCTGCATTCACCTTATAGATCTGGGACTTCTCATTGGTCCAGGAAAGAAGGTTCGTCTCCACATCTGTCAGCACAGCTGTCAGCTTACTGTTTATATCGTCACCTGTGGTATAGAGTGTTTCTGATACCACAGTATCCATTGCAAAATCTGTATCGGTATATGTCTGTACATCATTTTCCGAAGCAGCCATGCACAGCACAGGAAACAACACCGCAATTCCTGTAAATGTAGCTGCTGCCAGAAAAGTTTTCTTTTTCAGAGCCTGATATCTCATAGATCATTTTTCCTCAATTGTTCCAATATGAATATTTTTTCTCGGGCAGGCTGCGGCACATGCGTGACAGCAAAGACATTCGCCGGATCTGCCTGTGTCGCCGTCGATATCCAGATGAGCCGGACATCTTTTTTTACAGAGACCACATTTCGGCGGACATTTCTCACGGTTTCTCCGAAACAGTGCACCCGGAAGGATTGGCATTAATGCAAAAACCGCTCCCATGGGACAAAGAAACTGGCAGAAAAACCTTTCCTGTGTACACATTCCCACAATGATCAGCACCAGGAGCACAATTCCCACCAGATATTTGCTATTCGGGAGCCGTCCTGCCGTGAGCATGGAAAAAACATCCCACGGGCTGGTTCCCGTAAGCTTTCCGTATACACCTGTAAGGCAGGAAAGCAGGATCAGTGCCAGTACGATATATTTGACTTTCTGAAGCCCGTGAACCATTTTTTCGGAAAGAGCCGGTTTCTTTTTTTTGTGAAAGCATTTCATCCGGATCCAGGAAAAGCCTTCATATACGGCATCTCCGAAAGATCCGAATGCACACGCATATCCGCAGAAATGTCTTCCGAAAAAGCAGGTAAAGATCAGAAGCACTGCCGTTACAGTCAGAAAGGAATTCCACTCCACCGGCTGACCGGCCGCAATGGCAAGAAAGATCGATTTGATACCTGCAAAGGCTGTAGAAAACAGAGACGGGGCGGCAATAAAAAATGCCAGCTGTATTCCCGCACGCATCAGCCTTACCTCCCACTGTCTTTTTTTCATGAGTTTTCCGCCTTTCCAAGTGCCGCATCCACTGCGTTCAGGATTCCTGTGGAGCTGAACGTTGCTCCGGATACGGTATCCACATCTGTACTCTGAGCACTCAGGACGGAATCGATTACGCTCTCTGCCTGTGAAAGATATGCACTGTCCTCGCCTGGGGCGCTGACTACGTTGATGGATGTGATCTCATCACCGACAAGTGTCACCTCCACCTGAATGGTCCCGCCGTATCCCTCGGCTTCTCCTGTATAGGTTCCATCTTTATATACATTATCGGAATCTGCGGTTGCTGTGTCCTCTGCGTCTGCATCGGATACATTGCCGTCTGAAGTGTCTGTTGTTTTGTCATCGCCTGCTGTATCTGTATCACTGCTGCCTGATCCTGCAGATGCTGCCTGATTCTGCATACGATTTACATAACTCGTCTCCAGCGCACTGAGAAGTTCATTCTGCTGCTCCTGAAGTGTATCTACCTTATCTGTCAGAGCCGCGATCTCTTTTTCATTTGCCTGGGCTTTCATGCTGCTGTTATAAAAAAGTACAGCCAGGATCACCAGCAGTAAGGAGATCACTCTCATATAAAAATTCTGATTTTTCATCTCTTTTCTCCCTTGTATTTTTAACAATTCTGTAAATTGCTGCATCAGACTCACGCTATGCGAACATATATTGCTACGTCAGATGCTCTCGATCCAGTCCTGTAATCTGCGTATAACTGTCTTTTGGATAAATTATATAGTTTTTATCCATATACATAAATTAGTTTCGATTAATCTTTTTTGTAAAATTAGATGATACTAACTTACAGCCAGGTATTATATCACCTGTTTTTTTTCTTGTCTACACTTTTGTTAGTAGTTTATAACTTTTTCCAATATGAATTTTTCTGTTTTATGTCTTTTATAAAAGAAAAATCATCGCCACTCCTCCCTTTCCGTTGGGAACAGCTGTATGAATTATGGTTAGATATCATTAACTTATGTTTGCCTTTTAATTTCGATTATGATATGATTTTTTCTGAATCTGTAACAGAAATGGAGATTTGTTTTGAAGAAAAAAGAATTGATTTTTATTGCCGGGATCCTGATTCTGGCGGGAGTTCTCTGGCTTGGTTTTCAGATTGCGGGGAAACGTTCCCATAATACGATCCGTATTACCGTTGACGGAAAAGAATTCGGAACCTATTCGCTTTCCCAGGACCAGATCATCCACATCGGAGACACCAATGTCTGCGAGATCAAAGATGGAAAAGTTACAATGATCGAAGCAACCTGCCCGGATCATTACTGTATGAAACAGAAGGCTGTGGACGAGCACGGCGGTTCCATCATCTGCCTTCCTAATAAGGTTGTGATAGAAGGGGAAAATACTGCAGAGGATTCGGATTCGGAGAGTTCGCCTAAAATTGATGCGGTGACATAAAATTTCCGGAGAATATGCGCAATGCGTGTTCTCCGTAGAGTTTTTTCTGACAGACGGTATTCTGTCTGTGCTATTTCTGCAACGATATTCCTGCAACAAATGAAAGGATTTATTTATGAAACGAAAAACAGCTTATCTCGGATTATTTGCCGCAGTAGCGATCATTTTTGGATATGTGGAGTCTCTGGTCCCTGTATTTACAGGGATTCCGGGTATCAAGCTCGGGCTTGCAAACCTGGCGGTACTTTTTATACTGGACCGATATTCTGTAAAAGAAGCGGCTCTCGTGTCCGTTGTCAGAATCCTGGTGATCGGATTTATGTTTGGAAATCTGTTCAGTATTTTGTATAGTCTGGCTGGCGCTGCGCTTAGCCTGACTGTGATGGATCTTTTGAAAAAACATTCCGGCTTCAGTCTGATCGGAATCAGTGTGGCCGGTGGTGTCACACATAATATCGGGCAGCTGATCGTTGCCATGATCGTGGTGAGCAATACGAGTTTGATGGTTTATGCACCGGCACTGCTGGTGGCAGGAGTCCTGGCGGGGATTCTCATAGGTGGGTTGACAAAGGAGGTTGTGGGACGACTTCCTTTGAATCTATAATTATGTGGTTTGCTTTTTGGATTATGGTTTTCACTTTTTTAAGTGAGGGGAAATTGTGTGGTTTGATTTTTTAGATTATAGTTTTCACTTTTTGAAGTGAGATAAATTGGGTAGTTTGATTTTTTTGGATTATAGTTTTCACTTTTTGAAAGTGGGTAATTTGCGAGAAGGGGAAGCACTCATAGTTGCGAAGGCCGTCTCCCCTTCTCGCGCTCTTCCCCTCCTGGCCACGCCGCTGTTCGGCGTTGTGGTGGGCGTGAATGTTCTGACAGGGTGCGGAATTCGGGGGTGTCGAGGAGGGGAGGCTGTGTCGATCTGTTGGGTGGTGGATAATAATAAAAAGGATCTGTAAAAGGCGAGATTTTACAAATAGTTCTGCCTTTTTCAGATCCTTTTTTGGTTAGTAATTGTAGGCTCCCTCATAAGCATTGCATCGTTCCTTCCGATGTCCCTGCTCTACACAGGAGCTGCACCGGTCACAAAATTCCTGTTCATAGCAGGTAGAACAGACACATCCCTTACAGGCATCCCGGTCATAAGCCGGCGTGCAGGTAAAAGGAAGAGTATCCTTCGTAGTTTCCGTACTCATAAAGATCACGCTCCTTTTTTCTATATTATAGACCTATCAAAAAAGCGTTTCAATACAAATAATCAGAAAATACAAAAAGATACCTGATAAAAAGTTACTGTTCACTCCGTTTTCAGTAATACGCTTTGTGATGCACAGAATTTATACTGATCGTATAAATTCGCGCGGTATGTCTCGGGTTTTCTGTGACCTTCGCTCACAAAAAACACCTCGCGGAATATTACCATTGAATAGTAAGGATAAAAATCGGCACAACGCTTCACATCCAACACAGTAGAATCCATCATCCCGCCAATACAGAATCACATTTCACAACGCAGAACAGCGGCGTGGCCAGGAGGGGAAGAGCGCGAGAAGGGGAGACGGCCTTCGCTAACTCCGAGTGCTTCCCCTTCTCGCAACCCTGCCCACGCTAAAGTGTCCCCCTGAAAGGAAAAATCTTCATTTACAGCAGTTTGCAACAGCAGAAAAAAAGTGCCAGCTAATAAGGATGCCACAACATCCTTATCCTACCGGGAGGAGCTCCACCGTCCGGAAGCTCCGCAAGGAAGAACCAGACCACTTTCTGTTACAGGAAGTCCGATCTCCTGTGACTCTACATTACCCTTCCAGGGCTTCAGCTCCGTAGCAAGCATATAAGTCAGAACAGCCGGTGCAAGACCTGTAGTATAGGAATTTACCAGGAAAAACAGCGGATCATCACTGAGGATCTTCGTACAAAGCTTGATCAGCGGATGGATCGCATCCTCGATTTTCCAGATCTCGCCCTTAGGTCCGCGGCCGTAAGAAGGCGGGTCCATAATGATCGCATCATAATGATTTCCTCTGCGGATCTCACGCTCTACGAACTTCACGCAGTCATCCACAAGCCAGCGGATCGGCGCACCGGAAAGTCCGGAAGCAGCAGCATTCTCTTTTGCCCAGTTCACCATACCCTTGGAAGCGTCCACGTGAGTAACGGAAGCGCCGGCAGCAGCTGCAGCCAGAGTAGCGCCGCCGGTATAGGCAAAAAGATTTAAGACCTTGATCGGGCGTCCCGCATTGCGGATCTTTTCACCGAACCAGTCCCAGTTCACAGCCTGCTCCGGGAAAAGTCCTGTATGCTTGAAGCTGAAAGGCTTCAGATTAAAAGTAAGGTCCTTGTAATGAAGCTCCCACTGATGAGGCAGATCAAAGAACTCCCACTCACCGCCGCCACGGCTCCGTTACTCCGCCTTCTGTGATAATGTCCGTTCATATGCTCCCAGCCACGGTTTTTGCGGGGAGTATCCCAGATTACCTGCGGGTCCGGACGAACCAGAAGATAATCCCCCCAGCGCTCCAGCTTTTCTCCTTTTGATGTATCAATAACTTCATATTCTTTCCATCCATCTGCAATCCACATGATGATCAATACCTCTTTCATAATAGTAAATTTATAAGATATATATAGCATTTTTATATAGCATTTCCGGAGATTACTGTACCAGATCCGGATGATCGGGACATGAATCCATAAAAACGCCATAATAATGTTTTTTCCAGTATAGAGGAAAAATGGATGCTGTGCAAGAGAAGTGCAGGATTTTCCACGAAAGATTTGACAACAGCGCTTTTACATACTAAAATGTACGCAGAGATTTTCTGCCGGGGCAGAGGCTTCCCGCTTCCGTGAAACTGTGGCTGTTTTTTGCGGAAGAGATTTTGCAGAGAATTCCTGACAGACAGAAATCGTTAACAGAAGAAACACAGCAACCACAGATATGAAACTGTGCACAAAAAGAGGAGAAGCAAACTTATGAAAAAATATTGTGAGATGAGCAGGGAAGAGCTACTCGATTTAAAGAAAGAACTTGACCGTGAGTTCGACGAGATCAAAGCCGAAGGTCTGGCACTGGATATGTCCCGTGGTAAACCTGCACCGGATCAGCTTGATCTTTCCATGAAAATGATGGAAGTACTTGCAGGGGATGCAGATCTGAAATGTGAGACCGGTGTGGACTGCCGTAACTATGGAGTCATCGACGGAATCCCGGAAGCCAAGAGACTTCTCGGTGAGATGTCAGAGGTAGAGCCAGAGAACATCATCATCTATGGTAACTCCAGTCTGAATGTAATGTTCGATACCATTGCACGTTCCTATTCCCACGGAGTAATGGGAAATACACCATGGTGCAAGCTTGACAAGGTGAAATTCCTCTGTCCTGTACCAGGATACGACCGTCATTTTCGTATCACAGAATTTTTCGGCATTGAGATGATCAACATTCCGATGTCTCCGGAAGGCCCGGATATGGACATGGTTGAGAAATATGTCAATGAAGATCCGGCAGTAAAAGGAATCTGGTGTGTTCCGAAATATTCCAATCCGCAGGGCTACACCTATTCCGAAGAAACAGTTAAGCGTTTTGCGCATCTGAAGCCGGCTGCACCGGACTTCCGTATTTACTGGGATAACGCTTACAGCATCCATCATCTCTATGATGACAATCAGGATTTCCTTCTTGAGATTCTTGATGAGTGTGCGAAAGCAGGAAATCCGGACATTGTTTATAAATTTACTTCTACCTCCAAAGTAAGCTTCCCTGGTTCCGGTATCGCAGCAGTTGCTGCATCCAAGGCGAACCTGGATGACTTCCGCAAATACATGACTGTACAGACCATCGGACACGACAAACTGAACCAGCTTCGTCACGTTCGTTTCTTCAAAGATATCAACGGACTGCATGAGCATATGAAGAAACACGCAGACATCCTTCGTCCGAAATTCGAGCTTGTTCTCGCAACACTGGATAAAGAGCTTAACGGACTTGGAATCGGTGAGTGGACCAAACCTCACGGCGGATATTTCATTTCCTTTGATTCTATGGAAGGCTGTGCGAAAGCTATCGTTGCCAAAGCAAAAGAAGCAGGCGTTGTTATGACTGGAGCAGGTGCAACCTATCCATATGGAAAGGACCCGAAAGACAGCAATATCCGTATTGCACCAAGTTACCCAAGCGTTGAGGAGCTTGGCAAGGCAGCAGAGGTATTTGTTCTCTGTGTGAAGCTTGTAAGTGTGGAAAAACTTCTGGAGAAATAAATCGATCACATCAGACTGCCCGGTATTTCAGCACGCGTAATACCGGGCAGTCATAACTATTGGAGAGAGCTCATGGATGAGGAAAAAGAAAAAATGAAAACAGGCAAAAAGTTGGTCATTGCACTGATCATGATCCTGCTGATCCTTACAGCAGGGGCTTATGGATATGGTGTACACTATTTTACAGATCATTTTTTGCCGGGATCTCAGGTGAATGGTTTTAACTGCTCCTATAAAACTGCAGATGAAACAGAAAAGCTTCTTGCAAAGGAAGTGCAGGCATATGTTCTTACCGTTGATACAAGAAACAACGGAAAAGAGAGCATTACCGCAAAAGAAGCCGGCCTGGTCTACAAGCCGGATGGCGGAGCCAAAAAGCTGATCAAGAAACAGGCCCGGTACAAATGGTTCCTTGCTTTTAATCAGAAGAAAAAATATACACTGGCAACGGATACTGCTTATGAAGATCAGAACAAGCTGACAGAGGCTGTGAAGAATCTGAAATGCATGCAGAAGGACAATATGGAAAAGCCTGCAGACGCATGCATTAAGGATAATGGCGAAACCTACGAGATCCAGCCGGAAAAAGAAGGAACGACCCTGGATACAAAAAAGGTTCAGAAGGTGATCCGTGCAGCTGTTTCCGCAGGAGACAAAACAGTTAGTCTGGAAAAGAAAAACTGCTACAAAAAACCATCGATATATAAAGACGATGAAGCTCTGAAAAAAGATTGTGACCAGATGAACAAGATTATCAGCTGCGTGATCACCTATGATTTTTCGGACCGGTCGGAACAGCTTGACCGAAATACCATCAAAGACTGGCTGGTCAGGGACGCAAACGGAGATTATATAGTAAACAAAGATCAGGTTGCAGCTTATGTGAACAGCCTGGGATATAAATATGATACCTTTGGCTGCACGAGAACATTTACCACCTACGATGGTCGCCAGAAGACTATCAAGGGCGGTGATTACGGATGGGCTATCGATCAGACCGCAGAGACTGAATGGCTTTATAATGCCATTCTTGCAGGAACTACAGAAGTGAGACAGCCGGCGTATGCTTACAGCGGACTTTGCAGAGATACCAATGATATCGGAAATACATATGTAGAGATTGACCTGACCAACCAGAGAATGGTATTCTATAAAGACGGACAGCTTCTGGTAGATACACCGGTAGTTACCGGCTGTGTCCGAAAGGGCCATTCCACACCGACCGGATGCTTTGCACTGGATGCCATGCGTTCACCGGCAGTTTTGAAGGGACCTGGATATGCATCACCGGTTACATACTGGATGCCGTTTTCCGGAGGAGTCGGAATCCATGACGCAAGCTGGCGTTCACAGTATGGCGGGCAGATCTATATCACAA
>OGQP01000878.1_pt1 | contig 19123 bp, 16 predicted proteins | sample 1553251 | NCBI WGS metagenome assembly OGQP01 (sample SAMEA2580016, study PRJEB22360) | human gut metagenome | biome: human gut; feature: human-associated habitat; material: faeces | place: Denmark | collected 2008/2010 | reverse complement strand
TGAATTTCGGAAAGCTCTATGATATAATAAGTGACGAGGAAAAGAAAAGCCTTATAACTTATCTAATAAAGGAAATTCAGATATATCCTAATGGAGAGTCAGAGATGCCTTTGAAGTCGATAGAGTTTAATTTTCCGATATATCGTGATGGACAAGAGGTAAGGCGGCTCTTGTGGGAAAAAGGTAATACCGTTGAGAATTAATATGTTCTGTCATACTTTTTTGCCAATCGGGTGAAATGTTTGATATCACAAGCGTTCCCAGAACGTCATAAAGTTCACCGACTGTGAGATTATTAACATTTTTATTATATTTTCCAAAAGCCAAAAGTTCTAATTTTTCTTTAATATTATCCATTAACACACCTTCCGCTTTTCTTAGTAATATCTAAAAGTTTATTTGCAAGAGATGAGGTTAAATCATCTTTACTCATTCGCCATTTCCAATTTTCTCCCATTGTTGACGGGGTGTTCATACGTGCCTCGCTGCCTAAACAAAGCAAATCCTGCATAGTCAAAATACAAGTATTTGCGTTTGAATTCATAGCGCACTCGTTCATTTTATCGACTAAATCAAATTTATCCTTTGCTCCAAGATAACGCATAGCATAAGCCACGTCTTTTTTATCGGCAGTATTGTACCAACCTAAAACAGTATCATTGTCGTGAGTGCCTGTATAAACAACGTTATTTTTTTCAAAATCGTCAGGCAATGATTTACCGTTATCATCCCTTGAATCAAAGGAAAACTGAAGCACCTTCATACCCGGAAAGCCCGTATATTTAAGAAGTTCATCAACCTCTTTCGTTAAAAATCCGAGATTTTCAGCGATAATCTTATTCTTAAATTCCTTAGGCAAAGCGTCAAAAAATGATTTTCCGCCGCCCTTGCGCCACAAGCCCTTGCGTGCCGTATTACTGCCTGCTTTTACGCTGTAATAAGATTCAAAGCCTCGAAAATGGTCGATACGAACTATATCGTAAATCTTGAAACTTTGATTAAGTCTTTCAATCCACCAAGAATACTTTTGCTTTTTAAGTTTTTTCCAATCATATACGGGATTACCCCAAAGCTGTCCGTCAGGTGAAAAGCAGTCCGGCGGACATCCTGCAAGTTCGCTTGCTTTTAATTCAGGATTAAGTTTAAATATTTCCTTATTTGCCCATACATCTGCACTGTCATTTGCGACATAAATGGGCATATCCCCTATTATTGATATTCCTCGTTTATTAGCATATTTCTTAATTGCCAGCCACTGCGAAAAAAGAAAATACTGAATCATTTTATAATAAAGAATTCTGTCTTTACATATCTCTTTAAATTCCTCAACGGCAAATATTTCACGATATTTAATATCATCATTCCAATAATAAAAAGGTTCTGCGCCGAAATAATCCTTAACAGCACAAAAAAGCGAATAATCACCAAGCCAAGAAAGATTTTCTTTGCAAAACAAATTAAAATCGTTTGGGATATTGCGTTTAAATCTGTCAAATGCTTTATAAAGCACCCTGTGCCTGTTTGTATATAACAAAGAGTAATCCACCGTGTTTTTATCTTTAAACCATTCTATATCTTCAAACTCTTCTTTTTTCAGCAATTCAAGACGGCACAGGGCATCTAAATCAATAAAATACTCGTTAAGCGCAAAGGTGGAAATACTCTGATAAGGCGAGTCACCTATTGTTGTCGGGCAAAGCGGCAAAATCTGCCAATAGGTTTGACCTGCTGCTTGCAAAAAATCGACAAAATCATAAGCGCATTTATCAAAGCAACCTATTCCGTATTTTGACGGCAGAGATGAAATATGAAGCAGCACGCCGCTTGCTCTTTCATTAAGCATTTTGTTCAGTCCTTTTCAGTCACAAATCAGAAGTTCGCTTTCAGGGTCGAATAAATGAACTTTTTCCGTGTCGATATAAAGTTTAACGCTGTCGCCTGAGGAAATATTTGTATCACTTCTGACTTTGGCAATTATTTCTTTATCGTTAATTGATGAATAGATATAGACCTCACTGCCCATCATTTCCGCCAAGTCGGCTTTGAGTGTAATTTCATTTTGCTTGTTTTCAAGTGCATAATTTGAATTTATATGCATATCCTCACATCTTATACCGTAAACAATAGGCTTGCCGACATATTTTTTTACATTCTCGTTTTCCTGCATTCGCAAAGGAAGAGGGACGGTAATATCGTCAACAAGTGCGCAAAGCTCTCCCGAACAAGTAATTATTGTTGCGTCGATAAAATTCATTTGAGGCGTACCTATAAAACCTGCTACGAACATATTGCAAGGGTGATTATACAAATTTGACGGAGTATCAAATTGTTGAACGACGCCGTCTTTCATTACAACTATTCTGTCTGCCATAGTCATAGCTTCCGTTTGGTCATGGGTTACATAAATAAATGTTGTTTCAAGCCTTTTATGAAGCAGTGCAATTTGAGAGCGCATTTGGGTGCGGAGCTTTGCGTCAAGATTAGAAAGCGGTTCATCAAGCAAAAATGCGCAAGGATTTCTTACCATTGCCCTGCCGAGTGCGACTCTTTGCCTTTGACCGCCGGAAAGTGCCTTTGGCTTACGATTTAAATACGGCTCAAGTTCGAGAATTTTTGCCGCCTGCCTGACCTTTTTATCTATAACATCCTTAGGTTCTTTGCGAAGCTTAAGCGCAAATGCCATATTTTTATAAACAGTCATGTGAGGATACAGCGCATAGCTTTGAAAAACCATCGCAATATCCCTGTCTTTCGGCGGAATATTATTTACCGTTTTACCGCCTATAATAAGTTCACCCGAAGAAATATCCTCAAGCCCGGCTATCATACGAAGTGTTGTTGATTTGCCGCAGCCGGACGGACCTACAAATATAACAAATTCCTTGTCTTTAATTTCAAGATTTAAGTCAGGGATAACGGTTACACCGTCATCAAAGGTTTTTACTATATGATTTAAGGTAATTGACGCCACTGAAAAAACTCCTTTAAATTATCCTTTAACTGCGCCTGCAACAACGCCTTTTATAATATATTTTTGGCAAAAAATATAGAAAATAATTATTGGCACAATCGCAAGCACAAGCATTGCCATAAAGCCGCCGTAATCGGTTGAGCCGTAAGCGCCCTGCATTGCAAGCTGAATGGCAACGGGGATTGTTTTTTTATCAGAGCCTAAAACAAGATAAGGCAAAAGATAATCGTTCCAAATCCACATAGTATTGAGTATTGCAACCGTGATTGCCGTGGGTTTAAGCATAGGAAAAACAACAGTAAAAAAAGCTTGAATGGGAGATGCGCCGTCTATCATTGCCGCTTCTTCTATTTCCAGGGGAATACTTTTAATAAAGCCGCAAAGCATAAAGACGGAAAGTCCTGCACCAAAACCGAGATAGACAAAGGTTATGCCGAAAACATTATCAAGATTTGCACGGTTTGTAACATACGTCATTGTATACATAACCATTTGGAAAGGAACAATCATACTGAAAACAAGCATATAATAAATCCCTTTTGTTATTTTTGAATTTGACCTGACGATATACCAAGCCGCCATTGAAGCAAAGAGAACTATTAATATAACGCTTACAACAGTAATAAAAAGGGAGCGTAAAAAAGCCGAGAAAAAATCAGACGATGTAACGCCGTTAATATAGTTTTCAAGAGCAACAAAAGTTTCGCCGTTTGGCAATTTAAGCGGTTGACTTGAAATATAAATTCGAGATTTAAACGAATTAATAATCACAATAATTATCGGTACTAAAAACAGAACGCTTAACGTAAGCAGAACAAAAAAAATAACATTATTCCCTACTCTTTTAGATTTTTTCATCAAGCGTTCACCTCTTTACTGCTTGTTATTTTAAGCTGCAAAAATGCCAATATACCGACAATTACAAAAAATATAACTGCCTTTGCCTGACCTACCCCCTGCCAACCTACTCTGCCGTAAAATGTATTATAAATATTAAGGGCAATCATTTCCGTTTCCCTTTCGGGTGCGCCGGCTGTCAGCGCCAGATTTTGGTCAAACATTTTAAATGAATTTGTGAGGGTTAAAAACATACAAATGGTAACAGACGGCATAACCATAGGAATTTTAACCGAGAAAAGGGTTTTTAGCGGTGATGCACCATCAATTTGAGCGGCTTCAATCAAATCATTAGGAACATTTTGAAGCCCTGCAACATAAATTACCATCATATATCCGATAAGCTGCCAATTCGTAAGAATAACAAGTCCCCAAAAGCCGTATTCAGCCTTATATGTTATATCAACTCCAAAAGAGGAAAGAACAGCATTGATAAGCAAATTCCAAATATAGCCGAGAACTATTCCGCCGATAAGATTAGGCATAAAAAAAACAGAGCGAAAAAGATTAGTACCTCTTATACCACGAGTTAAAAGAAGTGCCAAAATAAACGAGAAAACATTGACCGTTATAATGCTTACTACTGTAAACAAAGCAGTAAAACCTAACGAATGAAGAAAATCACTTGATGATGTAAAAGCGTCAATATAATTTTGAAAACCCACCCATTTTGCATCAGTTACAGTTGTAAAATCCGCAAAAGAAAGACCGACGCCCATAACAAACGGAACGGCAAAAGCAAATAAAAACGCTATTGTTATAGGCAATAAAAATATGGGAGCGTATTTTTTAATACTTCGTTTCATAATAATCACCATAGCCTTTCAGTCAACAAATAGTTTATTAAAAATCACCCGATATCCTGCGTTGCCTGAACAGGCGTAAATGGTGATTTCAGCCATCTCAAAATTATGCATCAGCAAATTTTGAGGGCAATACAATCAGTATTGTGTGATTTTTCACACTATAACTCTTTTCACTTGATATGTACGGCAGGAAGCCCTGCCTAAAGGAGTAATATTTTATGATTTGGAAGCATTTGATTCCTTTTCCCAATCCTTAACTACGTCAGATTTAACCTCATCCCATGATTTATTACCCTGAGCATATTTTAAAAGTGATGAGCCGAAATTATCCTTAAAAGTTTGGGACGGAAAAACGGTGAAATACCAAGGAATTGTAGTAATGCTTTGCTTATTCATCCAATTGCTTATTTCTTTTGCAAGCGGGTCGTTTGGCACTTCGTCGTCATTAAAGGTATCAAAGGGAGCAATAAAACCGAGGTCATCAGTCACAAATTTCTTACCCTTTTCGCTTGAATAAAGCCAATAGATAAAGTCGTTCGCAGCCTTTTGCTCAGCCTGACTTGCCTTTGAATTGACTGCATAGTAATTTTCCGTGCCGATGCAAAGGCCTTGTGTTTCTTCGCCTTTAACGCCTGTATAAATCGGCAAAAATTTAATATTGTTTTCTTCAACCTTATTGCCTGACACCTTGCTTATTTGACTCCAAGCCCAATTGCCGTTTTGCACCATAGCACATTTTTCAGTAGCAAATTCAGCCATAGAATCCGTAACTGTTTTAGTGCCTGTTTTTCCTTTTTCTATAGTTGAATTATCAAGGTAGAGGTCAAAGATATTTTTAAAATTTTGAGCATATTCAAAGGTGATTTTTGAGGTATCGTTTGATGTTAAATCAATCTTATTTTTAGTAAATTCATAATAAATCGGCACATTTGCAAGGTGAGTTTGGTAGCGCCAATTTTCTCCTGCTTTAAGTGAGGTTGAAGCAAAAACGCCGTCAATACCGAGTGATGATTTATTTTTTTGCATATCCTCAACAAGAGCCTTTAATTTTTCAAATGAATTGATATCATCCATTGATTTAAAATCCGTATTTTTGTTATCAAGTTCAAAATACTTATCGGTTATTGCTTTATTATAAATAATTCCGTACCCCTCAACAACATAGGGAATACCGTAAACCTTGCCGTCTTTTGAGGTAACTGCAAGCGATTTATCTTTCAAGTGTTTATAAAGTTTACTGTCGGACAAGTCGGCACAATATTCCTTCCAATTCGCATAACCCTTAGGGCCGTTGATTTGGAATAACGTAGGAGCGCTCTTGGTTGACATTTTTGCAGTGAGTGTTGATTCGTATTCATTATTTGCAGCAGTTTCAACTATTACCTTGACACCGGTTTCCTTTTCATATTCATCGGCAATTTTTTTATAAATATCGGCAACTTCCGGCTTGAAATTAAGATATCTTACCGTGACGTTTGTGACGTTTGCATTGTTTGACTTTGTTGTGCTGTTTTCAGTATTATTATCGTTGTTTTTACCGCAAGCGGCAAATACAAGAACGCTTGAAGCAACCAAAACAGCACAAAGAAGCGCTGACACTGTTTTTTTGATAAAACTCATAAGAATTCCTCCACTTATTTTTCATTATGTTTTCAAGGATATTATGTTCACATTATGAAAATTTATACAAAAATATAGACATTGAAAATATGATATTGTATAATAAGAATTGAATTAATTTCACTATTTTTAAGGGGAAAGACTATGAAGTTTAAACACAAAATCGATAAATTCGTATCGACATTATCTGAAAGAATTTCAAGCGGCGGAGTATCTCAGCTTGAAGTTAAGGCTGAGGGCGAAAGAGATATATTCGGCAATATGCCTGCCCTTGCAAGAAAAGCGGCGGCAGAAGGTATTGTACTTTTAAAAAATAATAATGCCCTGCCCTATAAGCTTGATACAAAAATTTCTGTTTTCGGCAGATGCCAGCTTGATTATTTCTATGTCGGCTACGGCAGCGGCGGCGACGTTAACGCTCCATACTTTGTAAATGTTATTGACGGAATAAAAAATGCGGGTGGCCACGTTAACGAATGGCTTTTGGAATATTACAAGGATTTCACTAAAAACAATCCTGCACCTCACGGCTTTTGGGGTCATTGGCCTATGAATTTTGAAGAGCCGAGCCTTGATGATAAAATAATTGAAAGAGCAAGTGAAGAAAGCGACGTTGCACTCGTTGTTATCGGTCGTGCCGCAGGTGAGGACAGAGAGAACACGCTTACCAAAGGCAGTTACTACCTTACCGATGAAGAGCGTACTTTATTAGACAATGTTTGCAATCATTTCAGCAATGTTACTGTTTTGCTTGACTGCGGCAACATTATTGATATGCAGTGGGTACTTGACTATGAGGAAAGGCTTAGAGGTATAATTTACGCTTGGCAAGGCGGAATGGAAAGCGGTAATGCTATTGCAGACTTGCTTTTCGGCAGAGTTAATCCATCAGGCAGGCTTACAGATACGGTTGCTGTAAGATATGAAGATTATCCAAGTGCAATGCATTTCGGCAATAAGCTATTTAACACCTATGTTGAGGATATATTTGTAGGTTACAGATATTTTGAAACTTTTTCTAAGGAAAAGGCATTGTTTCCGTTTGGTTACGGTTTAAGCTATACTAATTTTGATATTGAGGTTTTGGATTTCAAATCTGACAATGACAAAATTAAGGTTGAAGTTAGGGTTACGAATATCGGCGATGTAGCGGGAAAAGAAGTAGTCGAACTTTATGCAAATGTACCGCAGGGTAAGCTTTCAAAGCCTGTTATGAGCCTTGTTGCATTTGACAAAACAATTAATCTTGAACCAAAGGAAAGTCAAAAAATTACTCTTGAAGTGCCTGTTTATCTACTCGCTTCATTTGACGATACGGGTGCTACGGGGCACAAATATTCTTACATTTTGGAAAAGGGCGAATATAAATTCTTTATCGGCGAAAATGTAAGAGACGTGGATGAGGCAGGCTCTTTTGAGCTAAAGGAGGACAGGGTTTTAGAGGAGCTTGAAGCTGTTTGCGCTCCAAAGGAGTATATGGACAGAATTGTTGCGTTTAAAGTCAACGGTTCATTCATTCCCAAAAAGGTTGCACTCAAGCCGGAAAAGCCGTATCTTCGCAAAAGAATACTTGATAATCTTCCTAAGGAAATCGGTCACGTTGTTCATAATTACAATTTTTCCCAAGTTAAATCGGGGGAAATCAGCGTTGAAAAATTTGTATCAAGCTTAACAAATCAAGAATTAGAAGCGCTCACACGTGGAGAGGGCGGAATGGACAGCAGCTACGGCGTTACAGGCAATGCAGGCGCTTTTGGCGGAATTATCCCTGAACTCAACAAAAAAGGCGTACCTGCCGTTATTACTACCGACGGACCGGCAGGAATAAGAATAAGAAAATACACTTCTCTGCTGCCATGCGGAACTGCACTTGCAAGCACATTTAATACACGACTCGTTGAAGAACTTTGTTCTGAAATGGGCAAAGAACTTAAAAATGCAGGCTCAAATGTGCTTTTGGCACCGGGAATGAACATTCACAGAAATCCGCTATGCGGCAGAAACTTTGAATATTTCAGTGAAGACCCACTTCTTACAGGTAAAATGGCGGCGGCTTTTGTCAGAGGTATTCAATCAAGCGGCGGCTCGGCTTGTCCTAAGCATTTTGCGTGCAATAATCAGGAATCGAGCAGAACGATTAACAACTCCATTGTATCTCAGCGTGCGCTTCGTGAAATATATCTTAAAGGCTTTGAAATTTGCGTAAAAGAGGCTAAACCTTTAAATATTATGACGAGCTACAACAAAATCAACGGAGTTTGGAGCCATTACAATTATGACCTTGCCACCACGGTTTTAAGAAAGGAATGGGGCTTTGACGGCTGTGTTATGACCGATTGGTGGATGAAACACTCCGCAAGCCATGAATTCCCCAATCTTCGTGATAACGCTTATCGTGTTCGCTCGCAGGTTGACGTTTATATGCCAGGCTCATTTAAGAGAACGGAGAAAAAATATAAGCCTGACAATTCCCTTTTGGAAACTATCGGGCTTAAAAACGGAATAACAAGAAGTGAGCTTGAACGTTCGGCAATCAATGTACTTAATATGATATTAAAGCTTGAATATTAATATTATTTTTCCGGCAAGTTCAAAAATATATTTAAGCAAAAAAATCCCCGAAGAAAATAAATCTTCGGGGATTTTTATTTGAAATATTACTTTTTAAGTTTAATGCCTTGTAAATCAAGCTTATCGATAACAGTATTAACGATATCCATAACTTCTTCACGGGTAAGAGTTTTCTCCGGGTGAGAGAATGTTATACGTGTTGTGATTGACTTAGCATCGCCGTCACAATAAGTATCAACAACCTCAATCTTTTTAACAAGGTTGCTCTTAGCATCTTCAATAGCAGTCTTAATAGGAGCAAATTTATCTGTTACGAATGAAAGGTCAATTTCCATTGCAGGATATTTTGACGGTTCTTCATAACTGATGCTTGAATTAGCAATTTGCGCAAATTCCTGAATGTCAATTTCAGCAAATACGATTGAAGCCTTTTTATCAAGTTTCTTTGATACTACAGGGTGAACGATACCGATAGTACCGAGTTCCCTATCGTCGCAAATAATTTTATTAAGATTTCTTGGGTGCTCATAAGAATGAGCCTTAGCGGCAGGGGCATAATCAAGTGATTTGTGTTTAATGTTATCGGTAAATGTTGCAAGCATATCACGAAGTTCAAAATAAAGCTTTTCAACACTCTTGGTTTTACTGAAAAGAGTAATTGCAAGCATTTTATGCTCATCAACAAGACCGTCACTCTTAAGACCCTTAGCAACTCTGCCAATCTCGAACACGCCAAAATCAGGCGCATAAGAGGTATTATATTTAACCTGGCAAAGCTGAGTCGGCACTATTGAGTTACGAATAGTTTCAATATTAGGATTTGTCGCATTAACAAGCTTAATATTATCCTCAACTTCGATGCCGAGAGCTTTATATTCGTCATAATAAGCCCAAACGTAAGAATGAAGTTCGTGAAGATTGAAATGATTTACAAGAATGTCCTTAATCTTATCCTCATCTGTCTTTTCGATAGCGGGACGAACAGGATAAAGAGGAGCAACGGCGGTATGAATTGCAAAATTATCATAGCCGTAAATTCTTGTAATTTCCTCGATAATATCAGCTTTGATTGTAACATCTTTAGTAGCTCTCCAGCTTGGAACAACCACACTGAAATTATCGTTATCAACCTTAGCGTCAAAGCCTAATGAAGAAAGAGTTGAAATAATGGTATCGTTGTCAATTTCAATACCTGTATATTTATCAACAAATGCCTTATCAAAATCAAGCTCAACGGTATCATAATGAAAAGCATATTCATCTGTAAGAGATGATACAACCTTAACGTCCTTATCAACGTCAGTCATAAGCTTAACAAAACGGGCAATGGCAGGAACTGTCATTTCAGGGTCAAGGCACTTTTCATATCTCATTGAAGCGTCTGTTCTGTGAGCAAGGCGAACTGTTGACTTACGGATTGAAACGGCATTAAACGTTGCAGATTCAAGAGTAAGAGTATGGGTATCATCAACAATTTCGCTGTCAAGACCGCCCATAATACCTGCAATTGCAACAGGCGTATTATCGTTGCAAATCATAAGTGTATTTTCATCAATATTTCTTTCAACACCGTCAAGAGTTTGGAAAGTGAAAGGAGTATCAAAACGTTTAATTCTAATCTTTTCAACCTTGCGGGAATCAAATGCGTGCATAGGCTGACCCATTTCAAGCATAAGGTAATTAGTAAGGTCGGCAAGGAAGTTAATAGCTCTCATTCCGCAATAGAAAAGACGGATACGCATATTAACGGGAGATACGCTTGTGTTAATATTTTCAACCTGAAGGCAAGAATATCTTTGGCAAAGCGGGTCCTCAATTTTCATATCAACCTTAGGCAAATTATTATATTGAGTTAAATCAACGGTTTCAAGAGGTTTAAGTTCTCTGCCTGCAAGAGCAGCAAATTCACGGGCAATACCGTAATGACCCCAAAGGTCGGGACGGTTTGTAAGAGATTTATTATCAACCTCAAAAATGATATCGTCAACCTGATATGCTTCTTTTATATCGGTACCGTTGGGCAAATCGTCTGTAATTTCCATAATACCGCTGTTATCGTCAGAAATACCGATTTCGTTTTCACTGCAACACATACCGTTTGAGATAAAGCCTGCAAGCTTTCTCGGTGCAATCTCAATATCGCCGATTTTAGCGCCAACCTTTGCAAAAGCGGTTTTAAGACCTACTCTTACGTTAGGTGCGCCGCAAACAACGTCTGTAAGCTCGCCATCACCTGCGTCAACCTTAAGAAGATGAAGTTTTTTTGAATCAGGGTGATTTTCTACAGATTTAATTTCAGCAACAACGATGTCGCTGATATCCGAACCCTTGAAGAAAATCTCGTTTTCAACCTCTGCGGTGGAAAGAGAGAAACGATGGATAAGGTCAACTTTATCAAGACCTGTAAAATCAACAAAGTCTGAAATCCAATTCATTGATAAAAACATATTTAATTCCTCCCCTCTTAATTTTCGTCGTCAGTAAACTGCGATAATGTTTTCAAGCTACCGCTGTTTAAATCACGAATGTCTTTAATTCCGTATTTCATCATAACAAGCCTTGTAAGACCTAAACCAAATGCAAAGCCTGTATATTCATCAGGGTCAATTCCGCCTGCTTTAAGAACCTCAGGATGAATCATTCCGCAAGGGCAAAGTTCAAGCCAGCCGCTGTGCTTACAGCTCGGACAGCCTTCGCCGCCGCAGATAAGGCAACTGATATCAAGTTCAAAGCCCGGCTCTACAAACGGGAAGAAGCCCGGACGAAGTCTAACCTTAATATCCTTTTGGAATACCTCTGAAAGCATAGTTTTCATAAAGTAAATAAGATTTGAAATAGAAATATTCTTATCAACCATAACGCCTTCCATTTGGAAGAATGTATTTTCGTGGCAAGCGTCCGTCGCTTCATTTCTAAAGCATCTGCCTGGGAAAATAGCTTTAATAGGTACACCGTCATTAACAAGTGCATCTCTGTACTTCTTATAAATAGCGTTTTGAGCGGCAGAAGTCTGGCTCTTTAAAAGCTGACCGTTAGTAAGATAATATGTATCCTGCATATCACGTGCCGGGTGATGCTTAGGAATATTAAGCGATTCAAAGCACTCATAATCTGTTACAATCTCGCTGTAATCCTCAACAGTAAAGCCCATTGACTTAAATATTCTTTCACATTCTCTTTGAACAAGAGTAATTGGGTGATATGAGCCTCTATCCATAACCGGCGGCATAGAGAGGTCAAACTCAGGCATAAGCTCAATTTCCTTTTGAATTTCCTTTTCCTTAAGCTCCTGAGTTTTCTCTGTAATTTTTTCGTTTACAAGACCTTTAAGCTCATTAACCTTTTGACCGAATACCTTTCTTTCATCATTAGAAAGCTCTTTCATACCCTTAAGAAGGTCTGTAACGCTGCCCTTTTTTCCAAGATATGATACTCTGATATTTTCAATATCTGAAAGATTATCAATCTTTTCAAGTTCGGATACAAACTTTTCTTTTAGTTCTAAAATTTTGTTATCCATAATTTCCTCCGTTTTTTAACAATAAAAAAATCGCCTCATAAAAATGAGACGAATAATATCCGTGGTACCACTCAAATTGCACAAACAATGTGCCACTCAAAATCCTTAACGCAGATATACGCCCTACTTTTCATAGGAAGCTCGTGAGTCGAAATTCATTGATAAAAGCAATACGGCACTTTCAACATATGCACCATTCTCTGAAAAAGCAAAATTATCAACTACTTTTGGCTTGCGCCCTCAGTCATTGCATTTAATTTATACAAAGATTTTAAACCAAAAAGTGTTTTAAGTCAAGTATTTTCGAAATGAAATTTAAAAAAGGTATTGTAATTTTAGGCAAATATGTATATAATTAGTGTATAATGCTTTATAGGGAGGTGACTTTACCATGACTGATAAAACTATGACTTTTAGAATTGGTGACGATCACGAAGATGTTATGAAAGAAACTTTGACAGAAGTTTTTGACGCTTTGCAGGAAAAGGGCTACAACCCTATCAACCAAATTGTAGGTTATATTCTTACAGAGGACCCAACATACATCACTACTCATAACAATGCAAGAAGCTTGATAAGGCGGCTTGACCGAGACGAGCTTTTGGCTGCAATGGTAAAGTCCTATCTCGATTAAAATTAAAGGAGGGTTATCTTTGGCAGAAAGCAAGAAGGAAAAAATCCTTGAATACAAAGGTAAGCCTTTGGTAAGATGTGGAAAAACAATTTACTACGGCAGTATGAGCGACCCTTATGTAATTTGTCTTAACATTCTCAGCGATGAGGATATAAATGGGCTAAAGGTATCAGGCAAGGTTGCAATCCAGCTTATTGATACTGACCCGTCGGTTACATCACCAAAGGAAAAGATTATTAAAAAAAGTGAAAAGCAAGGTCTTTTCAATGCACTTGATTTAGGTGCAGTTTGGCTTGAAAGAGCTTTAAAAAAGCAATAATCTAATGGAATTAAGCGTCGTATAAACGGCGCTTTTTTTATTTTTACTGCAAATAATACCTTTTAAGCGCTATAGTCTATTAATTATATAAATGCTTTAAAGCATTGTAGTATTTAAAAATTTATGATATAATAAAAGTCTATGATATAACTTAAGGGGAAAATTATGTCCAATATATCCAATATAATAGTAGCTATTTATAATTTCCTATGGGGAGATTTAATTACACTGAATTTTAAAGGGACAAGTATCGGTATTCCTTTGCTTGTAATCCTTCTTATTCCGACGGGTATTTATTTTACCGTTCGCACAAGATTTATGCCGATTAGGAAATTGCCGCAAATGGTGAGAGCGCTCGGCGAAAAGAAGGACGATAAAAGCAATCTGTCAACCTTTCAAACGCTGATAGTATCAACTGCTACAAGGGTTGGTATGGGTAATCTTGTCGGCGTTGTTGCGGCAGTATCCGTAGGTGGCGCAGGCGCAGTATTTTGGATGTGGGTTTCGGCATTTTTAGGTGCGTCAACCGCTTATGTTGAGGGCACGCTTGCCCAACTCCACAAGAAAAAAGACCCGTTTTACGGCGGCTATCACGGCGGTCCTGCTTACTACATTCACGACTTTGTGGAGCAAAAGAGAAAGAAAAAAATCAAAAAATCTTTTATTGCAATTTTATTTGCGATTTTCGGTTTAATTTGCTGGTGCGGAATAAGTCAGGTTGTCAGCAATTCCGTCACCTCGGCTTTTAAAAATGCTTTTTCAATTCCTCCGATTTACACAACCGTTGTGCTTGTAATTATTGCGGCAGTGATTGTGCTTAGAAAAAACGCAACGGTCAGGGTGCTTGATATTATTGTACCGATAATGGCAGTCGTATATTTTCTTGTAACAATATTTATTATAGTTAAAAATATTAATTTAATGCCGGGTGTATTTGAAAGAATATTTAAAGAAGCGTTCGGACTGAAGCAGGTTGCGGGTGGCGGCTTCGGTGCTGTTTTAATGAACGGAATTAAGCGTGGCTTATTCTCTAACGAAGCAGGCTCAGGTTCGGCTCCCTGTGCGGCAGCGGCGGCAGAGGGCAAGAAGCCTCAAACAGTCGGTATGGTTCAGTCGCTCGGAGTGCTTATTGATACAATCGTTATTTGTACCTGCACGGCTATGATAATGCTTTTAGTTCCCGAAGAAATAACAAAAGGCAAGCAAGGAATGGACCTGTTGCAATGTGCTATGAACTATCATCTCGGAAGTTTCGGCACAATATTTGTTGCAATTATTCTGTTTTTATTCAGCTTTTCAACCTTTATAGGTATTCTTTTCTATGCAAGGTCAAATGTGGCATATATCTGCGGCAACAATTGGTGGAGCCAAACGCTTTATAAAATAGTTGCTCTTGTAATGCTCTTTATCGGCGGACTTCAGGCATATACAATTGTTTGGGATTTAGGCGACGTGGGCATAGGTCTTATGACAATTGTTAATTTAATAATCATTATCCCTATGTCAAATCAAGCAATCAAGCTGCTTGATAAAAAGGATTAAAATAAAAATTAAGCGTCATCAAAGGAATTTTCCAATGATGACGCTTTTTTATTAATTATCATTTCAGTTAGGGTTGTCAAATCAAATTTCATCTTTTAAGCTCTTCGTAAATATCAAGCTTATAAATAGGCTCGTCCTTTAAAATTGAATATTCCTCGGACGAAAGCACCTTTTGCTTAAATTCATCAACATTTTCTACCCAATCGGCACGTGAAAACTCGCTTATTTTGCTTGACGGCGGATAAATTACATCAACGTGAATTTGATTATACCCCTCACCCTCTGCCTCATACTGCCTTACAAGTGAAAAATAATAAAGCTCGTCGCACGTGAATGAAAAAACACCCGTTTCAAAAAGAAGCTCGCAATCTTTCAAATCAATTTCGCACATTTTGCAAAATGCATCCAAAATCTCACAAAGCGGGGTTTTAGTTGTAATATTTTCCTTTAAATAAGTTAAAATATCCATATTATTTTAAGAATAACTCCTTAATTTCCTTGCAACGCTTTCTGCGTTTAAAATTTAATCAGCCATTTTAATTTTAGCAATAGTAATCGTCATTTCTGTTTATAACGTATCACAACGTAGCGATAAAAATAATGTTAAATCAACGATTTAACATTATAATCTAATATTTTAGCCACGCCATTGATATTTTTCTAAATCCACCTTGCCGTCAATCACTTCAATACCCTCGCTTATAAGCAAATCCGACTGTACCCTTAAACCGCCAAAGGCGAAATTTTCTGTCAGTTTACCCTTACTGTTTACAACACGATAGCAAGGTATTTTTTGAGGGTTTGGATTTTTATGAAGTGCATTACCCACTGCTCTTGCATAATAGGGATTGCCGCAAAGTGTAGCTATTTGCCCATAAGTTGCAACCTTGCCATACGGTATTTTCGAAACTATTTTGTATATTTTTTCATTTAATGTCATAATTTTAATAATGTTTAAGATTACCTGTCCACTTGCCACAATAACTGCAAGACCAACATTCATATCCAGAAGGTACATTTTTATAATATTCATCATATGTTATTTCTTCATTATCAATCTTTTTATTCCACTTGCTCACTTCACTATTATAATATGCTACTAATTCACTTCTACTATTAAACCATCTTCCCATATTACCACATTTTATACTATGATTGTTATTGTTTGTACAATGTGTTTCTTTTTGAATATTATCTTTGTTACTTTTTGTGTCTTTCGGAGTTTTTATACTCTTTACTTTAGACCATTTTGAATATCGAGTTTTTTTATTTGATGATTTATATGTTCTTATTCTGAAATAATATTTTTTGCTTTCCTTTAGATTTGAAAATTTCTTAGAAGTTATTTTTGCTTTTTTAATCTTAATGGATTTTTTATTCTTTTTAAACTTACTGTCGGTTGAATATTGGATTTGATAGCCCATGATTTTAGATTTCTTTTTCCACTTGACGGTAACGGTATTTTTCTTAACTGATAAAGACGAAATACCGACAGTTGGCAATGCTGCGGCAAACGCCGTAATCGGAAAGCAAACGCTATATATCATTATTATTGATAATAAAATTGATGTAATTTTTTTCATTTTGATAACCTCTGTTTGATTATTTAAAATTTCTCTTTTCTTAAATACGTTGATAAGCTTCAATTCGGTTAAAGCCGACCTTATTTGTATTTCTCTTACCATTCACGAAGTATTTATAAACTTGCGTTTCATTATCAAAAGCATTCAAACACATATAGCGTTACACTTGATTATCACCGGCAAAGTTGGTAAACATTTTATAAGAATCATTGAGAGATATTCTTTTTAATATTAAGCGTTCTGTATTTAGCTCGACTGTACCTAAATGTTTTAAAGTATTTATATCATTTTTGATTTAATATTAAGACGTTGAATCACAAATTCTTATTTATCATTTTAATTAATCGTTTGCTTCGGTAAATTAAGTAATTAAAATCAATTTCACCAAGGGTTTTATACCACAAAAGCTCATTAAAAAGCGAATAAAGTTCAACCTTTAAATCGCAATATTTTGTCGTTTTGACCTTACTTTTATAAATATCATAAAGGTGCAAATTCTTACCAAAGCCCACCGTAAGGGTAAACAGCTCATATTCAGGCTCAGTCCATGAAACATTGAACGGGTCAATTATCCCTTTTAATGACATTGTTTTATTATCAGCAATAAAATTCGGAATCCAATAGTCACCGTGCGCCAAAGTTGGCAAAGCATCGTCACAATTTACAATTGAATACAAATTCTCATAAGCCAAATTAAGTGCATTTTTTACAATCCTTGGCACATCGGAACAATTAGTAAATTCTACTATTTCCTTTGCAAATTCACTGTAATAATCATACCAAGAAGCGTAAATCGCATTGCCAATCGGACCGTATTTATCATTATGAACCGAATGAATTTTTATCAAATTATCTACTATCTCATTAGCAAGCTTAGACTTATTTTTTCTAAAGAAAAGGGTTTTGCTGTTCGGTGTTACACCGTCAATCAGCTCCATGGCAAGTATGCCCTTGCCATTAACCGTTTCGGTAAAATAAAGCTTAGGAAGCTTGCAATCAACTCTGCTTGATATAAAATCCATACTTTTGTATTCCTGAGCAATCAGTTCAGGCAAATCATTTATCTTTAAAGCAAAACTGTACGGCTCACTATCGATTTTAACTTTATAAACACAACCGCTTGCTCCCTTGCCGAGAAGAGAATAATTTAACACTTTGCAATTAAGTTTTCGTTCAATTGCAAGAATAATACTGTCGCCTATCATTTCTTTTGGCATACATTTTTCTTCATAATAAGTTGAAACATATTTGCAAAAAATCGACCTTTATAGTTAAAATATAGCATAGATAATACTTGTTGTCAATATAACTATACATTTGTTCGACAGGATGACAGGCATAAAAAAGTGTATTTGATAAAAATAAAGAGGCGACCAATGGTCGCCCCTACAACGTCGAAAGAAATTCCGTGTTTGAATAAATTTTCTTTAGCAAAACTTATAATAAACACTTCATTCCTTTCTCCTTTTCCCCACCAAATCTATGATTTGGTGGGGACCCCGATTAAAAATTCCGTATTTGAAATTATTTCTTTCTTCTTGCGGCTTTGCGCTTTGCAAGCTCAGCCTCAAGTTCTTTACGCTTACGCTCGTTTTCAAGCTCCTTAGCCTTTTCTTCAGCCTCGGCTCTTGCCTTTGCCTCATCATACTGAGCGGCAATTTCGTCAAGATGCTTGAAGTTTTCCTTTTGCTCAAGAAGCTTACGTGAAGTGATATAAGCGTCTGCGGCACGGTTAAACATAGCGTGCTTATCCATTTCAGCCTTAGAAGCCTTACGTGCTTCTTTACGCTCGTTGGCATACTTATTCATATCAGCCTTAATCTTAGCAATCTCGCCCTTATCCTTAGCCTTTTTAGCATCGTGAAGTTCCTTATTAAGCTCTTCAAGTCTGTCATCGCACTTATCCTCAACATTGAAGAAGCCCTCAAGAACAGACATTTCAGGCTCTTTGAACTCATTAACCGAGCCAAAGTGCTTAAGATAATTCTTATGAGAAGCAAGCTTTTTCTTAGCAAGCTCAATTTCAACCTTACGGATTTCCTTATGCTGCTCGGTATCCTTTGGAAGAGCCTTAGCAGCGGCAAGCTCAGCCTTAACAGCATTAACATCCATATTAACGATACCGTCAAGACCTGCATCATATACCTTTTGATAAAGGTCAACCTGACGCATTACATTTTCAGAATTGAACTTATCAAGCTCAGCACAAACAAATTGTGAGATTTCGATTTCCTCATTATATTCAATTGCCTCACGGTAAGCCTTTTTAGCGGCTTTCTTTTCCTTGCCCTTAAGGTGCTTATAATCCTCCTTAGACACCTGCTTAGGAGCAGCAACAGCCATTTCCCTTGCATTATTAACAAGGTCGACAGCCTCAACAAGACCTTTATCGCTCAAAGCATCGTTAGCATAGTCCTCAAAAAGAGCACGTACCTTAAGCACACGAACAACAGCCTTTTGCTTCTTCTCTGTAAAATCATAGAAGAAGAAAGGAATTACATTAAGTGTTGCACCGACAGCGGCAACAATAATAAGCACACGAAGAAGAGGAATAAGAACACCGTCAACGTCATAAAGAGCGTTAGACGCATTGAAAATATCCTGACCGTTAGCTGCCTGTTCACGAAGCATTTGACCTATAGTCTCGGTAGCGCCCGGAA
>OGQP01000875.1_pt1 | contig 19140 bp, 28 predicted proteins | sample 1553251 | NCBI WGS metagenome assembly OGQP01 (sample SAMEA2580016, study PRJEB22360) | human gut metagenome | biome: human gut; feature: human-associated habitat; material: faeces | place: Denmark | collected 2008/2010 | reverse complement strand
ATGCCATGGCTAGAGGACTTGAAATTTCCTAGGGGTTATCAGATGGGTACTCACAATTTGAATAAACAATTTGATTTATTTCAGAAAATGAAGATAAAAGAAGTCTGTGAAAATATCAGTCGTATGACCTATGCCTATATCAATCCAGACACAAAGCAGCCGACCGTTGTCCCATCAAAACATTATAAAGATATTCTAGATCAGCCTGTAGAAGTATTGGTTAATGATCAGGTAAAGAAACAATTTTTAAATATCATGTTTAAACAGATGAAAGCATTGAAGGATGAAGAACCAATCCTTTTTAATGAAACATTGTTGTTGATGGACTTAAATAAAACACCAGATAGCTTGGAACTTAATGAAGAAGCTGCATTAAAGATTACAGCTACAGAACTTGTAGAAAATGAAAAAACGCAAAAGAAGAAATTTCATCTTGTGGATAATGAATATTTGAATGCCTATGAATCCACAAAGAACGATTCAGAATTGATGGCTCAACTTTTTGGTGAACAACAAAATGAACGAGTTTATTCCATTGAACTCGATGAAATGGATATGGAAAAGCCAAAGTCAAAAGGAGGAAAGAACAATGACTTACAACACTAGAATTTATAATTACGCAAACTTACATTCAAAAGATAAACAAATCGTACAGGCACAATTACTCATGTTGGAATCTGTAGAAGATACCATTACAAATTACACATATGCAAAAGAAACTTCCACAAATACTTTAGAAACAATTTCCTTTGAAGAAGGAATCAATGCATTAGAAGAAGCAAAACGAAATATGTATAACGATATTGTTGAATACATGATATTTGCGATTGATAGTTATGAAGATGAAGTAAATGAAATAGATACCAGTGATCCCTTCTATGGATTGTATGAAGAAATGGAGAACTTAGAAAATGAATAATATAGAAACTATGGAATTCAGTACAGCTAATCTAGAAAGATTGGCTTTTTATTTTAAGAATTTAAAGATGGAGGTTAGTGGAAAATGGTACACAACGACAAAGTTTTAGATGATGTTAATGCTCTGCTTGATTACAATGCTGTGAAAGATTATTTGTTTATGACAGTTATCAATGCTGAAGAAAATAAAAATGATTTAACCACTATGCCTCACACCATTATTGGAGATCTTGCGATTGTTTATAAGGTCATGATCAAAACTACGGATGAACGTTTTTGTGCAGCCAAGGTTACAAATCAACTGATGGATGCCTATGGAATCGATGTAAATAAACTTCATAATGATGCACTTATCTCATCTCCAAACATGATGAAGCCTGAAATTCTTCCACTAGAAACCATGTTGATGGGAATTCCAAAAGATATAGCCTTAGAAGAAAAAGAACATCAACTTGTTGTTTTGACAAATGAACACAAGACAGATGGTGCAGCCACAATGTTCTATGCAGGGGTTTTAAATGATTTGGCTGAAAAATTAGAACATAACTTATATATTATTCCATCATCAACAGATGAGTGTATTGCATTATGTGATTCGCCATCTTTAAATATTGATCATGTCAAAGAAATGCTTCTTTCAGTTAACAAATCAGAGATGGTCGATCCTGATAAAAAGCTATCTGATCATTTGTATCATTACGATAAAGACGAACACATTTTAGAAAAAGCAGATGACTATGAAAAGCGAATCAATAAACATAAATATTCGCAATTGCTTCATTAGAGATTGGGGATTTCAAAATGATAAAATACGAAGATATCATTAAAAGAATTGCCAATATCGAAAAGAAAAAAATCAAAAATGAAGAACGAATCAAAGCACTTTCGGATGAAAACAATATTCTAACTGCGAATCTAAAATTATTGAATCAAAAGAAGGAAATGCTAGAAAAAATGGATCAAGATCTTGCAGATTTGATTTCGGACAAGAAAAAGACTGTAGCCAATTAATGTCTACAGTTGTAACAAGCAACGTCTTTTGGGGACAAAAGACAAGTATTTAGGGAATATCCCTAAGACCCTGAGCTATCACAATTTGTTGATAGCTCTTTTAAAATTGGAGGTACATGAAAATGTTTAATAGTATAACACTATGTTTTATCAGTTTCCTTGGTGGTGGAATGATTGGAATGGGTACAGTTTTATTTGTTCAGGGTGCTTTCTACAATGAAAACAAAATCGAAGAAAAAAGAAATCAAAGTCAGATTAACGAATAATGACTTGGATCATCTTAACAATCTGGTTAAAGAATCAAATCTATCACGAGAATCTTACCTTCGAATGTGTATAAACGGTTTGTTACCTAGACCTGCGCCTACTAAAGAATTCATCGAAGTAATCGAAATTTTAAGAGAGATTGCTGAAAACATGAATCAAATCGCGATATCTGTTTATACACAAAATGCAATGGATAAATCCTTTTACATGGAAAACTATGAAAAGCTGCAAGATCAAATCAATGAGATTATGATTTTGATTCGACAACCAATCAATATGGAGGAAGTATGGCAATTACCAAAATATGGGCAGTAAAAGATGATTTAAATCGTGTCCTAAACTATATTAAAAATCCAGATAAAACAAAAGAAGATATGAGTGATGGTTTAAAAGAAGTTTTAACTTACACTACCCAAGGCTATAAAACAAACGAAAAAGAGTTTATTACCGGAATCAATTGTGAACCTCGTACGGCCTTAAAACAGATGATGAATACAAAGCTTTCTTACAACAAGATGGATGGTCGCCTTGCCTTTCATGCGGTGCAATCTTTTAAGCCAGGTGAAGTGACACCAGAACAATGCCATGCATTAGGTGTTCAGCTTGCTAAACAAATGTGGGGCAATCGATTTGAAGTGGTTGTTTCTACTCATTTGGATAAAGACCATCTACACAATCATTTCGTGGTAAACTCCGTTTCCTGGGTAGATGGTAAAAAGTATGACAATAAGAAAGCTGATATCGATCACTTCCGTGAATTAAATGATGCGATCTGTAAAGAGCATGGTTTAACTGTCATCACAAAACCAGAAGGCAAAGCGATGAATTATGGAGAATGGAAAGCAGAAAAGAATGATTCTATCTATTTACGGAAATTGATTCGCTATGACGTGGATTCTGTTTTATTGTATGCAAGAACACCTGAACAGTTTCAATCTAGTCTTGAAGAAATTGGATATGTTGTAAATTTGAATGGTAAACATTGGACTTTAAAACATCCACAATCTAAAAGAACATTTCGCTTTTATAAACTGACTCGTGATAATCGCTATGATGAAGAACATTTGATGGAACGGATTAACAGTAACTTCTTGTTTCCCATGCAGTCATCTGTTAAAGATGTTATACCTTGTAAAGAATATCAAGGCAATCATAGAAAATTAAAAGGAATCAAAGCGATGTATATTCGATATTGTTTTGAATTGGGTATTTTACGACCTAAAGGAATACCTCAAAAATATCCAAGTCCAGCACTTAGAAAGGATTTAATTTATATGGAGAAAATCACAGATGAAAATACATTTGTTGGCAAGCATAATCTTGAATCGATTGAAGATGTGCTTGCTTTTAAATTGAATTTAAACAACCAAATAGAAAACTGGATGAATCAAAGAAGATCCATCTACAACAAAATCAAACGAACTCGTGATCCAGAATTAAAAAAACAATTAGAACAGGAGCGAGATACGCTCACTTCCAAAATTGCACATGGGAAAAAGGAAATCCGCATATGCGAAGATATAGAAAAGAGAGTACCTGACATTGAAGAAAAATTAAAAATGGTCAATGCATTAGAAACAGAGCGTATGCAAACACAAAAAGAATACGAAAGGAGCTTGAATTTATGAACAGTGCCGATACTGCTGATCAGATGATGAAGATGACATTAGAAGGTATTCAATTGGCTGCTGAAATTGGATTAAAAGCTGGTGGAACAGCCGCTAAATCTCTGGCTGTTACTTTGTATGCGATTATTAGTGACAACAAGAAAATCAAAGGAAAAACAAATCTAGATAACCTATTAAAATCCAATAAGGAATTAAAAGTATTCGCGATTCACCATTCTGACTTAAAAAAGTTTTGTGAAGAAGCAAAACATTATGGTGTCCTCTATTCTGTATTAAAAGAAAAGAACAATACAGATGGGATCGTAGATATCATGGTCAAAGCAGAAGATGCTTCTAAGATATCTAGAATGGTAGATAAATTTGACTTAGCTACTATTGATACAAAAGCCATTCGTGAATCTGTCTTATCACAAAAGGATATAAAGCCAATGAGTGATGAAGAGCATGATGCATTGTTATCAAAACTGATGGATGAAAAATCAAACCCCAACAAGGCTCGGACAAGCAAGGACGGTACTCCGTTCGAGCCATCTTCAAAAACATTGAAGAGAGAAAACAAGAAGAAAACCGTCGAAAGAAAAAAATCAACAGTTACTATGGATAGACCTTCTGTCCGTCAGGAACTAAAGGATATTAAGCAAGAACAGTTAAAATCTTCTGCACCTAAATATCCGGTAAGAAAGAAATCCAAAAAGAAAGTGAGATGACAAATATGCGTAACTGGTTTAAAAAACAAAATGATGAAATGATTGAAATCCAAGTCGATGATACAGAAAGAAGAATCATTGTGCGTGCTCTTGCAGATCTAAGAGATAAACAACGTATGGCACATAAAAACTATGACTTTCTAGATTCATTGATTATAAAAGTTTGTGATGCAAATCCACCTTCTATAAAAGATCATTATGAGAGATGCTAAAAAAGATGAATATGTGTTTCTAGGCTTATTACTAATACCAACAATTTGGGTTGCATTGCTTATTGCACCCTACATGGATAAAGGATTAATCAATGCAATTCCAAATCTTAATGAAGCTTTAAATCATCCATTTCAAATTCAATGGACGAATTCAACATTAAAAACAATCGATATCTTTCTGATAATCTATGTATTAGGTGTTGGGATGTATTTATCTTCAGCTAAAAACTATAGAAGAACTGAAGAATACGGATCAGCTAAATGGGCAAATCCCAATACTGTTTGTAAGAAATACGCGAATAAAGATTACTTTGCTAACAAAGTCTTTTCACAAAATGTACGAATGGGGTTAGATGGTAAAAAACATCGTCGAAACTTAAATACAGTTGTGATTGGTGGCTCTGGTGCTGGAAAGACAAGATTTTATGCAAAACCAAACATCATGCAGTGTAATACAAGTTTTGTTGTATTGGATCCCAAAGGCGAAATCATTCGAAGTGTTGGTCATCTATTAGAAGAGAATGGTTATGTCATTAAAGTCATTGACTTGATTGATATGTCTAAATCTCTTGGATATAATCCATTCCACTATATTCAAAGTGATAAGGATGTACTTAAATTAATTACCAACTTGATCCGTAATACAACACCTAAAGGTTCTTCTACCAATGATCCATTCTGGGAAAAGAGTGAAACAGCACTATTGGAAGCGCTGATGTTATATCTGTACCATTATGCACCAGAAGATGAACAGAATTTTACAATGGTCATGGAAATGCTCAATTATGCAGAAGTCAAAGAAGATGAAGAAGACTACGAAAGTCCATTAGATGAGTTATTTAAAAGACTAGAAATGATAGATTCTAATTCATTAGCTTTAAAACAATACAAAATATATAAACAGGCAGCAGGTAAAACCGCCAAATCGATTCTGATTTCGGTTGGTGTAAGACTTGCTGCTTTTAATTTGGAAGAACTTGCATCATTAACCAAATATGACGAGATGGAATTAGAACAGATTGGAGAAAGAAAAACGGCTTTATTTGCGATTATTCCAGACAACGATTCCACATTCAATTTTGTAGTGGGAATGTTGTACACCCAGTTATTTCAAATGTTGTATTACCAGGCGGATTATGTACATGGTGGAGAACTTCCTGTACCCGTCCATTTCTTGATGGATGAATTTGCCAATGTTGCTTTACCAGATGAATTTGATAAACTTCTTTCAACGATGCGTTCAAGACAGATCTTTGTATCCATTATTTTACAGAACCTGGCTCAGATCAAAGCTTTATACAAGGATAGCTGGGAATCCATTTTAGGTAACTGTGATGAAACGTATTACCTAGGTGGTAATGAACAAAGTACACATAAATACATCAGTGAATTGCTGGGAAAAGAAACATTGGATACAAATACGTATGGCAAATCTGAAGGAAGAAGTGGTAATTATTCTACAAATTATCAACAGACAGGAAGAGAGCTTTTAACCGCAGATGAAGTTCGATTGTTGGATAACAACTATGGACTTCTTTTTATTAAGGGAGAACGCCCTGTTAAAGATAAAAAATATGATTTATTAAAACATCCAAATATTAAGCAGACATTGGATGGAGGACGAGAGCCTTATATTCATGGGCAAACGTATCATTTCATTGATGATTGGCAAAATATTCTTTTGACTGATAACGAATATGAATTGTTAGATCAAGAAGAAGTAGAAAAATATGTAAAGGAGATCAAAGAAAATGAAGAAAACAAAAACAATTAGAAAAGTAGTGTTCTATGCTTATACAGCATTGATACTCATCACAAACTTTATAACACCTGTCTATGCAGCTAATGATCCAGTCACTGTAGTCAATAATTTCAGTGATTTTATGTTTGGACTTATACGTGCTATTGGCATGATTCTATTAGGCTTTGGAATCGTACAGGTTGGTTTATCTTTAAAAAGCCATGATCCAAGCCAGAGAGCCAATGGATTTATGACAGTAGCTGGTGGTATTGTAATTACCTTTGCTAAAGAGATTTTGAATATTATTGTAGGTTAATATATGGATGGAATCATCGATAACCTAACAAGTGCAATCAATACCTGGAATTCTAAGCTTGCTGAAATATGGTTGTTACTGACTGAATCTCCAGAAACATTTAAAGGTGGAGATATATGGAAAATCATTGTAAAAGTACATGAAGGTTTACAAGCTATTGGTCTTGCCCTTCTTGTACTTTTCTTTGTATGGGGATTAATACGAACCTGTACAAGCTGGCAGGATGTCAAACGTCCAGAGCAAGCCTTCAAACTATTTCTAAGATTTATTATTGCCAGAGGTCTTGTCATGTATGGAATGGAACTGATGACAAAGATTTTTGAAATTGTACAGGAGATAATTCAATCGATTACGGAAACTGTAGGACTTGGAGTATCCAACGAAACAGTTATACCACAGGAAATAGTTGATGCGGTTAGTAATACAGGATTTCTAGAATCCATTCCATTATGGGCAGTAACCCTATTAGGATCTATATTCATTACAATTCTATCTTTTGTAATGATATTAACTGTTTATGGAAGATTTTTTAAACTTTACATGTACACAGCTATTTCTCCAATACCACTTGCAGCAGCTGCAGGAGAAAGCACACAAAACACAGCTTTTACATTTATCAAAAGCTATGCAGGAGTTTGTTTAGAAGGAACGATCATTGTCCTTTCCTGTATTATCTTTTCAGCCTTTGCATCAAGTCCACCAGTAGTGGATTCAACAGCATCTAGTGTATCTATGGTATGGAGTTATATTGGTGAATTAATATTCAATATGTTAGTTCTTGTAGGAACAATCAAGATGTCAGATCGAATCGTTAAAGAAATGATGGGGCTATAATATGTAGCTACTCAGTTGCCACATTTGTTGATATTTTGTAAAAAACTGAGTATAATATATACGAAAGGAAGTGTTAATTATGCGTAACGTAATCAATGCTCAAAAAGATGATGTATTTAGAATTCGTATGAATTCAGAAATTAAAAATGAATTAGAAGAAGTTTTTGCGAAAAACGGCTTAACTTTAACGGATGCGGTTAATGTATTTTTTCAACAAGCATTAAATACTGGAGGCTTTCCATTTTCTGTAACTGAAGATAATGCTGAAAAGATGAAAGCAAAAGCTTTATCTAAATTAATGAAAGAATTGGAAATTGGTATGAATTGTACTGAATCTTATTCAGAAGAAGAAGCCAAAAAAATGTTGGGTTTGTAAAATGAAGATTATTTATAAAAAAGCAGCAATTGATGATCTTCTTAATACCGAAAATTATATTATTAATCAGTTTCATAACGATCAAGCCGCAAAAAAACTTAAAAACAATATTGTAGATACAATTTCATTATTAAAAGATAATCCTTATCTAGGTCCTAAAATGTCAGATCGTTTCGACATAGATACACCATTTCACTATTTAATCGTATCTAAGCAACTTGTATTCTATAATGTCAATGAAGAGAATATTGAAATTATTAGAATACTTGACTCAAGGCAGGATTACTTATCATTACTATTTTAATTACTACTGCAGGAGCATATTGTTCCTGCTTTTATTATGCCTTTTTGGCAGGAAAGGAACGTAACATGAAAGATTATATTTTAAACAAAGTTGTATTAAAAACCGGAGATTCATTGGATATTGTTGAATCTTCAACTTTACCATTAACAGAAAAATTGATGTGTAAAGTAGAACATGAAAAAGATAAAATCATTGTTCGTCGTGATGGTGGAAAGATGGTTATTCCTATTGATAACATCTTATTTGCATCGTCTATTCCATTAGATGTTATTCATGAGGATTTTGCTGATGAAATCTAATTTTGAAATCAAAATCAACAAAGAAATAAGAGATTATACGGAAAGTATTTTCTTTGGATTATCCCTTAGACAAAGCATCTTTTCTATCATTGCCTGTATTATTGCGTGTGGTTTGTATTTTTTATGTAAAGATCGATTAGGTACAGAAATGACCAGCTGGTTGTGTATGCTTGGTGCTGCACCATTTGCAGCATTTGGATTTATTCGTTTTCAAGGAATGTATACAGAAGATATTGTGAAAATGGCAATATCTTCTTTTATGTTGTCTACAAGAAATTTGATTAATGTACCATTTAATCTTTATTGCGAAATACTTGAACCATTCATTAATCAATCAAGAAAGGAGTCAATTGTACATGATAAAAAGCTACGAAAGATTGAAAAAGCTCAACAAAGAAAAAACAAGAGTGCCTAAAACTGTTCAGGATACCATTCCGGTAGACACAATCTATAAGGATGGTATTTTTAAATCTGGTAATAAATATACAAAGAGTTATAGATTCTTGGATATCAATTATAAGATTGCGTCTGGTGAAGATAAAAACAATTTGTTTTTAAGTTATAGTGATTTGCTAAATTCATTTGATTCTTCTGTCATGACAAAGATAACTATCAACAATCGAAAAGTGGACATCAAGAAGTTTAAAGAAGATATATTAATTCCATTAAAACAAGATAGCTTAGATCCATATCGTGAAGAATACAATAATATGCTTTTAGCTAAATTGTCCGAAAGTGATGATATTGTTCAAGAAAAATATATTACGGTAACAATTTTTAAAAACAGTATAGAAGAAGCAAGATTCACCTTTTCTAGAATCGCCACTGAATTCTCTACCTTATTTGCTAGACTTGGCTCTTCCTGTATTGAATTAAATGCCGAAGAACGATTAAAGATACTTCACGATTTTTATCGAAATGAAACAGAAGAATTTTCGTTAGATATGGATGATTTAGCAAAGAAAGGACATTCTTTTAAAGATTTGATTACACCTAGAATGAGCAAATACCACAACAAATATTTTGAATTTGATGGTAAATATGGAAGAGTTCTTTATTTAAGTAATTATCCAGGCTTTTTAAAAGACGAGTTTGTATCTGAACTTTGCGATTTAAATAAGAACTTGATGTATTCCATGGACATTATTACGATTCCTACTGATGAAGCAGTTCGTGAAGTAGAAAATAAATTCTTGGGGGTTGAAAAGAACATTACGGATTGGCAAATGAAACAAAATCGTAACAATAACTTTTCAGCCATTATTCCTTATGACATGGAGCTACAACGTAAGGAATGTAAAGAATTCTTAGATGATTTAATTGTACGTGATCAAAGAATGATGCTATGTAATATTACGGTTGTTCATCTTGCCGATTCATTAGAAGAACTGGATAAAGATAGTGAAACATTAAAAGCAGTAGCTCGTAAATATGTATGTGAACTCGAAACACTCTACTTTTCAAAAAGACAATTGGACGGTCTACAAACAGCCCTTCCTATTGGTGTCAACAAACTCAGTATCACTCGTACCCTGCTTACAGAAAGTGCTGCTGTATTTATTCCCTTTAGAGCCCATGAAATCATGCAGAAAGGTGGTATTTGGTATGGACAGAATGCCATTACCAACAATCCGATTCTTTGTAACAAAGCTTTATTACAAAATCCAAACTCTTTTGTATTAGGTATTCCTGGATCAGGTAAATCTTTTCTTACAAAAGAAGAAATTGAATTCTTAATTCTGTCTACGAATGACGATATTATTATTGCGGATCCAGAAGGCGAATATGATCCAATCATCAAAGCGATGAAAGGACAGATTATTCGTATTGGAACAAATAGTAAAGATTATATTAATGCCATGGATATGTCAGAAGGATATGGAGATAGTGGTAATGCAATTGCAGATAAATCTCAATTTATCATGTCTTTATTCGAACAGTTAGATACTAATCATGGTGGTATATCCCCTATTGATCGTTCTATTATCGATCGTTGTGTATCTTTGGTTTATCAGGATGCCATGAAAAATAACTATATTCCAACATTAAAGCACCTATACAACAAACTATTAGAACAAAATGAACCAGAAGCTAAATCATTAGCTATCAAACTAGAACTGTTTACAAATGGATCCTTGAACATTTTTGCCCATGAAACCAACGTAGATATCAAATCTAGAATCCTATCTTTCAACATCTTTAATTTAGGCAAACAATTAAAGACAATGGGATTACTCGTGATTACGGATGCGATTATTAACCGTGTCAATGAAAATTGGAGAAAAGGAAAACGTACACATGTCTTCATTGATGAGATTCATGTTATCTTTGAAAATGAAGAAAGTGCAACCTTCTTTGCATCTGCATGGAGACAATTCCGTAAAAGAGATGCCTATCCAACGGGTATTACACAAAATGTGAAATATCTTCTCTCTTCTCAGCAAGGTACAAGCATGTTGTCGAACTCTGAATTTATTGTCATGTTGAATCAATCTGCCAACGATAGAGAAGATTTAGCTAGACTTTTAAATATTTCAGAAGAACAGATGAGCTACATTACAAATGCACCAACAGGATCTGGATTAATCAAGTATGGTGGTTCAATTGTGCCTTTTGTAAATAAGATGCCAAAAGGATTATTATATGATCTAAATACAACAAAACCGGGAGATAGGAAGATTATCCTTTAAGCATTTAATATCCTGTTTGTCAATAAAAATTATCATAATTCTTGCAAATTAGGTTAAAAATTAGTAGAATATGTTTGCATAGTTGAAGGATATATGTATCCTTTAAAAAAGCCATTGAATGTTGGTAGCATTCAATGGCTTTGTTTTATTTCTTATTCTTATCTAATTTCCATTTATAATTAGGATTTTCCTTTATTTTTTTCTGATAATCTTTACGATAATCATTTAAACAGAGTGGGTTTGCACATCCTGCCCATTTATCGGGTTCTGCTTCCATAAGTTCATCATCTTCCCATCCACAAAAAGGACAAATATCAAATGATCCCGTATCTTCAAATTCATATTTTCCACATACAGGACACATATGCGGAGTCGCTGTATAATTATCTTCGGCATAATCATATTTTGGATTTTCATCAAGCTTAGATTGAAACCATTTTTTGTAATCATTTAAAGACAATTCATTCGTTAGATTTGGAGCATCCGGATGTTCCATCTGGTATAAATCATACTTCCACCCACAATGTGAACAGTAATCATCTTGTTTGCCTTCATAATCAGGATCTTCTTTTTCTAATTCTGTATCATCTGTAAAATAATATTCATGACATACAGGGCATTCCATTGGTTTAAAATTTTTAATTGCCATATTACTTTTTTCCTTTCTTTTTCTTTTGATCTATATAATATTTATAACCAGTAGCTGGCTTATAATATGTAACAACATATCCATCTTTTGTTATTACTGCATATTCATTTGTCTTTTTATTGTATTTATGTGTAGAGCCTTTTTTATCAATAAAACTGACACAGTATTTCCTATCAATAGTATTCGCAAATTTTATAGCATGTGCAGCATAAGAAGAAGTTGTGTCAGAACTCATTTGTGCACCATGTCTTTCAAAATGATCCAATAAAGTTTTCTTGTTAAAGTCCTTTGCCCATGCAAAACCTGTTTGTACTGTTTTATGGCCTTGACGTCCTCCTCTTGAATTTCCGTAACGATTACTTGGACCTTTAGTTGCCATAACAATTAACTCCTTTAACACGTTTTGCAATCCAAGAATCATAGAACACAAAATCTTGATTTAACTTGATATCATCAAAGATTTTTCCTGTCATTGTTCCATAAACAATGATTTTTTCTGGTTCTAATTCCATGATAATTTTTTCTAGGAAGCAAACCCATTCATATTTTTCTGGAATTGTTTTTACAAATCCGTGTGTCCCAATTGCAACAATTGAATGTTTGGGGATTGTTTCTAAAAACTCTGGAATCAATTCATCTATACCACATCGTAAATTTGGAATAACTGGAACTCCGTTACTTCCATAAAAATAGGTAAGAGACAAGTTGTCATTCATTTGTGATTTTTGCTTAATAACTGGCATATCAGAATGGATACTAAAGTCTAAGCCAATAATACCAGCAGTTCTTTTGAAAAAATCTAAGTACTTTTTAGGATTTCTTCTTACTCTTTCAAATGTTTCATCCGGTTCAAAAAAACAAATGAATGTTTTAGATAAATCTCCACGATGTGTAATAGCCTTATTAAATGGCATGATATCCATAGGTATGCTTTTGGAAATCATATCCTCCTTCAAAATAGGATACTCCTCTTTTTTGGTAAAGGAAGCACCTTCAACTAAATATGCCTGAAAAGAATCAGGAACTTCTTTTTTATCAATTTTCATATGTTATAAAACCTCCTTGCTATAAATTGATAACTTGGGTAACATATGAAATTCGTGCATAGTTGAAGAACATATGTATCCTTTAAAAATATAAACATCTCTGCAAAAATAATTATTGGTAGTAATCATTCTTGCTCTTAATACACTCATATCAAACCACCTCCTTTAATATTTTTTACGTTTTCTTGCAAAAGCTTTGGAAACACCACATTGCTCAACAATTTCATCTTTAGATAAATTTTGTGTTCGATCATAATTCATCATGTATTCACCAGTTATAGCTTTCACCTGCCATTCGATGCTTTCATAAGGATTTAGTTCTCCATCTTTAAAACTTCTTTCATATAGAGGTACAAATCCTAATGTGTATAGGAATGGGTGAAAAATTTCATGCATGATGAAACCCCTATATGCACCTATTCCTTGGATAGCACCTTCATAAACATATTCTTTTATTTCTATAGTATAGTTTCCGTCTGGCTCGAAATATCCTCGTGCCGGAACATTTATTTCAAATAGATCATTATCTACAATTTCGTAATGTACAAAAGGCATAATATCAGTTATTTTATCTAATAGTTCTACAACAGGTTTATATAAACAATTTCTTGTCCCTGCCAAAATATCAAATACATCAGCAAGTTTTCTTAATTCGGCTCTTGTAGTGGGTTTAGTTTTGTAATCCATTTATTCAGCTCCTTTTAATAACTCAATTATCTTTTTGCTTGTTTCTTCATCTAAGTCAGGAAATGAGCGTTGAAATTGAAAAGCAAGATTTTTTTGTGATTCATTGCAATTTAAAAGATTGATTTTAACTGCATTGGCAGATTCTTCAATTGCTTCTTTCAAATTTTTTTGCTCTTCGCTTGATAAATCATAGATAGAACACAATTTTTCATACCAATCAGCCGGTATTTTCTTTTTTCCGTTTTCAACTGCAGATAAAAATGGTGTTTTTACATTCAGCTTATCCGCTGTATCTTTCATCAATAGATTATTTTTAATTCTTAATATTCGCATATATTCTCCAAATTTAGTGATAGCCACGATTGTATTCCTCCTTGAAATCTCCTTTACAATATTCATTATACACAATTAACCAAATATAGCAAGTACAATTAACTTTAATAGGTTAATTTACTTTATTTACATATCTGGAGGTAGAGAAAATGAGAGATATTAAAACTAAGCAAAAAATACAAGCTATCAAAACAAAAGATACGAAAGGTAATATTCAGCATTTTATTAAGCAACAAACGATTCATACTAAAAGTAAAGATGTTGATAAAAAAGAAAATGCTTCTGTTAAATCCAATCCGCAGGTACAGGCTGTAAATAAAGTAAGTGTTGCTGCCAAACAAACTGTGGTTGAATCAAAACATCGTGCTACTAAGTTTATTAAGCAAAAGCGAAATGAATATAAAATCAAATCAACAAGTAAGAAACCGATTATTGAATCAAGCCATGATATTCAGCCACAACGAATTTCTTATATATCAAAGGCTAAGAAACATGTCGTAAATAAAGTAAATGTTTCAAAAATAAAACAAACTACAAAACAAATTGTTTCTAAGCCTATTGTTCAAAATGCAGCACAGGCTATAAAGAAATCATTTCATATTGTTAAGAAGAGTGTATCTACATTAAATACACTCTTTTCTTTTGGAACAGGACTAATTTTATTAATTGTAATTACTTTGTTTATTGGAACATTTAGTGTGCTGGCACAAGATGGTGGATCTAATAGTGAAATTGTTTCTTTAAGTGAAGAAGTTATTGCGTATGAAGATACCATTCGAAGATATGCAAAAGAATACGATATAGAGGATTATGTATCTTTACTTCAAGCGATTATGATGCAGGAATCTGGTGGTAAAGGAAATGATCCAATGCAAGCTAGTGAATCAGGATATAACACAAAATATCCTAGAGTTCCTAATGGTATTACAGAACCGGAGTATTCTATTGATGTTGGTACACATACCTTTTCGGATTGTGTTAAAAAAGCAAATGTAAAAGATCCATCGGATACAGAACATATCTATCTTGCACTTCAAGGATACAACTATGGATCTGGATATATTGATTGGGCACTTTCTAATTTTGGTGGCTATTCGAAATACAACGCACAACAATTTTCAGATATGAAGAAACAACAATTGAATGTATCAGGGTATGGAGATCCATCTTATGTAGATCATGTAATGCGATATGTCGGTATTACCTTTAGAGGTGGAACCAATCCAAACTTTAATAACATGGAAGCATGGATTACAAAGAATCCATATGCTAAAACAGGCTTATATGGCCAATGCACATGGTTTGCCTGGGGAAGATTCTACGAATTATATGGTTATGATCCTGGCTTTACTGGTAATGGCTGGGATTGTGTAGATCAACTTGTAAAAGCACATCCTGATAAATTCGAAAGATCTTCAATGCCAAAAGCAGGAGCTGTATTTTCTGGTATAGGTAAAAATCATGTGGGCATTGTTTTAAAAGTAGATGGTAACAACATTACAATTCAAGATGGTAACTATGATGGCATTACCAATACGTTTGAAGACGCAAAAAAGGACTGGCAAACCAACACCTATACTCTTGATTACTATAGATCAAGAATGGGAGGTATTGTATTTGCCAATCCAAAGTAAAAGTGGAGAAACCATCATCTCCACTTGTTTGTATTTTGATGTTGTTCAACAACTTTCTTTGCCTCTTCTTCTGTACGATACAATTTACTTTCACGAACACGTGTTCCAGAAGTACCACAATTACCATCTGAAAATCGTATTGTACAAAATCCACCAGTATTACGAATAACAGTTGCTTTCTTGATAAAGACAGAAGAGGAAATAAAGTAAACAACATCTCCTTCATTAAATCGTTTCAAATTATCATCTCCAAACAATTAAATCACAAGTATATTTTAAAAGATGAAAAAATTCTTGTCACTAAAATAATCCCATTGATTTTTCAATGGAATTAGATTTGATACTATAGTGATCTTAGCATTTTATCAATTGTTTTTTTCTTCTGCTCTTTATTAGGATGTACGTACAAATTTAATGTTGTACTAATGTTAGAATGCCCTAATAATACAGAAACGGTTTTATAATCCGCTTTTGATTCTATACATCTCGTTGCGAAGCTGTGACGTAAACCATGAAATTTTAATTCCGGTATATCTAACTGTTTACAAAGCTTTTTATAGTAATTTCTATACGTTCTTGGCTCAATTGGCTTGATATCATTAGAAATTACATAATAGTTTTCATTTACCACTTTATTGAGAGATTTAAGTATCTTTAGCAACTCACTAGACATTGGAATATCTCTAACAGAATTTGCAGTTTTAGGTGTATCTAACAGTAGCTCTGTATGTCTTGCTTCGCTTTCGATAATATAGATGCGTTGCAATGTATGTCTGACTTTTATGACTCCTTCAGCTGTATCTACATCACACCATCTTAATCCACAAATTTCACCAATGCGCATACCAGTGCTTAAACAGATAAAAATGCCTAAATTTTTAAAAGTGAAATTATTTCGTAAATGCTCCATGAACTTTTTTTGATCCGCTTTTGATAGCACATCAAGATCCTTTTTTTCTTGCTTTGATGGAAATTTAGCATCAATTTGAATATATTCTAAATATCCATTTTTAATTCCAAACTTCAAAATCATTTTTAATACAATGATAATGTCTCGTATTGTTTTTTCACTTAAACCAGCATCTAACTTATCAAAAACGAACTGCTGAACCTTTTCCTCGTTTACTTCATAAAGATCACCAAAATAAGGTTTAATGTGATTTTGAATTAGTAATTGATAAGCTGCATATGTAGATTTCTTTACATACTTTTTCTTTTCCTCCTTCCATTCTTCAGTAATTTGATTAATTGTTTTTTCTTTGACCATTTTAATTCCTGGTCAGATCAAAACAATATGAAATTTTTATTGATATATGTTCCTAATTTGAGATTTTCTCAATTCATAGAACCATGGAGTAATTATGTTGTTTCGGAACTATTGTCCACATTTCCCACAAATTCTTTATCCTGGGATCAACTAACAAATAAGCAAGACTCTTCTCTTAAAAATTTACATTATGGATTAATACATAATGGTTTTGCAATGACTTGTATTACCGGTGATAATCAATTGTTTCCCTATATAAAGCATTCATTTATTCCGACCAAATATGCATTAATTCAAAATGGAGATTTGATTTTAGCTGATGCATCTGAGGATAGAAAAGATGTAGGTAGACCCGTAGAAATGTTAGATATTAGAAATCAAAAGATTGTTTCAGGATTGCACACAATACATGCCAGAAATAAAACAGATTTAATCGCAAATGGATTTAAAGGGTTTTATTTTCAATCTAGTGCAATGAAGCAGCAAATATTTAAAATTGCTAATGGAAGCAAGATTTATGGTATTTCATCATCAGCTTTTAATGAGCTTAAAATGTCAATACCTGAGAAAAAAGAACAAAAGAAAATTGTTGATTTGATGATAAAAATAGAGGAAAGAATTCTAACTCAAATTAAAATCATAGATTCATATTTTTCTTTAAGCAAAGCAATTAGTAATACATTAATTGGGCAAAGCAAAGGGAACACAAGATTAAGGGAATGCTTGAATTGCTACTCATCTAATACAATGGAGTCCGTAATAAAGCAAGAAGATTTAGGTGATTACCCTGTATATGGTGCTAATGGTATTATTAAGAAGATAAATAATTATGAAATCGAATATCCAAGTATTGCAATCGTCAAAGATGGTTCTGGTGTAGGGAAAATATTTAAACTTAGTGGAAAATATTCAATTCTTAGTACTTTAAATTATTTAACTTCAAAACCAGGTTATGATATAGATTATATTTACTATGCACTTAAGCAAAAGTCTTTAAAAAAATATGTTGTTGGATCAGGTATTCCACATATATACTTTAAAGATTATGAACAAGAAAAAATATACATACCACAAAATGAATTACAACAGCATAATATTACTTCAGTATTACAGTCTATTGATGAAGAAATTGGCAACGAAATTAAACAGTTGAAAAATTATGAATTGCTAAAGAAATACTTATTAAAAAATATGTTCGTTTAAATGAACATATTTTTTAATAGAAATGCTTTCTGCTTCACTAAATTAAGCTTGATATCTTCCTCTATTTCAACTCTATATTCAATTGATTGTAGTATCTTTGATGAATGTTTTTGTTGTTCAATAGATGGTAAATTAATTTTTATATTGGCCATTACATTATTCATCAGTTTAGGATTCGCCAAGTTAGTTGAGACATATTTTTTAGTGTAGCAATTTAAGATATTTGAAATATAATAGGCGTCATAACCATTTTTAATTTTTAAAATGCCACATACATTAGTACAATTAAATTTCCCATTTCGATAATAAACTGTACCAGCATTAGCACCATCTGTAGTCCAAGTTATATATTCACCTTCATAATCATAATTATCTAAATAACCCATTATGCCATTATTGGATGTTTGTGAAGAATATACTGGATAGATTGGATTTTTTTGCTTTGATATTTCTGCAGAATTGATTACTCTCCCTCTTCCTAATTCAGCTATTTCCAATAATAAATATGAAGTTCCATTTTGTTTGATAAAACTCTTTATAATGTGATTTTTTAGTATCTTATAATCATTAATGATTTTAATTTGAGTTTGTATACGTTCTTCAATTAATGAGAAAAATTTTGCAATTTTGTTCTGCTCATTACGGTCATTTGTTATGGTGATAAGTATATTAGAAAAATCATTTGAATTAATTGCAGGATAACTAGTACCTGTACATCTAAGCATTACCTCGTTATTTATTTTGTCTGTATTTAACAATTGAAATAAAAAGTACGGATTCAAGGTAGTTCGTAGTTGGATATATCCCGTTGAAGCAACATATTGCAAAAAATCGTCATCTTCATTTAATAAATAATTGTTGCGTTGATAAGGTCTTACACTTTGAAATAGAATATCATTTTGGCTTAACAGATACATTGGTGACTTGTTAATATATTCGACATTAATAATGTCTATTTAAGAATTATTGTATAGGTGTAAACGAAAGAGAGACTACACTTATGACAAGAACTTCAAAA
>OGQP01000874.1_pt1 | contig 19185 bp, 19 predicted proteins | sample 1553251 | NCBI WGS metagenome assembly OGQP01 (sample SAMEA2580016, study PRJEB22360) | human gut metagenome | biome: human gut; feature: human-associated habitat; material: faeces | place: Denmark | collected 2008/2010 | reverse complement strand
GGCGGCTCATGGGCACGTCCCGCTCCACCGTCATATCCGGCAGATAATCCCGGATCTTTTCGTCCAAACGTTCATACCACTGCATAGTGATCTCCCTTATATCCGTTTTTTCTTCCCCAGCAGGGCCGCGCCGATGATCCCCGCCTGATTGCCCAGCTGGGCCTTGACGATGCGGGTCTTTTTCCCGGCGCTGCAGGGGATGGTCTCCCGCTCCACCAGCTGCTGCAGGGGGTGAAGCAGCTGCTCATCGGACTCGTTGCTGACGCCGCCGCCGATGGCCAGGGTATCTGGCTGGAAAATGTTCACCACGTTGGCGATTCCCGCCGCCAGATAGCCCACATACATATCGCAGACCTGCTGGCCCACCGGGTCCCCCAGCCGGGCGGCCATAAACGCCGACTGGCCGGACACATGGCCGTCATGCTCCCGGATGACCTGGGCCAGGATGCTGTCGGGGTTGCCCAGCTGGGCCTGGGCGGTGAAGCGCTTCAGGGCGCTGGCGGAGGCGTACTGCTCCCAGCAGCCTCGCCGGCCGCAGGGGCAGGGGAGACCCTGATAGTCGATGCAGGTGTGGCCCACCTCACCGGCCATGCCGTTGCCGCCGTGGAAAATCTTTCCGTTGTGAATGATCCCGGCGCCGATGCCGGTGCCCAGGGTGATGGTGACAAAGCGCTTGCTGCCCTGGCCCGCTCCGGCATAGTACTCTGCCAGGGCGGCGCAGTTGGCGTCATTTTCCACATACAGGTGCAGCCCCAGCCGCCGCTTGAACAGCTTGCGCAGGGGAATGTTCCGCAGGGGCAGGTTGCAGGTGTATACGATGGACCCGGTGCGGATGTCCACCACCCCCGGGACGCCTGCCCCCACGGAGGCGATCTCCTCCATGGGCACGCCGCCCTCCTGGGCCAGCTCCCGGGTCAGGGCCACCAGGGTGTCCGTCAGGGCGTCGGGGTCCGACACCTCACGGATCTTCATGGTTTTCACGGCCAGCAGACGGCCGTCCTCGTCCACAAGACCGGCCTTCAGGTTGGTGCCGCCGATGTCGATGCCGATATAGTTCATTGCTTCTCCTTGGCCTGCCGGGCCAGCTCATCCATTTTTTTGTCAAACTGGGTCATGAAGTCCCGGGCGGAGTTATAGCCGTAGCGCATCTGGCGGTTTTTCATGGCGGCAATCTCCACGATACCGGCCAGGTTCCGCCCCGGCCGCACGGGAATGGTCACATAGGGCAGCTGCACCCCCAGAATGGTGTAGGTGTCGCCCTCCAGGCCCAGTCGGTCATAGAACTTACCGTCCTGCCAGGGCTCCAGATGGATCACGATCTCGATGTCGGAGTCAAACTGCACCGCGCCCATACCGAACAGCTGCTGCACGTCGATGATGCCGATACCCCGGATCTCAATGTAGTGGCGGATGATCTCCGGGGCCGAGCCGTACAGGGAGTCGGAAATGCGGCGAATCTCCACCGCGTCGTCGGCCACCAGCCGGTGGCCGCGCTTGAGCAGCTCGATGGCGGTTTCGCTTTTGCCGATGCCGGAGTCGCCGATCATCAGCACGCCTTGGCCATAGATGTTCATCAGCACGCCGTGGCGGGTGATCTGGGGGGCCAGGGCCCGGTTCAGATAGTCGATGATGTGGCTGGTCAGCTCCACGGTGGTCTTTTCCGTCCGCAGCAGGGTGCGCCCGTGCTTGCGGGCAATCTCCATCAGCTCGGGAAAAATCTCCATATTCCGGGCAATGATCAGGGCTGGGATTTCGCAGCGCAGCAGATCCTCGAATACCTTTCTCCGCTGCTCCAGGGGCATGGCCTTCAGAAAGGTGAACTCCGCCTTGCCCAGAATCTGCAGGCGTTTTGGCTCGAAGTAGTCATAAAAGCCCACCAGCTGCAGGGCCGGGCGGTTCACGTCGGGGATGGTGATCATCCGGGTGTCATAGTCCAGGCCCTTGTAGACCACCTCAAGGTCAAAATCCTTCACCAGTTGGCTGAGGCTGGCCGGGTCGCGTCTTACTTTTTCCATATATGGGTCCTCCATCCGGTGCGTTGTCCCGCACCTGCACATACCTATAATTATATGTCATTATACCGTATATGTGCCTTTTTCGCAAGTCCTATGGGGAGGGTCGAATTTTTTTCGGATTTTTGCCAAATAATGCATACCCACACCGGAAAACAGTGTACCCGCACTGCAAAATGTGTACCCGCACTGCAAAATGCATCTTGACATTCGGACCGAAAAAACGTATAATAGACGGGCTGACGGGGTGTAGCGCAGTTGGTAGCGCGCTTGGTTCGGGACCAAGAGGCCCGGGGTTCAAATCCCCGCACTCCGACCATAAGAGGGCACTAAAAAAGATGCCTAAGCGAAAAACCTCGATTTTATCGAGGTTTTTTCGTATTTTCAGGACAAGTTTTTCAGCATAGATTTTATAGATGCCAAACGGCAAAAATCCTATACTGACAGGACTTGAACCCACAAATAGCAAAAATCACACCGAAAGGCGTATGGAGAGTTAAAAATCCATACGCCTTTTTCTTTTGCCCAAAATCATTATTATTCTCCCTGTTATCATGCATCAATTAAAGATTAACACATCATTTTAAAGCCTTTGGTTTTTGATTATCACAGCAAAAACTGAAGGCTTTTTTTATTGAAAGGAAAAAGTTATGTATTTTTCAGAAACACCTTCCCTACGAGAAATTGAAAAGACCATGAAAATGATTCCGAATTTTACACCAAGAGGACACGGCGTAGTAATTCTCTGCAAACATGAATTTGCCGAAGAAAATTGCATTGGTGTCTCTCAAAAAGAAAGACTGGCAAGAACCATGTCACAGATAAGCAATCCTCTGTTTCAAAAGCGGCTCAAAAAATATATAAACGAAAGTGAGACGATCCCTATGAATTTCAGAAACTCAAAACACAATATCACCTTTACAGACACAATCAGAAAAAAGAACAAAAAAGATTATGCCCTTATGTCTGCCATTTATCTTCTGACAGCAGAATTTGCATTATGGCAGACCGTCAAACGACATATTACAAACAATACAATTGATTTCAAAAATCTGCATCCTGTCGGAATCAGTGAAAATGGATACACCTTGTTCTGTGCCGCCAAAGATTTATACCTTGGCACTGAGTATCTCACAATCAGCGATCTTGCCGATCCGCAGCTGATACCACCGAGAATGTTTGCCCTTATTTGTAACGCTATGGCAATCAGGAGATTCGGACTTGGTGAAATCAACTTTAAGAATAGGAGTGATAAAGAGTGATTACTGCAACGGTGAAATACAATGACAACTATACAGATATTGAATTCCCCTGTAGTGAGGCGTACCTGTCAGCTAAACTTATGGAGATTCATGTTGATGACTTAAGCAGCACAACACAATATATTTCAGCCATTACAGAGCCAAATGAACTGTCGTTTTTAAAAGATAAGATGATCAATCTGGATGAGATCAATTACCTTGCGAAGCGAATGGATAGTTTTTTCGGAGATGAAGAAACTCAATTCTTTGAGGCGATAAAACTGGAACATTTTACGGAGATGAAAGATTTAATCAATCTGACTTTTAATCTCGACAAATATACCCTGATAAAAGATGTCAGCGATATGGGAAAAGTGGGCAGAGAATATTTGCTTAATACAGAAGGATGTATTCCTGCTCATGATGAAGATAATCCAAAATATGCTGAGATCGGGCGCGAACTGCTGCGTTCCGGACGCGGTATATTTACAGAGCACGGTTTGCTATTTCATGACCAAAACAGACCGTTTGAAGAACTGTATAATGGTAAAACCTTTCCTGCGTATATATACAATCAATGTCTGTTTGTCGGAGAAATTGAATATGAAGGTCAAACTGAATTCGTTTACCTTCCTGATGACGAGAGAGCTATTCAGAAAGCGTTCAGGCGGCTCGGTGCTAAATCACCGGAGAACTGCTCCGTTATTCTTACGGATTTCTGTTCTGAACACAATAAGATGTTTGATCTTTTTAAAACCATTCTCAATAATGAAGGGATTTACAAAGTAAACAGTCTTGCACAGACGGTCAATAACTTTGTAAATCCGCAGGATCTTAAGAAGCTGTCCGTCGTTTTAGAATATGCAGATGTGAGTGATTCTGAGTCTATTGCGGCATTGGCAGAAAATCTGGACACCTTTGGATATGCACAAGAAATCAATGATTATGCCGACCTCGGAAGATGGTGGATAGATAATCATGACGAATTACAGCTGAGCATTGAGCTGGAGGATTACTTCGATTACGATCAGTTCGGTTCTGATATTCATGAAAAATATTCAGGGACATTTCTTGCAGATGAAAACAGCGGTTATGTATATATAAAATACGGTCAAAGCCTCGAAGATATCCTTGATCGAGATGAAGACGAAGGCTTGAGTATGGGAGGAATGTAAGATGGCAATTTTAAACGCAATCATAGAAAACAAGGGTAACACGCTGATCATTGATTTTCCACACAGTATCTATGATGTATATGGAAAGCTGCTGTCTATCGGAATCCGAAAGTCTCCAAACGATATTATGCTGACAGACAATGAGGATGATGATATTCAGGTAAAGCTATATTCTGACAGTGATTTTGGAAATCATGTGATTCGGCTTCTCGGAGAGGATAACAGTCTTGCGGATGCCAACACAACTGCATATTTGCTTATGACAGCAGATGACGAATTCAAAGATGAACTGGAGCAAAACATTCTTTATGACCAATATGACTCCGTTCAGGAATTAACGGCGGATCTCAATAAAATGAAGGATATGCTGGGACAGGTCAAAATATCTTTCTTCTGCCCGCTTGACGGAAACATTGAAGACAGTGAATACAGTGAAATGCAATCAGCGGGAAACTGGTATCTGAAAAGTTATGAATGGGAAATCCGTGAGCTGCTGGAAATGGAACAGTCATCACCGGAAGATGAAATGGCACAGTTTTTTGACAATGATGAAAGCGTGAAGGCCAAAGAAAGGCGATCTCGTCAGTACGATTGAAACGGACTTGTCGGGGAAAGCCGAAAGCGGACTGCTCTATCTTGGAAAGTACAAAATTTTTGAGAAAGCGGCTCCATACGGAATGACTTTGAACCTTGAACCTCAGCTTGTCGAACTTACGCCCAGCAGTGTGCCGAGTATTTTAGCAATCTTCCGCAGGAGATGGTTGACCGCCTATGTGCTTACTGCCTACGCTATTGTGATGCTCTGCGGAATTTTTTCGATGAGGACGAATTCGAAATCCCAACCGGTATAAATGGCAGAGACATACTTTCTTACATCACACCGTCTTTGCTGATGGCCGAAACCCATCCGAATACAGACGGCATTGCTTTCCATGTGGAATGTGGGTGCGATTGGGAAGCAGAACACGGCCTGGAAATCACCATCAGCGGCAAGCGGATTCTTTATGTGGGACCCTATGAAGGTGTTTCGCCTTACAACCAGGCCAAGCTGGAATCCATGGGCTTTTATGACGAGGAGAGCGATTTTTCCGGTAACTTCGCGGATCAGGAATGAGGATGAAAAAAACTTTCTCAACCCTGCCACAAATAAGCAGTGGTCAGCTGCTGGCTATCATTGACGCCCCCTTTGTGGTGCGGCAAACGAATTTTGCCTTTACCAATAGCGGACTTGTCCTGCACACCGATTACGGGGCCATGAGCATCTATTCCTGCGCCCTCTGAAACGGAGAAATGAACTATATTTATTTTTACGATGAGAAAATGGAGGGGGCACAATGAACTTTAGCGAAGCAATGCAAATGCTTGGAACCAAGTTGCAAGGAAAGTACGGGCATTTAGGATTCAAGTATAAAAAATCCGACAAAACACTTACGAGGCACAGTAAAAATTACACCTATATGATTGCGTTTTCCTCATTCGGCGGGAACACAAAGGATAGCATAAGCATAGAGGTTTGCTATATAATCAACACCCGTCCATACGACCCTTATGGTTATGCCAAACCAGACATCAACACACAACCGCTGTTTTACAGTTTAAGAGACAATGAAATATATCTTGATATAGGAAATGAAGAAAAGATTTACAATGCCTTTGAGGTTGTTTGTCAATGGATGGATAAAATACTGATTCCAAAAATGAATGAGCTTTGTGCTACCGAGTAATGTGGAAGTGATGGCGGAGAAAGAGCGTGGACACCCATGAACAAAGAATCATTGACAGAAAAACTCCTGGACTTGGCTGAGGGACGGGAAACACCTGAAACCTGGCAGAACTGGTGGGACGAACATGAGACGGAGTTGGAAGCCCTGCTGAGTCGGGGTGAATTTCTGAAACTGAAGCCCTGCCGACACGGTTTTCAGTGGGTCCCGGTGTTTGGCAGCCAAAAGGGAGCCATCGCCATTCTGGAAAAGAGCGGCTTAGCATTTGAAGCCAGCAATCTCTACCAGGAGCGGTATCTGGCCGAACTGGACGCTTTCTGCAAGGAGCAGGAGCGAGTGCAGCGGGAAAAGCAAAAGGAATTCAAGGCCAGCCACCCGGAGCTGTTTGGCCGATACCCCAAGTTCTCCAAGGCGCTGGCAAAGGTGCTGGACACCTCTGATGAGATCAAGCCTGCCGCCACGGAGGAGCAGATTGGGAATCAAGAAAGCGTGCTGGACTTCACGCTCCCGTCCCAGGTGAGGGAGTTTTTCCTGCTGACCGCAGGCATCCAGGCATCCACAGGCGTGATCCTTTCCCTTTCCGGGATGTTTGATCTGACCATCCATGGAGAGAGGTATTGTGTGCTGGGCGAGTTCTGGAAAGAAGCGGACGGCGACCAGCTCCTGCTCCGCCCCGGAGAGGAAACCATCTGGTACTACGCCCATGAGCAGGACAAGGTAAAGCGCCTCTGCAATAGTTGAAATGAATGGCGAGAGAAGTTCCGTCCTTCTCCAGGATACCGTCATCATTGGTATCCTCATAGCCGGCTTCCTTCATGAGCTGCTTTGCCTTTTCCATGTCGGTAGGATAGGTCTTAACCTCCACACCGCAGTTGGGCTTTTCATTCGTAAAGAGGGTTTCGGCAGCAGTCTCCAGACCATCGAAAACAGAGGTTTCCAACTCCTGCTGATTAACAGCGTAGGATACTGCTTCCCTTACAAGAGGATCATTAAAGGGAGCCTTATTCAGGTTCATACCCAGATAACGAGTTTGGTTGGTGCTGTCATCCATGGCATGACCGAAAGCGGCATCCCGGGAAATTTCCGTGTAGCCTTCTGCGCTAAGTCTGCTGGAGCCGAGAATTGCATCGATTTCGCCGTTGCGCAGAGCAAGAATTTTTGCAGCATTATCAGGAATCACTTTGACTTTGAACTCGTCCACTTCAGGAGCTTCGCCCCAGTAGTAGGGATTGCGGATAAAGGTATAGGTATCTCCCTCGACCCGGTCAAACATATAGGGACCAGTACCCATAGTTGCACTCACGCAATTCTCGTAAGCCTTTTCTACGCCGCCTTCAAAGGCTGCGGGATTCACAATACCAAGAGGCAGCGCCATGGTCAGATTGTCAAGAGCAGCGTAATAAGGGGTCTTCAAAGTCATTACAAAGGTTTTTTCATCCGGGGTTTCCAGCTTGTCAAACAAAGTAGTGAGCTTACCGAAGGCACCATTCTGGGGACCCAGATGGGTTACTACTGCTTCAAGGGTCATCTTTACTGCCTCGGAAGTCAGAGGAGTACCGTCAGAAAATTTGACACCATCACGCAGATGGAAGGTGTAAGTCTTGCCGTCATCACTGATTTCCCAGGTTTCAGCCAACTCGCCCTGGATCTTCCCGTTATCATCGTAGCTTACCAGAGTGTTGTAAAAATTACGACTCCAGAATCCGGCACCATAAGTGCTGGATACCATAGGCGTGATGACAGGATAGAAGCCTACAGAAAAGTCCCAATTCTCGGTGACAGTGATTGAGACCGGCTCTGCATCGGTTTTCTCGTCAGGGTTCGTGCCGCAAGCAGCCATAGCAAGGCACATCACAAGTGCGAGTCCGAAAGCTAAAAGTTTTTTCAGTTTCATGTACAAAATCTCCTTTATTTATTTTTATATCATGCTTTTCAGCAGGGTATACGTATTTATTGAATGGTTTAACCCAAATATGGAGCAATAGAATGCAGCAGAAGCTTGGTATACGGATGTGTAAAGCAGTCTGTCGAACCGTGAAATGTACGGTCTTCGATAATCTTACCGCAGCGCATCACCATCACACGGTCTGCAAGATATAGCGCAACGTCCAGGTCATGGGTAATGAAAAAGCAAGTCATTTTTCGCTCCTGATGGAGTCGCTTCAGCAAATCAAGAATATGTTTACGAACCAGGACATCCAACCCACTGACTGCTTCATCAAAAATCAACACATCCGGTTGAGCCGCTAACGCTCTTGCAATACATACACGTTTTTGTTGTCCACCGGATAGCTCATGAGCTTTTCGCAGCTTGATCTCTTCGGGAAGCTCCATCATGGTAAGAAGATCATTGATTTCCCGTTCTTCTTCCTTTTTGCTGAGTTTTCTGAAATTGCGAATTGGCTCTGCAATGATTTGATATACCGTAAAGCGAGGGTCCATTGCTCCCTTGCCATCCTGAAGAATCAGCTGTATTTTAGATCGCAGTACCTGCTTTTGCTTGCCCCGGCAGAGGGAAATGTTTTTTCCTTCAAACAGTACCTCTCCAGAAGATGGAACCAGAAGACCGCACATGAGCTGAGCCAAAGTGCTTTTACCAGATCCGCTTTCTCCTACCAAAGCGCAAAATGAACCATTCTGAATAGTAAAATCTACATGATCAACGGCCAGAAGCTCGTTGCTTGTGCCTTGTTCGTGAAATTCTTTTGATAGGTTGTTGACTTTAATCATGATTCCGCCCCTTTCGTGAAAGCACAGGAAAGGGAGTAAGCTTCAATCAGCGACCTTGTATAAGGTTCTGTGGTATGATCGAAGACAGATTGAACTTCACCGGATTCTATAATTTTTCCTTCTTTCATCACCAACACGTTTCCACCTAATTGAAGAGCTGTTGCGAAATCATGAGTTACCATAAGAATCCCAACTCCATTTGCTTTCATCTGCGAAAATAAATCTATGATTCCATTTCTGTGAATCACATCCAAAGCAGTTGTCGGCTCATCGGCAAGCACGAATTTTGCATCAAGCATCATAGCCATTGCGATAATGACACGCTGAAGCATTCCTCCGGAGAGCATATGGGGGTATGCTCTGTATACCCTGTCAGGATCATCTAAGCCTACATCATGCAGAAGCCGCAGAATATAGTTGTAACGCTGCTGGCGGGATTTGTCGGAATGAAGCCGTAGCGTTTCATCCATCTGTCTGCCAATACGCATAGAAGGGTCCAATGCAGTCATTGGATTTTGCGGGATATAGACAATCTGGTTTCCGTATATTCCTCGTCTCTGCTTTTCTGACGAATTCAAAAGATCAGTCTCGCCGAAGAAAACGGAACCCGACACCTTAAATTTTTTAGGGTCCAATAAGTTTAGCACCGCACTACAGGTCATTGTTTTGCCGCTGCCTGACTGGCCTAACAAGATCAAAGACTCTCCTTCTTTGACTGCAAAGGATATTTCAGAAACCAAGTTATCCGTGCCTGACCGAAGATTAATGCTTAAATGATCAATCATAAGTGATGGCATCATAGGCTGTCCTCCTCCGGCGTCAGAATATCACGGAGTGCTTCTCCAAATAAATTGAAGCCTGCTGCCGTTACGAAGATGCACAAGCCTGGATAGATTAGCAATTCCGGATGAGAGTAAAGCGCTGTCCTGGCATCATTTAACATGGCACCCCATTCCGGTGTGCCGGAGGGAAGGCCAAGTCCGAGGAAAGCAAAGCTGGAAACCATAATGATGGAAGAAGCGACACCAGTGGAAACATACACAAGAAACTGTGGCAGAATGTTAGGAATCAGATGTCTGAAGACCAGCTTTCCTGTATTGCACCCAGAAATCCGGGCTGCCAGGATATAATCTTTACCCATTTCTTGAACGGAATAAGATCTGACAATACGAACAAACCAAGCCCAGGTCGCTATCACAACAGAAACGGCAATGTTTTGGAGTCCGTTCCCCAGAACGCCTATGACAGCAATAGCAATGGTAAGAGAAGGAAAAGCAATAAACACATCACAGAGTATAGTAATGAAATGGTCTGCTTTTTCTCCAGCACAGGCGCTAAAAGTACCGACAATCAGACCAATCACAGACAAAATCAGCAGCACAGGTAAACTGATTCCGATGGAATATCTGGCTCCATACAGCAGCCTTGATAAGGTACACCTGCCCAATTGATCTGTTCCAAGAGGGTATTCTGCGTCAGGCTGAGCATACTTCTGCGATAAATTCACCAATTCAGGGTCGTGAGGCGAAAAAGCAGGTGCTGCAATCGCAATTACAATCACAATAGCAATCAGGCACAGACCGATGATTGCCTGCGGCCTTTTGAGTAGCTTATGTATCATTTTCTTCCCTCACCATCCATGGACAAAGCAGACGGTTGATTATGTCTGCCATGAAATTTGCGACGACAAAAATTGCTGCAATGACGACTATACAGGTAGAAACTGCAATCGTATCTGCTGCAATCACACTGTCCACCAGATAAGTTCCGATTCCCTTGATTGAAAAAACACTTTCGATTACCGCCCCTCCGGCAATTAGAAAGCCGAATTGCTGAAAGAAAATTGTAACAACAGGCGGTAAGGCATTTCGCAGAATGTGGCATACCAGAATTCTGTTGGCAGATAGTCCACGGGCTTTTGCAAACCGAACATAATCAGAAGATAATTCAGCCAGAAGAGAGGAACGCATAATTCGGATGAGTGAACACGAACTGGGAACCGCCAGGGCAAATGAAGGTAGTAAAAAGCCCCTCCAACCTGGACTTGGTAAGACACTGAACCATTTCAGATGAATCGCAAAGAACAGTAGAAGAAGGAATCCCAGCCAGAAAGTTGGCACACAAATACCGCAGATAGTAATGCCTCTGGTAACCTGATCGAAAAGGCGGTTCCGCTTTCTGGCACAGAGCAAACTAATCGGAACGGTGAGCACGATAATCCATAGAATGGCCATCCCTACAAGAGATGTGGTCGTAGCCAGATACTTGTGCAGATCCTTTACAATCGGTTGATGAGTGGTCAAAGAAGTCCCAAGTTCTCCTGTAAACATTCCGGAAAGCCACTGAATATATCGCACAGGGAGAGGTTGATCCAATCCCATTTCCACCCGAATCATCTCAATCTGTTCCGGCGTAGGATTGGATACGCCTCGGTGTGCAATAATTTCTGCAGGATCTTTTCCGGACCAAGCAATCAACAAAAAACTTAGAATGCTGACGCCTACCAGCACAATGAGGAAGCTAATGATCCTTTTTCCAATATATTTCTTCAAATAATGCACCTCCTCACATCAGAAATCAGTTAGATATAGTTAACCAAATGCCTTTATGTTACCCTTCAGTGCGGTCTGCATCTGAAGGGTAACCTGCTTAGTAGTTAAATTTCTCTGCCAGATTGGACTTTTCAATCATCTTTCTATATGTGGGCGACTGTTTCAGCAGATGAGCATGTTTTCCACAGGCTTCTACCGTACCTGCTTTCATAACGACGATCTTATCTGCATTTTCAATAGACTTCAGTCTGTGTGAAATAACAATCACGGTCTTGCCTTGAATCAAATGATTTAATCCAGTCTGTATCTGGACTTCTGTTTCCACATCTAACGATGCAGCAATCTCATCCAGAATGATAATTGGAGCATCCTTCAGGATTGCTCTGGCAATGGACAGCCGCTGACGTTCTCCGCCGGAGAGTTTGGCTCCATTTTCCCCGATTATTGTCTGGTAGGTATCTGGCAGACGGCTGACAAACTCATTGCAACCAGCCAGTTTTGCAGCTCGTATTACTTCTTCGTCAGAAGCATCCAGCCGCCCAAGGCGAATATTTTCCATAATAGAAGTATTAAATAGAATGACTTCCTGAAAAACAATGGAAACATACTTGAACAAGCTATCAGTGTGAATTTCTCGTATGTCGGTTCCTCCGATCTGAACGGTACCGGAATCTGCATCATATAGTCTGCTGATGAGCTTAAGCATTGTTGTTTTTCCGCAGCCGCTGGGACCGACCAATGCGGTTACCTGTCCTTGCTCCGCCGTAAAGGATGCATGGCGAATCACCTGGGTGTCTTTCTGGTAGGAAAAACAAACATCCTTTATTTCTACATTGAAATCTGAAAGGACTGCCTTTTCTCCACCCTGAAGTTCATGATTCTTGATTTCACCAATCCGGGCAATTCTTGCGTCCAAATAAAAGATTTCCGTCAGATAGAGCAAAACACCACCCATGGCCCCGCTGAGTTTCGCCGCCATAATAATATAGCCCAGAAGAATCAGGATACTTACCTGACCGGAGGCGAGCATTGAAAGGCCAACAGTCGCCGTGATTCCAATAGGAAGAATAGATAAAGTCTGGCCGATTGTAACAGGAATCGTCTGGGTGATCTGAGCTTTCCATTGAAGATTTTCTGACTCATCCAACTGCTGGTCCATTTGAGCTTCTACTTTTTCTTTCAACCCATAGCTTTTAATTTCCTGATTCAGTTCGATTGCATTCTGAAAGCTTTCGGAAATATCTCTCAACTTATCATAATGTTTATTTACATCTCTGACCTGCAGTTTCTTTGTCAGGAAAAGAACCGAAGCAGAAGTAAGAACGGGAAGCAATACACAGAGACCTAATTTCCAATTCATGATCAGAAGGGCTACGCTGATAACCAAAAAGTAAATTGCAAACCCTATGGAATTAGCCACTGCGTTCGCAAAAGCATGCTCAATCGAAGCCACATCTGCCATGATTGTTTGAGCAAGGTCAGACAAATTGTGCTTTGAAAAATAGGATAGGGGCAGTTTGGAAAGCTGTTCCGCCAGATCAATTCTTAAATTTGCAGATTCCTGGTAGGTTTCATCATAGGTCGTTTTATAGTTATAGTTAATAACTAAGTACATCACCAGGGTCGCTGCCAGCATAAACAGGAGATATACCACCGGTTTCCCGGTATTTCCATTCAACAGCCTGTCTGCAAACAGAAAAACACAGATCATCGGCGGTACAAAAGAAACATAATAGAGAAAGAATGACCAGATTGATTTTGCAAGGCCCTTCACACCCGAATCGCTCAGCTGGAAGGCTCTTTTTAGATATGTCTTCATCACGCCAACCTCCACTGATTTGCCTTGCAGTATACATCCTGAAAATCCTTATAACGTCCATTGCAGGCCATCAGTTCATTGTGGGTTCCCTGTTCCACAACTTTTCCATTCTGGACAAACAGGATCTGGTCTACATTCTGAATAGAGGACAGCCTGTGTGCAATCATGATAACTGTTTTGCCCCTCATCAGTTTTTGGAAAGCCTGCTGCAACTCGTATTCATTTTCCGGATCTGCAGCTGCAGAAGCCTCATCCATAATGACGATATTCGCATTCTTTAGAATAGCCCTTGCAATGGCGATCCTTTGCACCTCACCACCGGAAAGGTATACGCCCTTTGCCCCTATGACGGTCATCTCCCGCTGGGGGAATTTGTCAAGGATGGATGTGCAGTTCGCTGCGTCAAGTGCATCCATAATCTGCTGCCGTGTTGCCTGAGGATTTCCGATTCGGACATTTTCGTAAATTGAGGTCTTTAGTAATTGACTGCGCTGGAAAACAAATGCGATGTTCTGAATGAGAGCTTTTTCAGAATAACTCTGAATGTTCTTTCCACCAATCAGAATTTCGCCGCCATCGACAGGATAAAACCCTGAAATCAGCTTTGCAATGGTAGATTTTCCTCCCCCGGAAGACCCGATGAGCGCATAAGTTTTATTCTGATGAAGTGTCAGGCTGAAATCCTTCAGCACGAAGTTGTCATCATACTTAAAGTCAACATGACGAAATTCAATATTGAAATCTTGGAAGGTCTCTTCGTTTCCATGTGGAAGCTTTGCCTGATCCATAGAAGTAGTCAGCTCATCAAGCTGATTCAGCGTATTTTGTGCGCCAAAGTTATCCTGCCCCGTAAACATGATCGATGTGAAAGAAGTAAATACAGCTCCGGAGAACACAGCAAAGAAAACAATCTTTGCCAGGATTAGCATAGCAGGTTCTCCATAGCTGATGAATACAACTGCGGCTGGTACAGCAAAAGCATAAAACACGTTGAACAGAACCTGGAATCCGACGTAGGGATTCTTACAGCTGAGGCTATACTGATAGACGTACTGTTTGTACTCTTTGATCGAGTTAATCAGAGTTTTGTAATACTGTACAGTTACACCGAAGATTTTTATGATCTGCATTCCTCTGACATATTCTACTGTTGCCGCACTCATTTTTTGAAGCGCCGCTGAATAGCCAGACAGAAATTCAGTACCACCGGACATTTTACGATACTGAAGAACACCAATCACAGTTGTAAGGATCAGGAGAATACCAAGGCGATAGTCTATTGCGAACATCAGCACAAACATTAACACCGGCGTCATAACAGCAGTGACGTTGTCCGGAATCAAATGGGCCACTGTTTTGTGTGTTTCTGCTGCGTTATCATCAATAATTTTTCGAATCTCTCCAGAGCTGTTATGGTCAAAAAAGGAAGAAGAGGCATCCAATAATTTATGAAGCCCATTTTTCCTTAAGTTTGTTTCAAGCCGGAAGCCTAAGTAGTGGGAACACGTTGCCGATGCAATGTTGAGAATGCCTCGTAAAATCATAAGTATGACTACAATAATTGCGTCATACATAGCCTTCTCATATACGGGAATAACCAAAATAGACACAATAGACTGCCACAAAAACCAATATGCTCCCATATATGAGCAGACGGCAGCGGCAGATAGTGCCATGGAGAAATATGCCCAAATTCTTTTATCTGGGACATAATGAAATAGTTTTTTATATAAACTGCGCATTGACTTCAAATATACACCTCTTTTTGCTTAAAAACGGTTTGACATACATCAACTCTTCCATTATAATTAGTTGTAGCTAATTGTAAAGGGCAAAACAGATATAAAGTCTAAACAAGGTATTAATAAATCTAAACGAGGCATCTTTGGGAGGAGTCAATGATAGAAGTTAAACGAGATGATTTCTTTGTTGAATCGATAAAGAATCCAATAGAGTACGGAACATATTATAAGATCAACCCAAAATATGGAACCGGATTTCAATGGACGAGTGAGGTTCACCACGATTTCATCATTACAGCGACAGATATAAGATTTAACCAGGAAACTATGGTCGGAGAACATATTGGGTCTGGTTATGTACTTGCTCTCTATATTAGTGGCGCAGGAGATGAATTCTATCCGTATCAAAATATTTCTCCGAATACATTGCGCTGTTATGAACCATCTGAAAAGTATAAAGCTATTTATCATCCTCAGATTCCATTAAGATGTATTACCGTGCAGGTTGACCAGGAATTTATTGATCAGTATCTCCAGGAAATTTCCGGTGATCTTGAAGTGAACTTTTCTGATTTTTTCAAAGAAAAAGGGAAATTCTATTTACCAAATGTTAATCATGCTATGCAAAGCCTATATGAGTATCTGCTTTCCATGAAAGCGTCCAGAATTACAGTAGAAGCAAAAATATATGAAATCATCTCTTATCTTGCTTCATATTTGAAAGAAAACAGACTAAATGAAGAGAATGGCCAGCCCATTAACAAAACAGATTTGCAGGCATTAGATGAACTAACGCATTACATGGACGAACATTACAGTTTTAATATTACGTTGCAGACGCTTTCCACCATTGCATGTATGAGTGAAAGCAAAATGAAAAAGCTATTTAAGTCAGTTTATAATATGTCCATTACTGAATACATTCAGAGGAAAAGGATCTCTGTAGCCGAGCATATGCTTATTCAGACCGACCTCACCATTGCGGAAATTTCAAGAATTGTTGGATACTCCAACCCCAGTAGATTGATTGAAATATTCAAAAGGTATTATGGATTTACTCCCTCAAAATACAGAAAATAAAAGTGTTATACTAATTTGGATAAACCTAACCCTCTAAAAATCAACCAAATCAATCGTTATGAGGTGACGCATACAAGCGTCACCTCATTTCTTTTTGGAAATTTCATCTTGAAAGCATCTGTGAAGGAGTATAATAAAACCATTGTCAACCCCGATGGCGATGACAGCAACCGCGGACAGAATGCCTTTTTCTATGATGCGGCGGAGGGATTGCTCACTTCGGTCATCCTGATGCTGGCGGAGTTTCTGCCGCCGGATGAGGAGCACCCACAGGAGCGCCGGCACATCGTCTCTGTCTTCAAGCTGGTGCAGGATCTGCTGGAGCCCAGCAAGGTAAAGGGCAAGAGTCACTTCCAGCTCCTGATGGGCAAGCTGCCGCCTGACCACCTCCGCAGGACACGGGCGTAATTGGATAGAACAGAAAAGCACAGCCGCTCGTTTTCTCTGAGTTGCTGTGCTTCTGCTTCTTCCTGCACCACGCTGAAAAGCGTCTGAACAGCGCGATTTACCGCTTTCTCACCCGCAATGGCATTGACCGTTACGATCCGGCGCGCTTTCTGGACTACAAGCTGGAAGTTCTGCAAATGCTGCTGTACTGTCTGCCGAGGCTCGACCCGGAGCAGGAAACGGAGTTCCTGAAATACGCGAAACACTATGTCCGGGACGGGCCGCTGTTCTGCCGCATGATGGTCGAAGCCGGTTCCTTTGCCAGCCTTGCGGAGTATCGGCACGTGCGGCAGATTGGCGCGATCTATAACAATTCGGCAAAAACCGCGCAGAAGTCATTTCCGAGTTTGCCGTCCAAAGCGGATACAAGGATGAAAGCGTATCTGCGGATGAACTGCTGACCATTGCCCAGCGCAACCACAGCATTGCCGAAGGCGAGATTGCTGAAATCGGTGGTTGTGCCGTTTGAGATGGAAAGGCTGGATCTGATTTGATCATGATGGAAAGCAAAACGACGCCGTTGACAACATCTTCGGATCGTGCTACAATTTGACTGAAATGATAAATGCGGTCATAAATCCAAGGAGTGTGCGCAGTGGCTTTTACAGACGAACAGAATGAACAGATCCGCAATGACCTGATCCGGGAGGCCCAGCGCTGCGGCATTACCATAGGGATGCGGAAAACCTCTGTGGAGCAGCTGACGGAGGCCGTTGGGATTTCCAAGGGGTCATTTTACAAATTCTTTGATTCCAAAGAGCTGCTGTTTTTCGCTGTACTGGAGGACATTCATACCGAGTGCTTCGCGGCAGCGCAGAAGTCCTTGCAGGAGAATGCACCCCTGTTTCCTGCCGACCGCGCGGCAGCGGCGATCCTGGCGGCCTGCCGTTGGCTCTCCAGGACAAAAGCCTTTGTGTTCATCGAAAATGACGCGGATTTTCTTCTGCACCGACTGCCGGAAGAAGTGAAGACCGCCCACTACCACGATGACGAGACGCACATCCGTACCCTGCTGGAAGGGGGCGGCTTGCAGCCCAAGGGCGGCATGGCACTGGCAGCGGCCACGGTGCGCGGCTTGATTTTAACCGTCTCCCATCAGGAGCAGATTGGGGTACTCTATCCGCAGGTGCTGGAAACGCTGGTGCGGGGCGCCTGTCAGGAGCTATTTGCATAAGCGGAAAAGCCGCAGTGATGCGGCTTTTCAAAAGGAATACAGTTAGCTTACCCTAACCCGCTTGTGTCATCTGTGTGAGTTAGAGGAGTTTAACATCTCGTTGTGAGGGCGAAATCATGAGAAACAGTCAAAATTTCTGGGATAAAAACGCCGGGCGGTACGACCGCTTCATGCGCAAGGACGCAGCGGCTTACGAGCGGCTGTACGAGCTGCTGCGCCCCGTGGTGCGGCACAAAACCGTGCTGGAGCTGGCCACAGGCACGGGGCTGATCGCCAAAAATATCGTGAGCAGCGCTGCCCATATCGAGGCTACGGATGCATCGCCGGAGATGATCGCGGAAGCGAAGCGAGATAATCATTCTGCCAAGCTGCATTTCTCTGTGCAGGATATGTTTCGCCTTCCCTATGCCGATGAAAGTTTTGACGTGATCATTGTGGCCAATGCCCTGCATATCGTGCCGGAGCCGGAGAAGGCTCTCTCCGAAATTCGCCGGGTGCTGAGGGACGATGGCGTTCTGGTTGCGCCGACCTTTACCCACGCAGATAACGCTTTCTTCGGAACGGCCAAAGCATTTTTCATGAAGCTGGCGGGCTTTCCGCTGCACAGCAAATGGACGAGTGCAGATTACCTTTCGTTCCTGCGGGAAAACGGCTGGACGGTGCGGAAAAGCACCGTGCTGAAAACCTCGTTCCCGCTGACCTACGCAGAGTGCGTGAAATCGGAGGGGTGAGCCATGCAGATATTGGAACACGGGCAGGCGCAGGAGCGGACGCTGCTGTTTTTCCCCTGCACGGCAGAGCCTGTATGGGCTTTTGCCGACACGATCACGCTGCTTTCTCAGAGATGGCATGTTTTTCAGGTGGTGTATGACGGCCATCAGCCGGAGTATCCCGGGGATTTCACCTCCGTCGAGCAGACCGTGGACGAGGTGATCTCCTATTTGAAGAGCCACGGCGTCTCCCGTCTGGGTGGGGCCTATGGCTGCTCCATGGGCGGTGCCTGCCTGACCCGTTTGCTGGCATTGGGGGAAATGCCCATCGACCGGGCCATCATCGACGGCGGGATCACGCCCTATCAGCTGCTCTACCCGGTGCGAAAGCTGTTGCTTTGGCGGGATATTGTGTCCTTTAAAATGGCGGCGAACAGCCGAAAAATTCTGGAAGCGGCCTTTCCGCCGGAACGGTTTACCACCGCAGGGCACGACCCCAAAAAGGAGTACGACGCCATGGAAGCCTACGATAGTGCGGCACTTCAAGGAGAAATCCATTGACGCAAGCAACGCAAAATTCAACTGGGGAATCAAGAATGGGAAAACACTTGCCGAACTGCTGCCGGATTTTCGCTTTGTGGAGGAACACAGCTTAACCGAGGGCATGGCGGCATTTGCGCCAGTTTACAAGCTGCTGGACAGGCTGCCCGCCGTGCGGAATATTTCCAATAAGATCATCGTTCTGGAAAAGGAGTTGTAGAAGATGTCATTCTTTGAAAACA
>OGQP01000870.1_pt1 | contig 19213 bp, 17 predicted proteins | sample 1553251 | NCBI WGS metagenome assembly OGQP01 (sample SAMEA2580016, study PRJEB22360) | human gut metagenome | biome: human gut; feature: human-associated habitat; material: faeces | place: Denmark | collected 2008/2010 | reverse complement strand
TGGGTTAATATTAATAAAAGTTGAATACTTATGATACAATACTCGGAAATCCCGTCGAATTATGGCCTTTTGACGCTTCGCATGGCCAGTTTCAGGGAGTTTCGTGTAAGCGCTCAAAGCGAAATTTGGGCAAATACTTACAGATTGTAATCAAAAAGGGGGAAGCGCCTTACAGATTGTTACTCCCAGTATAGGGACGTAATTACAAATTGTAAGTAGGAAGGGCGGCTAAATGCCGCCCTTCCACACCTTTATTCGAAAGTCTCTTCCGCGCAGTCCTGAACTTTGCGTGAAACCTTACCCTCAGAATCATTCCCAACCTCGGAACTCCCTGAAAAGACAGAAGTAAATATATCCCCCACGGCCTTGGCAAACTCTTCGGTAAAACGCTCCCTCGCTTTCCTCTTTTCTTCAGTAGGATAATCTAATGATTTAATAAGACGAGACGATAACGAATCGTAAGCCCTTAAAATATAATAAATAATTGGGGTCAACCCCTTGACCCACTTAGCATTACCCCGGATTACCAGAGCATTCGTAAAAGGACGCTCACCCTCAACTCTCTCTACCTCAAACCTGACCGGAACCGAAGCCATTATTTGACGATGAGTAGAGGGAATCCCCTTCGTTGACCCTACCGGATAGATTCGATATGAAAACTCATCCCCTAACCCCGGAGAAGCATGACCCTTTAGCAACCCTAACAAATGATAAAGATTACTTTGAAAAACATCCACCGAAGAAGTAGAATTTAACGCAGATTCCACAAACTCATTGACCAAGGTAACTACCTTACCTTCCTGACCCTCTTCATTTTCTATAAATTCCATAACTTTTTTGATAATAAGACATTAAACATTCGTAACGTAAAGAGATAACCCCTCACTCCCTCAGACCCCTATTCCGGTGCTCCTGTTCCTGATTCTGTAAATGCTGAGCATAGTCCAACCCTACACATAACCCTGAAAGAAGAACTCCGAAAAACGGTATCGCAATAACCTTGACATGAAACTTTATCGGAAACTTGGCACCCTCCTCCCTATACATAGACCTCGTAAATAGCCATACTAAGAGGGTATACAAGAGGGAAACCCCATAATAGTATAATAGTAACTTCAAAAACCACATACCCCTACGATTGGAAATTTTCAACGTTTATCATAGAAACTATCTCGGAACTAATAGCGGTAGACCCCCCTAACAAAGTGAAAAGAGTAACCTTTATCCCACTCGACCGTAACCTATCCAAAACCTCCCTCACAAACTCTGAACATTCCAAATGATAAACATCTGACGCAAACAAAGTGACGGAACTTCTTTCCCACACGCTTTCCGGACACGTTCCTATATAAGCTACATCCGAATAAGCATAATCCCCTGACGCTACTAAAACAGACAAAAGCGAATATGCGGCCACATCAACCCCAATTATGAACTTCGGTAACCCCTTCTGTAACCTAAAATGAACAAACTCACTTCTAAACTCTGGGGAACTCCATAACTTATTGGGAATCAGATTTAACCCGTCATCATCCAAACCAACACCCCATAACCAATTCTGAGGAGAAACCCAATCTAACCACGAAGTTATTATATCCCCAACCTTGGAGGATTGCTCCCTCGCCGCAACCCCCCAATCAGAAATAGACCCCTCTCCATTATCGGTAACTACCTTACACAAAGCATAATCAATAAGCAAATGACTATGAGTAACACACAACTCATCTATGAAATCGCTAACAACCTCTGATTCCATATCAAAATTAATGACCCTTGGGAGCCACTCCTCCCGATTGGCCTTAGTTATAAACTCTGGAACTTGACTTATCCAATCCTGCTCCCTATAAGGATAACAGGGAACCTCCCTACCCCTGACAGGAAACGCTCCGCAATTAATTACCGTTCCCGGAGAATACTTGAAAGAACCACACGTTCCGGTATGGAGGATTCTAACCGGATAGTTAGACGAAATTATCTGACGCTTAACCTCTTCCAAACCCTTCGCGGCAGACGACGCCCCTACTCCCATAACATAAACAGAAGCCCCTTGATAATCAAAACCCTCCGGTAGCTCCTCCTTAGAGCTAACTAAAATTATCTCCTTCGGCTTTAACTCAATCATAAATTTAATAAATTTAATGTTCCTTAACCTTCCACTCTTCTCCCTCTGGAGTAAATGGGTAATCCTTCGGGATAATCTTGCCCTCCGGCGTAACCCCTATAATATCAAGGCAATTACCCCACCCGTCAGGACTAACCCCTACCTCTACTTCAATAGGCACTTCAAACCCCTTCGGCTGGAAATTCATAACACTCTGTATAATACGAACAGCCTCCGGCAGGTAAGACGACCTAACATAAAAGTTACACTCATCATGAACGGTTGTCGCAAACCTCGTATTATCCCTCCACGCTTCATTAGTATCCCTTAATTGCTCAAACTTTATAAGCGCTCGACGCATCAAATCCGCCCCAGTATTCTTGTGAGTAAACCCGCTAAGAGGGTAGGTCTGCCACCCCGTCATCATCGACGCTGAAAATATGGGGACATTCTCCCTCTCGACCCTACTCGACAAAACTTTGGCCTTCCGCTTCCGACCCCACCTAACCCGGTAGAAATCCCCGGAAACATGAACCAGATTAAACCCATACTCATCCGCGACCACCCTAACATTCTGAGCCGCTGTAGCATCACTTAAATTAAGAAGTGACCCTGACCGCCAAACCTTAAAGAAAAAGGATGATATGGATAAGTCCCTTAGAGGAACTTCCGATTCAGAAAGCAATGAATACAACCGACCCAACGCTACCTTCCGACTAACAAACAAAGAACAAAGTAAAGACAAAACCGGTCGATATTTCTTCCCCGGAGGAAGTAACTCGATATAAGAATCCTTATCTTGGAAAGACACCAGACATTCAGACTTATACCCCTTGAATTTATGGTAGGTGGACACTACTGCAAAATCACCAGAAGTAAATCGAATAAAATAAATCGTATCCCTCCCTCGACCCGTCGGAACCCCTTTTTGGGGATTTTGAGAATCCCGTGAAAAATCAACCCTTCTCCCAGCGAGATTCCCAATAGGAACTAAACGAGACTTGTCAACATCCCGAATTAGCGTGTTGGAAGGCACGCACCCCTGAATCGTGGCATTGACAGCCAACCGATTCGCATAAGCCTGCATACCATAATCAGGGGAATTGTAAAACTTCATCAAATAAACGGGTCGACCAAACAGAGTTTTAACAAAACCACTTCGTTTCGCATTCTTGATAACCTCCTTCTTCCACGCTGTTAACCTTGACATAGTAGCATCATAATTCTCGCACAGCGCTTTGGCCTCGTCCTTTGGGAGACCGGTGCGTTGAGATATGGTAAACCACTCTGCCCCATAAAGTTTACTATTATGTGAAATAACGTTTGACGAAATATAATTGTGAGAAGGGGTAGAAATTACATAAATAGGACGATTTATTCGGTACTCTACCGAAACAACCCTTACCCTATTCGTATTTTTCGGAATACAACTAACACACCCTAAAGTTTTCTGTAGGGTAAACCCATTAGAGGACAGAGACATACACACTTGTGAAAGAAGCCTATCATTAACCCATGAATAATAGTAATAATTAGTCTCCCTCCCGGCAACCACCTTAGAAGAAACCCCCTTCAAAAGCGCTTCAAAGAATACCGAGTGATTCTTACCCAACATCTCAAAACCCTTGTAAGAAACACAATTATTCCGGTAATCCCAAAACTCCTCCATATTAGGAGGAAGCATTATCTTACCCCGGAACTCTAACTTCATCCAAATTGCAACATAATTCGCAATGTCCCTCCAAAAAGCCCCATAAAACGCATCCTCACACGCATCCCTCACATTCAAAACCTTGACTGCATCCCCAGGAACAATATCCTGAACTCTACGCCAAACCCAACGACCTAACTTATTCCTGACCAGAAGTTTATGACGATACTCATACTCCTCTATAACCCCGTTAGAATAACTCAATGTAATTGTATCGGAAACCTTCCTCCTCATAGCAAAAGGAACTGACCGACCCCTCCGGTCAATTAAAAGGTCATCCTCATGAAGGGAGGAAGGATGAATAAACCCCCTCTCAGCACTATGAACATAACTATCCTCCCCTAAACAGAAATTAACGATTTTTACATTCGTCCGGTGGTTAGGGTCTTCGTAGCCAAACATCTTCTTGGCTACATACATATGAATATCTTTACCCTCCACCAAAGGCGTGAGCAAATTAGGCTCTTTCGAGAACCCCGCCGCTAACCTTAACTCTTGGGCACAATTATGCGTCAAAATCCCATTCGCATAAAAACAATGAACATCCCGAACACCTAAGTCTATCATTAACAAAGGCTCCGGAGAATACTCAATATTCGCAATACCTGACACCCCTCCCTGAGTAACCAGATAATCAAACCTCGACAAAAGAGACGCTCTGACCCATTCTAACTCCTCACCCCTCGTAACGGCAAACTTATGCTCCGGAGAACAAATCACCGATTCCCCACTCCTTAAAGTAATTCGATATTGAGAATGGTCTCCCGTCCACCTAACATGGTAAGTCTCCTTAAACCCTTGAGGCGTGAGAATCTTAACCCCCGGAGGAAGCATCAATAACTTCCTTAACGTTATCTCACCCTCCTCACTAATTACCTTTGTCTCAGGGTCTAAACAGTAATCGGCAGTAACCCAAACCCAAGGATTGGAACTCTCATCCCCCTTCGGAACACAAAACGCCTTACGAAGCCCGGACTTTGTTTTCGATTTGACGGGATTTCCGGCGGAATCCCGAACGCATCCCTCCTCCTCCGATTTTAAACAGTACCCTATAACAGGATGAGGATGAACATACATTTTAACCTCTTCCTTGGGGCAATTATGAACTATAATCCCATTGGCGGAAAACCTCTCAGAACCTTCGACGGTAATATCATAGACTAATTCCTCCCCCTCAGGGAACACTCTCCTTACCTTGGTATACCCCTTATTAGTAAAAGGATACCCCAAAATTATATATTCCCCGACACAATCCCCTAAAGGCTGAAACCCATTCTCAGTTAAAATAGGGTGGTCAGCAGTGCCAACCAACTCTTTTCCGTCTGCACAGACCATTCGGTAAACTTGCCTTACCCCCTGACATACAAAATTCGTGACAGTTTGGTAATTATCCCCGTCCCAAACTTTATTCCCTACTTTAACGTCCTTTAAAAACTTCCGCCCCTCTGACGTAAACACTTGAGTATCTCCCACCAAACAGTTTTGCAGGTTTTGTGGAATGTAATAGTCATTCCCCGGAGAACCCCCCGACGAAAGACGCCCTGAAGGAACATTGACCGTATTATAATTACCCCTCACAACACGACCCCTATACCCACACATCTTTTCTACAAAACTCCCTAAGTAAGTTTTCGTATGAGAATACTCTATCATTAAATTGGCCAACGGATGATTTAACCGGGCTAACGTATCCTCATCCGTTTTAAACTTACCCTTCGCTGTTTTCTCAGTCAAAGTGACAAACCTCGACAAAACCTGCGCTTTCTCCGCGGAAGAATTAATATTGAAATTCCATACCCCGGAAAGAGAATATATCTGATTCTGTAACGACTTAAGACGGGCTACCGTTTTCTCTCTTTCAGAATCCAAAAAATCATAATCTAACGGTATTTCCGTCTTACTCATCCTCCTAACAGCTTCTAACGTCAAATTATCCATAGGATAAATTTGACGGATATACGGATACTCATTCCACATCTTAACTGCTAACATGACAGTCATGAGGGAATCCGACGCGGCATATTGAAAAGAAACCTCCGGATTGGTATGACCAAAATTGTGGTCACCGCCTGACGCTGACTCAAAATCCACAACTTGCCATTTCAACAAACGTTTCGCGTACTCCTTCAAAGCTGGATAAGGCTCATTGAAAAGAAGATACGCCATAATTTGACCGTCATTCATTTTGCCCACAAACGGAACCCGTAACCCCTCATTCTCCAGCATGAACAAATCAAAATTACGATTCCAAAAAACGGTAGCAAAATTATCGACCAAATGCTGAACTACCTTAAGGACGGCAGAAACCGGTAGATTAGAATACCTATCATGGCGAACAGGCAGGTAATACCCCGCATAAGAATTAGGAGCATACCCAGAACCCCCTGAAATAGAAACCCCTACAAACTTATCAGAAAGATAGCTTAACCCCGTGGTCTCAGTATCCAAACCAACATACACCTTGGGGGAAAACCTTGAAAGCATCTCATTTATCTCCGAGACACTCTCCACTAAATAAATAGGATAGCCATTAAATTCCGCCTTTTTCATATTCTAACCCTTCTACCTAACCTTAACATAACTCACTACAAAATTCTTGGAAAGCAACTCCAAAACATGCGTACCACACTCTTGGGCAATTAACACATTTTCAAGGTCGTAAAGCAAATAATACACCTTGACCGATTTATCTATAAACCTTACCTCTACCTTAGTAGGGATTGAAGCCAACTTAGAAGCCTGACGCATGGAAAGAAGTAACTTTAAAAGAATTAGTAAAAGTAATAAAATTATTCTAATGAAAAGGATAATTCGCTAAATAATCAAACAACTCAACACTTACCCCCTTCCCCAACTCTAAGCTCTCCCTTGGAGCATAAGTTACCTTTTTGGGCAACTCCCTCTCAAAGGTCTTAGGGAAAACTGTTCTCGAAATTTGAGTTATCCTCTCCCTATCATACCTCATCAATAAGTCAAACGTAGTGTAAACCCTATTGCATGAAAAGCACTTGATAACATTACCATACACCTTGGCGGCAGGGGTATTCGTATTCTCATGAAACGGACAAAACATTTTACCCCTCGGCAAAGGCTCCCCAAAAATCCTCTGATACTCCTCGGAAAGAGGAAGGGACTTTATATAATTAACTAACGCTGAATTGTATTTCATCTCTACCCTATACGAACAGGTGCCCCTCTTATTCGGAAATTATCCTTAAAGAGAGGCACCACCCTTAAAAGTTATGGAAATGGAAAGTTATTTAGATATATACGGGAAATTGTTTTCTTGCATATACCGAGAAGCCTGCTTCCGGGAAAAATACCCCGTCCCCGTCCTATCTAAAAGAGACTCCTCTATAAAGGAATCCTTATGTTTCTCCTTAAACTCAAACTTCTTACCCCCTAACATGGAATAGTAATCTTCCCCACTCTTGGGAGTAAACCTTCCGATTGATTCAGTAGAACCATACGGCGCCCCATTCCCCGGATTCGCATTCGTATAAACTAACAACGCCTCATCTGAATCTTTCGGTTTGTACACGAAGGAATCCTGATTAAGAAACTCCGAAATACTAAACATCTTATCGAAAAACTCTGAGTCATCATGAAGATTCACCACGAAGAAACTCTTCTCCTTGGCAAACTTATCATTCTCCTTCCAATACCCAGCCGTTCGGGTAAATCCATAACCCTGCTTCTCCAACCATAGACGAAGATAAGCATCCCTCTGATTATTATCGGAAGCTGTCAATTTAGTCCCTTCCGGCCACTGAGGATGAATTTTATCGGGATTCACCGGATATTGAATTACCTCCCTTCGGGCAGACAACATCGCTATCTCCTTCTCATTAATCCACTTATTCAACCGATTAAGAGAAGAATCGGAAAGAGGCGAAAAAGAAACCTCTACCTGAGACATATAGAATCTACTACCTTTGTCATAGAAAATTAATACAAATAAATTTAATTTGTAGAGTGTTCCTCTTTAAAGGGAACACCCTACACAATACGTTACTTGTTCCTTTTAACCTAAGCCCGGAAGAAAACCAGCCTCAACTCTTGGTCGTCACTCAACGGATACGAATACTGCTCATCCTCAACATCATACCCTCGGAACGCTTCTGAACTAAACGGAACATTCGAAACCAACACAGGGGAAGATTCCTTACCCTCCGGTATCTCGATTCCAAACGCTTCCCCAACCTCAGAAGCACAATCAGAAACCCAAACCTTATCCGTAAATTTCCTCTTGTAAAGAGAAGGACAGAACAAATCTAACTCTCCCAACATGAACGCTGAATCCGAAACCCTCGCTGACAACTCTGCATCATCCTGAAAATTAGATACATCCTTACCTACTTCCTTGGAAACCAACGAGAGAATGCTATCCAAAATGGAGGCCGTATCCCTCACATCATGAAAAGTCTTTGCATTATGAGAAATATCGTAACGATTCGCAGACCCCTTACGCGGAGGCGCTACCCGAAGGTTTACCCCATGACCTGAAAGAGCGTCCTTAACCTGCCTCTCGTACTCAACCCATTCATCCTCAGTAAGTTTCGCACAGTCCTCAATACCCAACTCTTTCGCTTCCTCCTTGGAAAGTCTCCGATTCTTAATCTTATCCAAATACTCCTGAAGTTTCGCAACATCCCAATTCAAGGTAATCCTATCATCCCCGTCCTCGTTAGGATTCATAGCGTCTTGAATAGCCTCTTCCTCGGAAAGAGCATCGGTAACACCCCTCCCACTCGGGGGAGCTATAACCTCAGACGCTACACCCAACTTAACCAAAACTTTAAAAGCCTCGGAAAGCTCATCCGCACCCTTAAAATCATCCACCAAAGATTCCATACCTTTACGATACACTTCGGCCATGTGATTTACATCCTCGGAACTCAAAACTTCCTGATACTGAGATATAAGCCCCTCCCCACTCCGGTGGGAATCTTCTATCTCAACCCCAGCCTTCTTGAGGCGTTCTACAATTTTGTCCTCAATGGATTGCAACGCTTGGTCAGCCAACTCATCCACACTCTTACCCTCCGCATCATCCTGAACGGGGAGAGGATAAGAATTATAAATAGAATGAAGTAACTTACCTTCCTTTTGCAACGCCCTCATGAAATCAAACGCTTCCCTCGAAGAAGTAAAACGTTTCGCAGAGGCAACATCCTTCACCTCCCCCTCCTCGGAAAGATAAACTTTATCCCTACCCAGAACATCCGTAAGAACGACTACAAACTCTCCCTCTGAATCTTGGATAGTTACAAACCTTGACGACCTTTTGGAATCCCTAATAGTAGAAAGAGAATCCTTGAGAACTTCTTCATCCTCAAACTCATCCTCCACCTCATAGGTATTATTGGTAGTCAAAAATTCATAAAGCTCCTGAGACCTTGCCGCCGCCCCTTGGGCAAACCCTTGAATGCCAGTATCCGAAGTTTGGAACAAAAATAACGTTCCTCCTACGGAAAGGGATGAATTTTTATACTCTGCAAACAACACCGGCGACCCTTCCTCCGGAGTATAAGTAACGCTCATACCCTCCATGGAAAACCTATCATCCACAGAACTAAGATTATCCGAAAGAGTTTGCATGGCCGCCTCTACCTCGGAATAAACCGAATTGGTCGCTAACTCGGAAGAATGCGTAACACACCAATCATACATGACATCATAAACTTCCTCCGATGAATCATCCTTAACCTTGGTCAAAGGGTCAAAGACTTTCAACCCTGCAACCTTATCCTTACTAATAGTCACTAAATCAGAATCCTTCGGAGAAGTTATAAGCCGCAAAACGAGAGAATCGTCCTCCCCAATAGAAACCACATAGTAGGTCGACCCCTCATACTCTACCTTGGAACCCTGACGAATAACCTTGTCCCCCACCTTAATCTCCCTTGGGGAACTTATTGAACTTATTGAATCACCAATAGTTAGACGAATCTTATTCTTGGCAAACCAATTCCTCTTAGCCTTCGTATCGACATCCGGCAGATTCTTCTTGATATAACCCTGAATCGCCCCCTCAACACTACCCTTCAAATCATTGGGAATATCCTCATCAAAAGTAAGGTCTACAAAATACTTACCCATACCCAACTTGGACTTCCCAATAGAAACATCCTCCAACTTTAAAGGAACATTGAGATTCTGACCCTCCTTGAAAAGAGTTATAAGTTTGGCTGGAATTTTTGCATCCGTAACCTTCACCTCATCCGAAAACTCATCCCTCGAAAGACCCTCTGAAATAGATTCATCAAACTCTTCACCCCCGTCCAAAGTATCCAACATCTCAAAGGTCTCTTCACTAACCCCCTCCGGATAACCTTCCTTCGACGAAACCTCTATAACCTCAACTCTCTGAACGCCTCCCTCCTGACTAACACTAACTTGTGCCTCGGGACTTGTTACAACCTGAACGGAATCACCCACAGAAGAGGAAAACTTAAACCCGTCCTCAACGGATGCATCCCCCTCTTCCTCCTCGGTTATAGACCCTAAAGCCTCTTCCTTCGGGTCATCCTCAATAACATCTTCAACCAACTCTTCGGTAGAACTCTGAGCCTCCTCTTTGGCTAACTCTGGAATAGAACTCGAAATCGCCTCTATAACGGAAGAGGCAAACTCCTTCGCCTGCTCCTCAACCTGACTCTCAACCTCTGAAAGAATCTCATTCGCTTCCTCCGAAAGATTGGTACCACGCTCTACCCCCTCTTCAATACTCTCATTTATCTCATCCTCTTGCTCCTTACCCGATTCAAGAAACTCATCAACTCTCGTATCATCTTTGACGGGCTTTTTACACGAATCTGAATAAGCAAAAGGTTTTAGACGCTTCTCCAACTCTTCAACCTCCGGAGAACCAGAAACATAACCTTCCCACCAATCGGAAACTTCCTCCGGCAACGTCCCATTGGAATACCTCTTCTCCAATATCTCCTGAGCCTCAGAATCCCGTCCCTCACGAACTATAACCTCCTCAAGCGCCCAACTCAACTCTGGGTCATAGCCCAAAACTCCGTCGGAAATCATTCGATTGATTATTTTATTATCAACCAGAAGCCTCCTCCGGGTCGAATCCGAGACCCTCGAAAGAAACACTCTCCTCTCCCTCCGGGTCATGGAAAACATCCGACAAGACACCTTCCTAATCTCCTGAGCATCTGAAATTTTTGCGTGAACGGGAACCTTACACCCCCCTTGCAAATAACTGGTTACAGAAGTTTTCTCCACTTGACCCTCCTGCACCTCAGCCCTGCTATCGGCTACCGTGCCGCTACAAAGCGAACGAATTAGACTTTTGTCCATACTAATTTATTGAATACATGAAAAATAACTATCAAAATAAAATTAACTCGCTCAAACGCTCCTTTTTCAACTTAAGTCCTGCACGTTTCGATATTTCAACCCTAACGGGGAGGAGGAAAGAAATATGAAAAATATAAGCGTTTAAGTAAAGTAACTTTAAACCCCTTCATTTTAAGGTATGTATTCAGACCCCATACCCTTATTCAAACTCTGACAAATCTAATCCTGAAATATTTGAATCCTCCCCGGTAACACTAAAGTCCCCAAACTCGGCACCCATATCTGAAAAATCCTCCGTATAAGAAATTTGCTCAACGGTAGACCCTACCGTAACAACAGAAGGTATAAACGAAACCGGAACCGGCTCCGTCAGCGGAGCGCCAAGCCTGTGTTTCGGCATACAAACTATCGTTTCCTGAACAATTAATTTATCCGGAGGCGTGCAAACAAACATCAAATAACTCGATTCCCTCTCAATAGCATTCAAATCCGCAACTGCCGATTTGTCGTACAACCCATTATTTCGTAAAGCCCTCTTCCAACCCTCTCGATTAGCCTGACAACACCAAAGCGTGCAAACCCCAACCCCTTGGGAATTTCGAAACGTTACGGTACAATCACTTATCATTTTTAAAACGATATTACCCAAATCCGGGTAAAGACGGTCATATTGCCCAACATGGTCATGGACTACTAAGTCCAGCCCATTAAGATAGGCATCGAACCTCTGATAAAGTCTCTTCCAAAATAACGTCGATTTAGCACATTCCTTCGTCAGACAACCTGTATCGACAACTAAGACATTGGAAACCACCCTCTCCCGAAACTCTTCCTCAAATTCCGCCAGCTTCTCAACATTCTCCTTCGTTAACTTCCTCTGGATTAAATCGGTTGTGGTAATTTGAAGACCCTTGGCCTCATACATAAACCGCGCCTCCAGCATCTCCCATATAAGCACCGGAGCCATTTCCAAAGACAGATAAACACATTTCTTCCCCAGAAGGGCATTTTTATATATAATGGAGAGCGCAGTCAGCGACTTCCCTTCGCCAGCGTAACCGCCTAACGTTGCGACCGTTGTCGGCTGGAACCCATTCGTTAATGAATCAATCGCGGAAATCCCTGTCTTAATTCCCTCGGCATAAGGCGTTTGCAATATCTCAGTATAAAGCGCTGGTGAATACTCGGTGAAATCCTCCGTAACCGTTTTAGACGTCTCAACAGATTGAGAAACTAACGCTTGTAACTCCGGATAAGTTTTCGCTTGATTAATACATGACGTTAACTCCTCCGAAAGAAATAGACGTTTGTAGTAATCCGTACATAAATCTGCATAATTCAGAATCTCAGCTTTGGTGGAATACTTTAACCCAGAATCTGTAAAGTAAAGAGAATAATAATCCGAAGAAGGATACTGCTCCCCCTTAATGACAATTTCTAAAGTATATTTAATGCTCTCCTTGTAAACCTTCGGAACATATTCAGATGAATACCAATCTTGTAACTGAGCTGTAACCTCGGCAACCGCCTTCTTCCCAGCTATAGAAAAAAAGAAAACCTCTATCATTTTACACTATACCCCTCAATAGAAAGAAGCGGAAATTGCGAATTAATAAAAACATAATGACCTTTAGACGTTGCCCAATCTACAAATTGACCAACACACGACGAAACCTCCTCCACCTTCTTGGTTAAATTAACCCTCTGCTCTACCCGTAAATAGAAAATAACCGGAAACAAAAAGTCCTCCCTGTCTGAATCTATGACCCACGACAAAACCCTCGAAAGTGAAAACCTTACCACCCTAAGCCCTAACGAAAGGGCACAATTAACAGCGGCCGATTTGAGAAGCGCAACTTTCTGAGGAACAGAACCTACATAGTAAACACATCGAAAACTCCGGTAAGGAGTAAACTCACGACTCCATTCAAAATTGAAAGGGGCTAGCGCCCCAATCAAAAACCTCTTATGTTGCGTGGCAAACTTAGGACATTTCGCATAAATAATCTGGTCACAAACCTTACACCCAGCCTGCTTACCATAAGAACATAACTTTTCCTCCATGAAAACTCTCTCTAAAACGAATAATACTCTCGATTAAAGACATCTTCCGACACCACACGTACCCCGTCCTTATAGTAAATAATATAATCCCCCTCAACTAATTTCTTACAAAGAGGAACATTTACAAACTCTTGAACCTCTACCTCGACTACCCCGGCATTGACCTGAATAACCCCGGCATCAACAAGGTCGGCTAACCATTCCCTTCGATTGGTAAACAAAACTTGACCCTCCGGAGAAAACCCTACGAATTGAGTAAACTCAAACGCATGACCCCTCAAACAACACATTACTTTCTCCATAGCAAAATTCGCTTAGCTACCTCTAACTGACGAGATTGTTCCAAAGGTTGAATATACTCCGTTGGAAATATCTTGGTCAAGTCATAACACATCGGTTGCATTTCATAAATCTTATACCCTATACGAGTAAGTTTATATCGGTCAATGTTATCGGCCATGGGTAACCAAACATGAAGGTCTCCCGGAAACTCCGTATTCCGGCGAGTAATACGACCCGACATTTGTAAATAAACTACCGGCGTTGTCGGCACATCGTAAAACACCACATGACGGATAAACGGATAATTCTCAGACTCTGAGGACGCTTTGGAACACAAAATCAAGTAAGTACGATTCTTGACCATTGCAGAAGTCAAAAACCCCGGCTTTTGCTTCACCCTCCCGGAAGTCTCAATTATGATAACCGGACGACCCAACCCGTCCTTTAAACCCTCTCTCTCCACCTGTGCCCGGAAATTGTCCATGGAAACATAATAATCAAAATACATTAACAAAGACTCATTCCTCTGAGCATAACCCCTTACAAAGTCCAAAAACTTCTTCGACTTAGACCCCGAAGAAAGCCCAAATGACCCGTCCTGATTCAACGCTCCGTCAACTACAGATTGAAGATAAACATACCGAGAAGAATGTTTGTCAATATCTTTGATTGTCCTGACTTCTCCCCTCTCCTTCACCTCCTGAGAAAGTATCGCCCTAATCCAACTCTCCTCCTCAGCCCTTGGGAATAAAGTAAACCCATTAGCTACCCTCGCATAAAGCTCAGACTCCTCCCGGTTTAACTCATAATTAATAAAATGAATTTTAGCCTCCGGAACCCTAACCCCGACGACTAACATATCCTTCAAAGTCTCCCTCAGTAACTCCGAAGAACGAACTCCTGTAATATTCCTAACCTTCTTGAAATTACCATTAGAATACCGGCCAATAATTTTCTCCTCCCAATTACAATAATTGGCTACAAACTCCTTCTGACTTCCTAACTTATTAGGATAAACAAAATTAACGATTCCGTAAATATCCAAAGGACTTACAGAATAATCCGTTGCCGTAATACCCCATAAAGAGTAAACCTTACTCAAAACCATACTCGCCGAAGCACTTAACCCTGTCCTCTGACCCCTAAAGGCATGAACTTCGTCGACAACAACAACGGTCTTAGGCTCCGAATGGCACAACGCTGCACATAACTTCGGATTATTCCTCAAGGAAGTATGTTTCACATATATAATTTGGTAACCCTCCAACGAAGAGGCAACACTCCTCCCGGAACCTACCCACTTCTCAACACTCTCGAAACCAACACACCGGAAATTCGTAAACCTCTCTATTTGAGGCTTCCAAACTTCTTTCTCGTGGGCATTCCTCGGAGCAAAAACGACTAACCTTTTAGCAAGACCCTTAGAATAAAGATAAGCAAACGAGTAGAGCACACACGGAGTTTTACCCGACCCCGTGGACTCCACCATAAGCGCTCGACGCTTAATAACTAACTGACGCGCTGAATCTAATTGGTCGTCCTCTAATCGAAAATTATCCTTCAAAAGTTTCATAGTAACTACTCTATACGTTTAACTCTCGAGGGAATACTTGGAAAAAGTACTCTGAACATCATAACCCGGAAAACTAACTAACTCCGGGGAAGTCTCAAACTTTAACCGAACTATTTTATAGTTATTCCATAACTCCCTCTCAGACCCTACCAAGTAACTCCGAAGTGAGGGCGAAGAAGAAACCCTACCCTGTTTTAAATCATCAACAAAACAAGACATCCACCTATCCGGGTCGACATCCCCTAACTCCAAAATGGCCGAAACTACCTTCGGAGAACTCCGACGCTGAACCAAAGAAGGAACATTATCTGAAACATCCCCCACAAACGCTTTATAAATAGGAATCAAATTAGGAGGAAGATTATGAACGGCTTTGGGGGTGAAATCCGAGTAATCAACCCGAATACCTGACTGGGAGGAATCCATAAAAACATTCCCCAAACCCTTTAACTGATAAATATCTGAATCCGAAGAACCTATAACAACTGAATCGTACCCACTCCCTAACTCAAAAGGGGTCGCTTGAAACCCATAAGAGGAAAGATAACTATCTTCATTGGCTGACCGTTCCGTAACTTGAACTCTATCAAGAAAATCTACCCTACCTAAAGCAAGATGAGTAACGGAAGCTATAACTTGGTCTGCTTCTTGACCATATGAGGCGACCACAGACACCGGGATTCCATAAACCTGACCAAGCTGAGTTAGAAATTGAATGACCTCCTTTTTGGAAACCCATACAGTATCGGTAGTCTCGTGAACTCTTTGCCTCTTATATTGAGGAAGTAACTCATAAGAACGTTGAGGATAGCCGTCAAGACATACCACTACTCGGTCAAACGAAAGAGGAGAACGAGAAAGTGAACGAATTGCCTGATTAAACCCATGTAAAACCCCCGTATGGTACTCAACCCCACAATAGACAGAAGTAAGATTTGGGAAAATATATTTAAACTTATACACCCAATTAGAAAAGTCTACCACATACAGTATCTTCATCCCTGAACTCAACATATTTCTTAATTCTATGTGTTCTAAAGAACTCTATACGAAAAGGCATTAAAGGGAAAGGGAGCGCAGACCCTCCCGGTGAACGCTCCCTTAATAAATAATAATAACAAATCAGTCTAATTAAAGGAAAAATTGTTGAACTTATATGTCTGATTCCTTGACAAATACACCATTGACAATTTGGCCTTTTCTACCCTTTATCTCCTCATACGCTACCCTGAGACATTCCGGAACCTCGTGACCTAATTGTTTGGTCAAATTAATCAGGGTAACGAACGTATCCCCTATAGCATCAATTTGTTCCCCTTCTTTATTCTTACAAATTGAGGACGCTAACTCCCCTAACTCCTCTACTACTTTTACAAACCCTGCTTGAGGAGACTGCTGATGCAAATTCCTCTCCTTACCCCAATCGGTAATCTTCTGAACTAAACTCCCAACCAAAAGACGCTCGCGGAGAAGCAGAAAATCATTCAAAGGAACAATCACATTTGCACTCAAATTCACCCCTTCGGGAATTGTAAGATTCCCTTCCTCATCACACACTACCCAAAAGGGAGGAAATGGAAGTGACCCTTCCGGATAAGAGGCCGAAATCTCCCTTGGGACACAGCCAACAACTTGCGCACAGAACATTTGTAGAAAAATAAATGAAATAAATTTTAAAGGCTGACCCCTCCAAAGAAGGAGGGGCTTCGCCTCAACCGAAAAATACAAATACCTTGGTTAGTAGAGAAAGGTTATTTCACTTCAGAACTCTTCTTGATATACTTACGATACAAGTAAGAAATCAGAACTCCAGACACTACACCCAACCCGAACGACGCAATTACTTGCAACAGCACAAGCACAGGGGTATAATGAAAATACAGAACGAACAACACGACCAACACCACAAATATTGCGGCGATAATCCATTTGGCTTTTGTCTTAGTCATTTTGATTAGTAGTTAATATAATTATCTTAAACTCAACCTTTTACATAAACCCTTCGATAAGCTCCGGCAACACTCCGACAACCCCGAATATACTTCCGTAAGGCCACACGTCAATAGCTCCAGTTACTATAAAAATCCTTATCACCATTTCAAGTATCAACCAAACAGCCAACGTGATTAGCACATACCAAACCCCCCTTAATGAACATCCAAAGACCTCCCGCGATATAACGGATAATCCTCCCTATCGCATTCAACCACAAACGAAAAGTACCCATAAACTTAATTTTTAAATTAAACTTCCCCTTCTCCTAATTCGTAATAGTAAACGTCCATGTAAACGTACAATCAACTCCCGGCGCTATAACCAACGGAGTATCTGTAACCTTCCTATACGCAAACACTTTCTCATCCCCCGTAAAACTCGGCGTCGGAGTAGTGTACGGTACATTCCTTACCCCATTCATCAAAAATACAAACCCCCAAACATAACCTTCTTTCGTTATATACGCAGAAGGTATTCGACAAGTACATTGAAGAACCTGAACAACTTGACCCGGAGTAGAACTAGTATTAATAACCACACTACCCGGCTCACCGCCGGGGTCTTTGGTGTAAACCGTAAACCATGCAACCGGGTCTCCACTCTCCATAAGCCTCGAAACACTCATCGTTGAAACCTCGTCCGACTTGAAAACCGGATTCTCCGGAAGCTGCCCTACTTGGTCAGCATCCAAAAGCAAAACCCCACTTAGATACGCGTTGTCATTGTAACTTAAAGCTCCGGCAACGGTTTGAAGCCCCTCGGAAACTACCATATTCCTCCCTACAAAACCCGGATAAGTTATAACACCTTGAATATTCATCTCTCTTAACTGATTTTCCAAACCATATTATTCGGAAGCGTTCCAACCTCCACCTCAGTACTAATACCCAACTCCGGAACTTCCAAAACGGCACTCGTCGACCCATTAACCATTATTAGAGAAGCATTATATTCTACCTCATCGGAAAAACGAATCGTATCTTGTATATTGCCATATTGAAACGAAACAACGCCTTGAACCCCTACCGGTAAGTGACGCTTGAAAACTTCCTCAACCAAACTCTGATACTTGTTCAATTCTTCTTTGTCGGTAACTCCTATAATAACTACCTCTATCTGACGCAAAACCCCCAGATAATCAGACCTTTCCCTCCAAAATTTCGTTATCCCCGTCTCAGTACTATAAATCTGGGACATCGGAGAAAGTAACGCTACTGGGGAACCCTCCAGAGGAACTTGCATCAAAATATTATAACCTGTAGCCCCTAACTGAGTAATCGTTACATCTTGATAAACCCCTTCGGAAGAGCCACCCCCTGAATAGGCAGACTGCCTCAGAGTTACAACCTTTTCGGCAACCCTAACCCCTTCGGAATTTTCCACATACAAAGTTACACTACAAACCCTCGTATTTCCAGTTTCGTTCCTCGTAACATCGAACGAAATAATCTCATGAAAACTCCCTACCCAACTTGAAGTAACCCAAGGACATAACCCCTCAACTTTGGCCTCGAAAGTCTCGTCATACTCTGACCCTTGAGAATATGGATAAGTATTCCGAACGGAAACCTCAGCAAAATATTCTTCCCCACCAAAAGAAACTGATGCTATATCCGTCCAAAACGCAGGCTCTGGAGATTGGCTTACCCGGCATTCCGCCTCGGCAAGTCTTTCCCCTTCGGAACTCTCAACATAAAAATTTATCCTCGCCGTTCGGGGAATTAGTAACTCTGTCCCATTTTGAGCAACTGTAAACGTTACAACACTACCCGAAACGGAACGAGACAAAATCCAATCCCCCACATAATCCAGATACTCTATTTGGAAACCTTCCTCATACTCCGAAGTGACACTTACCTGAAAAGTAGTTTCATCATAAAGCAAACTTACTTCCCCCGGACTGACCGTAAACTCTTTGGCTTCCGCGGCTGACTGAGAAATACTAAATACCTGACTTACAAGAGGCGTTGAGTCAGAAGCAGACGTTGGAACAAACACCGTAATTGTCCCACTCCGAACGCTTAACTCCGAATTTTCCGAAACCTGATAAGTAAAACCCTCCTCGGTTTTGGTCACGGTTACCCAACTCAGCTCATTCTCATAACTCCAACCTTGGGGATAGTTACAAGTAACAGACACTGACCCTGAACCCCCTTCGGCAGAAACGGTA
>OGQP01000867.1_pt1 | contig 19242 bp, 10 predicted proteins | sample 1553251 | NCBI WGS metagenome assembly OGQP01 (sample SAMEA2580016, study PRJEB22360) | human gut metagenome | biome: human gut; feature: human-associated habitat; material: faeces | place: Denmark | collected 2008/2010 | reverse complement strand
AAACCGCTCTTCCTCTCCAAAGAGGACAGCACCGTCTATCACATGATAGTCGGGCGCATGCTTGAGGCTTTCTCCGAAAAATGCGTCAAGGACACTGCCACCGTCACGGCAGAGTGTGCCGGAGTGGAGTTCGTGGCAAAAGGCAGCATCATCAGGCAGGCCGGATGGCGTGCCGTCTATGGCAAGGAGAATGGAGAAGAGAACAACAGCCAAGAGGAAACCGCCGCCATTCCCTGTTGGCAGGAAGGCGACACGCTGGCACTGAAAGCCGCCTCCATCACGGAGGGAAAGACCAAACCCAAGCCGCTGCATACCGAAGCCACCCTGCTGTCCGCGATGGAAACGGCTGGCAAGGAGATAGAGGACGACGCATTGCGGCAGGCTATGAAGGATTGCGGCATCGGCACGCCCGCCACCCGTGCGTCCATCATCGAAACGCTTTTCAAGCGCGGCTATATGGAACGCTGCAAGAAGTCGCTTGTCCCCACCGAAAAAGGGCTTGCCCTCTACTCGGTCGTGAAGGCGATGCGTATTGCCGATGTCGCCATGACGGGCGAATGGGAAAAGGAATTGGCACGCATCGAGCGTGGGGAACTGCCCGCCGATGACTTCCGCAGGAAGATTGAGGCATATACACGGGAAATTACCTCCGAACTGCTGTCGTGCGACAAGCTGTTCGCCCGCAGGGATTCCGGCTGCAAGTGTCCCAAGTGCGGAGCGGGGACGATGCAGTTTTACGGCAAGGTCGTCCGCTGCGACAACGCGGAGTGCGGTCTGCCCGTGTTCCGCCTGAAAGCAAACCGCACCCTCTCTGATGATGAAATCAAAAACCTGCTCACCGACGGACACACGAAACTGCTCAAAGGATTCAAGAGCAAGCAGGGCAAGAGTTTTGATGCCGTAGTCGCCTTTGACGGGGACTATAACACGGTTTTCGTGTTCCCAGAAAGGAAAAGTAAAGCGACCTCTGCGAAAAGAAGAAAATAAATGTTTAACTTTGCCACTGGTTCAGAGTAATGAATTGTTCTTCGATACCGGATTACACTCATACTTTGGATTTAGTGGTGGCACTCGGAGGGATACCGAGTGCCTTTTTCTTCCTTTTTCCAATCAATTATCCCGTTAAATATCAATCCACTAAACTCCAAAGTAATGAACAACAAGAAGAAAAACGAGGGTCAGACCGACTTTTCCTATTACGGTCTGTACCTGCTGGACTACCTCCGCACGAACAAGTTTGAACAGGCAGCCGATGAAGCCTTCATCCGAGAAAGAACCGACCGTGCCGCCGAAGCGTATGAACGGGCAAGGCTCGAAGGCTATCCTGTCGACGGGGCGCAGGAACTGGCGATGAAGGTGCTGACGGAGGGCCTTCGCTACTCCAGGCACGCCATCCTGCGCGAAGTCGTGGAGAACGAATTTGCGGGTGAAGTGCCGGAAGAAAAATGTGAAGCCTTTACCCAGAAGCTGCTGCCGCTTGTCGGAAACGTATTCTCCATCTATGACCTCTCGGACGACAATTTCGCCCTGTCGCCCGAATATGACCTGCTCTACACGGAGCTGACGGGAGCCGTCGTCCTCTATATCGAAGAGTATGGCGTTTAACCGCAAACAGAGGCTGAGGGACAACATCGAGGCGATACGGACGGCATTCCTCCTTGACAGGGAACAGCGCACACCCACCGCACGCGAACGGCTCTTGTTAGAGCGTTATTGCGGGTTCGGGGGACTGAAGAGCATACTCAACCCTGCAAGGGAACTGACGGATGCCGTCCACTGGGCGAAGTCCGACCTCGAACTGTTTGCCCCTACCGTGGAACTGCACAGGTTGCTGCGGGAGAACACAAAAGACGAGACGGAGTACAAACGGTATATGGATGCCATGAAGCAGTCCGTGCTGACCGCCTTCTATACCCCGCCGGAGATAACCGGGACCATCGCGGACGTGCTGCATGAACACGGCATCCGTCCCGACCGGGTGCTGGAGCCGTCGGCAGGTGTCGGTGCATTCGTGGACTCCGTGCTGGAGAACAGACCGGACGCGGACATCATGGCTTTTGAGAAAGACCTGATGACGGGCAAGATACTGAAGCACCTGCATCCCGGACAGAAAGTAAGGGTACAGGGCTTCGAGAAGATAGAAAAGCCGTTCATGAACCATTTTGATGTGGCTGTCTCCAATATACCGTTTGGCGATGTGGCGGTGTTCGACCCGGAATTTTCGGGCAGCAAGGATCCTGCAAGGCGCTCGGTGGCACGGACGATACACAATTACTTTTTCTTGAAAAGCCTTGACGCGGTGCGTGAAGGCGGAATCGTGGCGTTCATCACCTCGCAGGGGGTACTGGATGCCCCGACCAACGCGCCCATACGCGAGTATATGATGAACCATGCCAATCTGGTGGGCGTAGCCCGCCTGCCGAACAACCTCTTTACGGATAACGCGGGAACGGAGGTGGGCAGCGACCTGATTATCCTGCAAAAGAACAGCGGAAAGAATGGTGAACTGTATTACAACGAAAAACTCTTCGTGCAGACCGAACAGACCCCTATCGGCACTTCCGTAAATGGGTATGTATGGAGCATCGGCTCGCTTTCACACACGGATTTAATCAGAATTACCGACCCATACGGGAACCCAGCCTATAAACTCCTGCACCGTGGGGACATCGCACAACTGGCGGAAGACTTGCGGGAGCATCTGAAAATAGAACTGCAACAACTTGACAGGAAACTGTATGAGAAACACAGCCTGCATCCGACAAAGGAGGAAAGCACGGCTGCGGAAGTGCAACCTGCTCCGAAAACAGAAAAGGTATCACCTTCTGTAATAGCCCCCGTTTCTGTAATTGAGCCTGTCAAGGGAGTGGAGAAGCCGCAGGCACAGCCCATAGAGGAAAAGCCGGAGATTGAGCCGCGCCAACCCAATCATTCGTCAGCCGTGCAGCTTACCCTGCTCGACCTTTGGGGTATGCCCATAGAGGAACCGTTAAAAAAGAAAAAGGCAGCGAAAAAGGAAAGCAAGCCGAAGCCTATGCCGTCCACGCCTAAACCGCAGGTCAAAGTTACTCCACCCGTTGAAGCCGCCAAGCCGGTAAACGGTAATAAGGAAGAAAAGCCGGAAAATGCCGAAAAGCCAAACGACCCGGACGACATTTACGCCACTCTGGATTGGGAAACCAATCCTCCCATCAACGGCTTCTATGAGACAATGATGAGCCTGACAGCGGAACGGCGCAAGACCCTACGGCTTGAGGCAGAACGGCACAGGCAGGAACAACTGAAAAAGATGGGTATCAAAGACACGTTGAACCCTGCTTTTGCGCCTTCTTCGGACAATATGGATAAAAAGCCGGAACAAACGGAAGAAATAAAGCAACCTGAAACACTGGCAGAAGTTGTGCCTACTTCCGAAACGGTTGCCACTTCCCTGTTCCCGGAACTTGAAACGGAAAAGCCGAAGGAGAAAGTCATGGACCTTTCTCCCCGTCCGTTCAACGGCCTGCTGGAGCCACACCACCGTGACGGCTCGATGGTGCTGGATGCTTCACGCAATCTCGGTTACCTGAAAGACCTCACGCCTTACGGTGCGACCTTCCAACCGCTCGACCTCCGTGGCTATCAAAAAGAGAAAGCGATGCTGTATATATCGCTCCGTGACGCTTACGAACGTCTGTATAGCCACGAGACGGAGAACCATACGGAACACAAACCGCAGCGCGGGTATCTCAACACCTACTACGATGAGTTTGTCATGCGTTACGGTAACCTCAACGCCAGACAGAACGTGAAACTGGTGATGATGGATGCCGGAGGGCGCGACATCCTTTCGCTGGAACGTGCGGAGGACGGCAAGTTTGTCAAGGCGGACATCTTCGACCGTCCCGTTTCCTTCTCGGTGGAGAGCCGTGTCAATGCAGGCTCTCCCGAAGAAGCCTTGTCCGCATCGCTCAACAAGTTCGGCACGGTCAATCTCGGCTATATGCGGGAGATAACCGACACCACGGAAGAGGAACTGCTTGGTGCCCTCAAGGGGCGCATCTTCTACAACCCGCTCGTAACCGGTTACGAAATCAAAGACCGCTTCATCGCGGGGAACGTGATAGAGAAGGCGGAACGCATAGAGGGCTGGATGGAGGACAATCCCGAAAGTGAGCGGATGCCGGAGGTGAAACAGGCGTGGGAGGCATTGAAGGAGGCCGAACCGCAGCGCATCGCCTTTGAAGACCTCGACTTCAATTTCGGGGAACGCTGGATTCCCACGGGTGTGTATGCCGCCTACATGAGCCACCTTTTCGACACGGACGTGAAAATAGCCTACTCCGCAAGCATGGACGAGTTTTCCGTGGCGTGCGGCTACCGCACCATGAAGATCACGGACGAGTTTTTAGTAAAGGGCTATTACCGGAACTATGACGGTATGCACCTGTTGAAGCACGCCCTGCACAACACCTGCCCCGACATGATGAAAAGTATCGGCAAGGACGAGAACGGCAACGACATCAAGGTACGCGACAGCGAGGGCATACAGCTCGCCAACGCGAAGATAGACGAAATCCGTAACGGGTTCTCCGAATGGTTGGAAGAACAGTCGCCGCAGTTCAAGGAACGGCTCACGACGATGTATAACCGCAAGTTCAACTGTTTCGTGCGCCCGAAGTATGACGGCTCGCACCAGACTTTTCCCGACCTCAACCTGAAAGGGCTGGCAAGCCGGGGAATCAAGAGCGTTTACCCGTCGCAGAAGGATTGCGTCTGGATGCTGAAACAGAACGGCGGCGGGATCTGCGACCACGAGGTGGGAACCGGCAAGACGCTGATAATGTGCATCGCCGCGCATGAAATGAAGCGTCTGAACTTGGCGCACAAGCCGATGATTATCGGGCTGAAAGCCAATGTTGCGGAGATTGCCGCCACCTATCAAGCGGCATATCCCAACGCGAGGATTCTGTACGCTTCGGAGAAAGACTTTTCGACCGCCAACCGCGTGCGTTTCTTCAACAACATCAAGAACAACGACTATGATTGCGTCATCATGTCGCACGACCAGTTCGGGAAGATACCGCAGTCGCCGGAGTTGCAGCAGCGCATCCTGCAAGCGGAGCTTGACACGGTGGAGGAAAACCTCGAAGTGCTGCGCCAGCAGGGAAAGAACGTATCGCGGGCGATGCTGAAAGGTCTGGAGAAGCGCAAGCATAACCTTGAAGCGAAATTGGAGAAGGTGGAACACGCCATAAAGTCACGCACGGACGACGTGGTGGACTTCAAGCAGATGGGCATCGACCACATTTTCATTGATGAATCGCACCAGTTCAAGAATCTGACTTTCAACACGCGCCACGACCGTGTGGCGGGATTGGGGAACAGCGAGGGAAGCCAGAAGGCACTGAACATGCTCTTTGCTATCCGCACCATACAGGAGCGCACGGGCAAGGACTTGGGGGCGACCTTCCTCTCCGGCACGACTATCAGCAACTCGCTGACTGAGCTGTACCTGCTGTTCAAGTACCTGCGCCCGAAGGAGCTGGAACGGCAGGACATTCGATGTTTTGATGCGTGGTCGGCGATATTTGCCAAGAAGACAACGGATTTTGAGTTCAACGTGACGAACAACGTGGTGCAGAAGGAGCGTTTCCGCTACTTCATCAAAGTGCCGGAGCTTGCCGCCTTCTATAATGAAATCACGGACTACCGCACGGCGGAGGATGTGGGCGTGGACCGTCCCAACAAAAACGAGATACTGCACCACATACCGCCCACGCCGGAGCAGGAGGACTTCATACAGAAGCTGATGCAATTCGCCAAGACGGGCGACGCCACCCTGTTGGGCAGACTGCCGCTTTCGGAAACGGAGGAAAAGGCGAAGATGCTTATCGCCACGGACTATGCCCGGAAGATGGCACTCGACATGCGCATGATAGACCCGCATTACGAAGACCACCCCGACAACAAGGCGAGCCACTGTGCCAAAATAATCGCGGAGTATTATCAAAAATACGACGCGCAGAAAGGCACGCAGTTCGTTTTCTCTGACTTGGGGACTTACCAGCCGGGCGATGGGTGGAACGTCTATTCGGAAATCAAGCGCAAACTGACGGAGGACTACGGCATACCGCCAAGCGAGGTGCGCTTCATTCAGGAGTGCAAGACCGACAAGGCTCGGAAGGCGGTGATAGATGCCATGAACGCCGGGACGGTGCGTGTGCTGTTCGGCTCCACCTCCATGCTCGGAACGGGTGTGAACGCACAGAAACGGTGTGTGGCAATTCATCATCTTGATACGCCGTGGCGACCGTCCGACCTGCAACAGCGTGACGGACGGGGAGTTAGAGCAGGCAACGAGATAGCCAAGCATTTCGCCGGGAACAACGTGGACGTAATAATCTACGCGGTGGAAAAATCACTGGACAGTTACAAGTTCAACCTCCTGCACTGCAAGCAGACTTTCATCAGCCAGCTTAAAAGCGGTGCTATGGAAGCGCGTACCATCGACGAGGGGGCAATGGACGAGAAATCGGGCATGAACTTCTCGGAATATATGGCGTTGCTATCCGGCAACACCGACCTGCTGGACAAGGCGAAACTGGAAAAACGTATCGCCTCGCTCGAAGGGGAACGCAAGTCGTTCAACAAGGGCAAGCGTGATTCGGAGTTCAAGCTGGAATCGAAGACCCGCGAGCTGGGCAACAACACAGCTTTCATAGATGCCATGACGGAGGACTGGAACCGCTTCCTCTCTGTGGTGCAGACCGACAAGGAGGGCAATCACCTTAATATAATAAAGGTGGACGGAGTGGATTCCGCCGATGAGAAAGTCATCGGAAAGCGTTTGCAGGAGATAGCCAAGAATGCCACGACCGGAGGGTTGTACACGCAGGTTGGAGAGTTTTACGGTTTCCCGATAAAGGTGGTCAGCGAAAGGATACTCAAAGAGGGATTGGAGTTTACCGACAACCGCTTCGTGGTCGAGGGGAACTACAAGTACACCTACAACAACGGGCATCTGGCGCTGGCTGACCCGTTGGCCGCCGCCCGCAACTTCCTCAACGCGATTGAGAGAATCCCCTCCATCATCGACCAGTATAAAGCGAAGAATGAGGTCTTGGAACGTGAGATACCGCAGTTGCAGGAGATAGCAGGCAAGGTGTGGAAGAAGGAGGAAGAACTGAAACAGTTGAAGTCCGAACTTGCCGCCCTTGACCGCAAGATACAGCTGGAACTTGCGCCGCCTACACCCGAAATCACCGAAAAGGAGCATGAAGGGCAACAGGTCAAACCGGAAGCGAAAGGTGTGCGAAACGGTATCAGGCAATATCCCGAAGATACATCACCGCAAATACGCAATCCATCGGAAAGTATTATCGCCAATCACACCATAACTGGGCATCCGGGGCTGTATGCCAAGGAGGAAACCCGGTCCAAAGGATTGAAAATATAACCTTAGGAATTTTATCTGAAGTATTAATAAGGGCTATCCCAAAAGGTCTAAAAGTAAATTTTATCCTTTCTGCAAGTATCTGTAGGATGGCAACTGCATTTTTTTTCTTTTTGGGCAGCCCTTATTAAAATTTATTCTTATTTTAGGTTATATACATTCATGTCCATTTATGTAAAAAATCCTGCTGACCTTGTTTATGTCTTGTCAGTCACCATTTGCAAAACCATATTTGACCCTCAAAGAGGCTGAATTTGATAAGCAACTTGCTACATACTCATAATAAGGAGCTAAATAGAACACGAATGGGAAATACACAAATGCTAAACTAAAGAAGATATTGGCCAAAATAAACGCTATACCGAGAGAGAAACTTGATTTTTCAACTTCCTAAAACGTTGTTGTTCAAACATTTCTACTTATTTGTACTTACCAGTTGAACCTACGCTTCCCTAATAAAATGTCTATGGTAAAAAGTTAAAAAATCCTCCCACTTTTGTTAGATATATTTTTTTGTGTAATTTTGTAATCGTTATGCGGCAGTAATAATATACATATTAATACGAGTTAGTAATCCTGTAGTTCTCACATGCTACGAGGAGGTATTAAAAGGTGCGTTTCGACAATGCATCTATTGTAGTATATTATTGCTTAATCCAAATGAATATTATAAATTTAGGAATTCTTGCTCACATTGATGCAGGAAAAACTTCCGTAACCGAGAATCTGCTGTTTGCCAGTGGAGCAACGGAAAAGTGCGGCCGTGTGGATAATGGTGACACCATAACAGACTCTATGGATATAGAGAAACGTAGAGGAATTACTGTTCGGGCTTCTACGACATCTATTATCTGGAATGGAGTGAAATGCAATATCATTGACACTCCGGGACACATGGATTTTATTGCGGAAGTGGAGCGGACATTCAAAATGCTTGATGGAGCAGTCCTCATCTTATCCGCAAAGGAAGGCATACAAGCGCAAACAAAGTTGCTGTTCAATACTTTACAAAAACTGCAAATCCCGACAATTATATTTATCAATAAAATTGACCGTGACGGTGTGAATTTAGAGCGTTTGTATCTGGATATAAAAACAAATCTGTCTCAAGATGTCCTGTTTATGCAAACTGTTGTCGATGGATTGGTTTATCCGATTTGCTCCCAAACATATATAAAGGAAGAATACAAAGAATTTGTATGCAACCATGACGACAATATATTAGAACGATATTTGGCGGATAGCGAAATTTCACCGGCTGATTATTGGAATACGATAATCGATCTTGTGGCAAAAGCCAAAGTCTATCCGGTACTACATGGATCAGCAATGTTCAATATCGGTATCAATGAGTTGTTGGACGCCATCTCTTCTTTTATACTTCCTCCAGAATCAGTCTCAAACAGACTTTCAGCTTATCTCTATAAGATAGAGCATGACCCCAAAGGACATAAAAGAAGTTTTCTAAAAATAATTGACGGAAGTCTGAGACTTCGAGACATTGTAAGAATCAACGATTCGGAAAAATTCATCAAGATTAAAAATCTAAAGACTATTTATCAGGGCAGAGAGATAAATGTTGATGAAGTGGGGGCCAATGATATCGCGATTGTAGAAGATATGGAAGATTTTCGAATCGGAGATTATTTAGGTACTAAACCTTGTTTGATTCAAGGGTTATCTCATCAGCATCCCGCTCTCAAATCCTCCGTCCGGCCAGACAGGTCCGAAGAGAGAAGCAAGGTGATATCCGCTCTGAATACATTGTGGATTGAAGACCCGTCTTTGTCCTTTTCCATAAACTCATATAGTGATGAATTGGAAATCTCGTTATATGGTTTGACACAAAAGGAAATCATACAGACATTGCTGGAAGAACGATTTTCCGTAAAGGTCCATTTTGATGAGATCAAGACTATCTACAAAGAACGACCTGTAAAAAAGGTCAATAAGATTATTCAGATCGAAGTGCCACCCAACCCTTACTGGGCCACAATAGGGCTGACGCTTGAACCCTTGCCGTTAGGGACAGGGTTGCAAATCGAAAGTGACATCTCCTATGGTTATCTGAACCATTCTTTTCAAAATGCCGTTTTTGAAGGGATTCGTATGTCTTGCCAATCTGGTTTACATGGATGGGAAGTGACTGATCTGAAAGTAACTTTTACTCAAGCCGAGTATTATAGCCCGGTAAGTACACCTGCTGATTTCAGACAGCTGACCCCTTATGTCTTCAGGCTGGCCTTGCAACAGTCAGGTGTGGACATTCTCGAACCGATGCTCTATTTTGAGTTGCAGATACCCCAAGCGGCAAGTTCCAAAGCTATTACAGATTTGCAAAAAATGATGTCTGAGATTGAAGACATCAGTTGCAATAATGAGTGGTGTCATATTAAAGGGAAAGTTCCATTAAATACAAGTAAAGACTACGCCTCAGAAGTAAGTTCATACACTAAGGGCTTAGGCGTTTTTATGGTCAAGCCATGCGGGTATCAAATAACAAAAGGCGATTATTCTGATAATATCCGCATGAACGAAAAAGATAAACTTTTATTCATGTTCCAAAAATCAATGTCATCAAAATAATGGAGCGGTCAGGAAATTTCTATAAGGCAATACAGTTGGGATATATACTTATCTCCATTCTTATCGGATGTATGGCATATAATAGCCTCTATGAATGGCAGGAGATAGAAGCATTAGAACTTGGCAATAAAAAAATAGACGAGCTCCGAAAAGAAATAAACAATATCAATATTCAAATGATAAAATTTTCTCTATTGGGTGAAACAATACTGGAATGGAACGATAAAGATATCGAGCATTACCATGCACGGCGTATGGCAATGGACAGTATGCTCTGCCGTTTCAAGGCCACCTATCCAGCAGAGCGCATCGATAGTGTGCGCAGTCTTTTAGAGGATAAGGAACGACAGATGTTCCAGATAGTCCGGTTAATGGATGAACAACAATCTATTAACAAGAAGATAGCCAATCAAATTCCGGTTATTGTGCAGAAAAGTGTGCAGGAACAGTCCAAAAAGCCAAAACGAAAAGGTTTCTTGGGCATCTTTGGCAAAAAAGAGGGAACGAAGCCAACGACAACAACGACTACGCTCCGTTCATCCAATAGAAACATGGTCAACGAACAGAAAGCGCAGAGCCGTCGATTGTCAGAACAAGCCGATAGTCTTGCTGCCCGTAATGCAGAACTTAACAGACAACTGCAAGGATTGATTTGCCAAATCGAAAAGAAGGTACAATCTGATTTACAAAATAGAGAAAGCGAGATAACAGCGATGCGTAAAAAATCATTTATGCAGATAGGCGGCTTGATGGGATTTGTTCTTTTGCTGTTGGTCATTTCCTATATCATCATACACCGTGATGCAAAGAACATTAAACGATACAAACGCAAGACAACGGATTTGATCGAGCAATTGGAACAGTCCGTGCAACAAAATGAGGTACTCATAACCTCCCGAAAGAAAGCGGTACATACTATTACCCATGAGTTGCGTACACCACTGACGGCAATAACTGGCTATACCGAACTTTTGCGGAAAGAATGCAATAGCGGTAATAATGGGCAATATATCCGAAATATACTGCAATCCTCCGACCGTATGCGGGATATGCTCAACACTTTGCTTGACTTCTTCCGCCTGGACAACGGCAAGGAACAGCCCCGTCTGTCACCCTGCCGGATTTCTGCAATCACGCACACACTTGAAACGGAGTTCATTCCTGTTGCAGTGAACAAAGGGTTGTCCTTGTCCGTGAAGACTGGACACGATGCCATTGTATTGACCGACAAAGAGCGAATAATACAAATCGGGAATAACCTGCTGTCAAACGCAGTCAAGTTCACAGAAGAAGGCGGTGTTTCTTTGATTACTGAATATGATAATGGAGTTCTGACACTGGTCGTTGAAGATACAGGTACAGGCATGACAGAAGAGGAACAGAAACAAGCGTTCGGTGCGTTTGAACGTCTATCAAATGCCGCCGCAAAGGAGGGTTTCGGGCTTGGGCTTGCCATAATGCGTAATATTGTGTCGATGCTTGGCGGAACAATCCGTTTGGACAGCAAGAAAGGGAAAGGCAGTCGTTTCACAGTTGAAATTTCTATGCAGGAAGCTGAAGAACAGCTTGGATATACAAGCAATACACCTGTTTATCATAACAATAAATTCCATGATGTTGTCGCCATTGACAATGATGAGGTATTACTTCTGATGCTGAAAGAGATGTACTCCCAAGAAGGAATACACTGCGACACTTGCACCGATGCTGCGGAACTGATGGAAATGATACGCCAGAAAGAATACAGCCTGTTGCTGACAGACTTGAATATGCCCGGTATAAACGGTTTCGAATTACTGGAACTGTTGCGTTCGTCCAACGTGGGCAATTCACCAACAATCCCGGTGGTTGTGGCAACCGCTTCGGGCAGTTGTAACAAAGGGGAACTATTGGCAAAAGGCTTTGCCGGATGCCTGTTCAAGCCGTTCTCCATATCGGAGTTGATGGAGGTTTCCGACAGGTGTGCCATAAAAGAAACACCGGACGGGAAACCGGATTTTTCAGCTTTGCTGTCTTACGGCAATGAAGCCGTTATGCTGGAAAAGTTGATGACGGAAACTGAAAAAGAGATGCAGACAATACGGGAAGCGGCAACAGAAAAAGACCTGCAAAAGCTGGATTCCCTGACACACCACCTGCGCAGCTCGTGGGAGGTGCTACGTGCCGACCAACCGCTAAATGTACTTTACAGATTGCTTCATGGCGATGTACTCCCGGATGGTGAAGCGTTAAGCCATGCCGTGACTGCCGTGCTGGATAAGGGAGCGGAAATAATCCGGTTGGCAGAAGAGGAAAGGAGAAAATACGAAGATGGATAAGACAACAATAATTGTGGTAGAAGACAATATCGTGTACTGCGAGTTTGTCTGCAACATGCTGGCGCGGGAGGGCTACCGCACCGTGAAGGCTTACCACCTCTCAACCGCGAAGAAACATCTACAACAGGCGACAGATAATGACATCGTGGTTGCCGCCCTGCGCCTGCCTGACGGTAACGGCATTGACCTTTTGCGCTGGATGCGAAAGGAGGGAAAGATGCAGCCCTTCATCATTATGACCGACTACGCCGAAGTTAATACCGCCGTGGAAAGCATGAAACTCGGCTCGATAGACTATATTCCCAAACAGCTTGTGGAGGATAAACTTGTCCCCCTGATCCGTTCCATACTGAAAGAACGTCAGGCAGGACAACGCCGTATGCCTATATTCGCCCGTGAAGGTTCCGCCTTTCAGAAAATCATGCACCGCATAAGGCTGGTAGCCGCCACCGATATGAGCGTGATGATATTTGGTGAGAACGGCACGGGCAAGGAGCATATTGCCCACCTGTTGCATGACAAGAGCAAACGTGCAGGCAAGCCATTTGTGGCGGTGGACTGCGGTTCACTCACCAAAGAGCTTGCGCCCTCGGCCTTCTTCGGACACGTCAAGGGAGCGTTTACAGGAGCAGATTGTGCCAAGAAAGGATATTTCCATGAGGCGGAAGGCGGCACGCTGTTTCTGGACGAGGTAGGAAACCTCGCGTTGGAAACCCAACAGATGTTGCTCCGTGCCATACAGGAGAGGCGGTATCGCCCGGTCGGAGACAAGGCAGACAGGAGTTTCAATGTCCGCATCATCGCCGCCACCAACGAGGATCTGGAAGCGGCAGTGAGTGAAAAGCGTTTTCGGCAGGATCTTCTGTACCGCCTGCACGACTTCGGGATAACCGTTCCTCCGTTGCGTGACTGTCAGGAAGACATCATGCCGCTGGCAGAGTTCTTCCGTGATATGGCAAACAGAGAGCTGGAGTGTAGCGTGAGCGGGTTCAGTTCCGAAGCACGTAAAGCGTTGCTGACACACGCATGGCCGGGCAACGTGCGGGAACTTCGGCAGAAAGTTATGGGTGCTGTATTGCAGGCGCAGGAAGGTGTTGTCATGAAAGAGCATCTGGAACTTGCCGTGACGAAACCGACCTCTACTGTCAACTTCGCCCTGCGCAATGACGCGGAGGATAAGGAGCGGATATTGCGTGCGTTGAAACAGGCAAACGGCAACCGGAGTGTCGCCGCCGAACTGCTCGGAATAGGCAGGACAACACTATACAGCAAACTTGAAGAGTATGGACTTAAATATAAATTCAAGCAATCATAGCCTGTAATTCACTGAATTTGGCTATCTTTGCATAACATTTGAGAAAAACGGCGATTGGCAGGAGCTTTTCGCCGCCAACATATAGGATAAGACCGCAAGGCGTTTCAAGCGAAAATCTGGTAAATTGGAACTACGGAGACGATTGCGTGATGCTTATGCTATGCTTACGCATAGCGTGCATTCACGTACTCTCCGTAAAGGCTTTACCAGAGCCATCGCTTGAAGGTAGTGTGAATTGCACGCTACTTTTTTGCCCTTGCCTAATGAAAGGTAACGATTATGGGTAAAGTTCAGATTCTCGCCGTACTGACGATGGACGGATGTCTTTCTTCAGAGTTATATTATAAAGCACATCAGGATTTGTGCCTTGACCGTTGCGGTCTTGATGAAATCAGGAAGAACGCCCTTTACCGCGTGACACCAGACTATTCCATTTCAATGCTGCACGAATGGAGAAAAGACGGCACAAACATCCGTTACCTCGCGGAAGCCACACCGGACACGGCAGACTATATAAACGGACTACTGCGTATGCACGCTGTGGATGAAATCATACTATACACCGTTCCTTTCATATCCGGAAGCGGACGACATTTTTTTAAGTCGGCTCTGCCAGAGCAACACTGGACGCTTTCCTCTTTGAAAAGTTTTCCCAACGGTGTATGCCGCATTATCTACATCCTTGATAAAAAAGCAAGATAGCCAAAATGTGCGGCAAGCATACATTTTTATTTTCAAGAATAGAATAAATGTTCTGATTACAAACAATTTAAGTCGGAGATAATTTGTCCCTGTGAAAAAATATTGAATTTTATACCACTGAAATACAACACTTTGTAAAATTGAGCGTTGGATTTTTTGTTTTCTGCCGCGTTTTTTGCCAATTATATTCATGTGCGCATACCGAAAACAGAGTGTAAAATTTCAAAATTGACAGGACATGAATTATTTTTTATTGGCGGAAACCGAGTTCTTCCGCCGGATAAACGAAGCCGGAGACTGCAATATGGAAAAAGCATACACGGCTTTCGCCACCCAAGTAATAGAACTGTGCAACGGCGGCATGGACATGAACCTTACCGTCATCGCGCTTGCCTACATCGAAATCGAGTTGCAGCACCATCCGGTGCGTAATCTGTCAGAAGAAAGAAGAGAGATTGCCGCCTACGTCAGCAAGGCTCTGTCTTTCGTAAGAAAGATGCAGAAATTCCTTGCCACGCCCCAAGTGCCACCACTAATATCCGCCAACAACGCAACAGAAACCACCGCCAGCCTTCTTTGGACGGGCAACGCCATCGACCTCGTGGAACTTATCTACGGCATAGACGAGATGGGCTGTATCAACAACGGCAATATGCCGCTAAAACAGCTCGCCCCGATTCTCTACAAGATATTCGGTATTGAGTCGAAGGATTGCTACCGCTTCTATACCGACATCAAACGTCGGAAAAACGAAAGCCGTACCTATTTCCTCGACAAGATGCAGGAGAAACTGAACGAGAGAATGCTGCGCGATGAAGAGCTGGAACGTATGAGAAGATAAAATCAGGTATAAGCGGGAGAATGGTATCATGCTGTTCTCCCGTTTGAGTAAAATCTATACGAAAAAGGGCGTTTTCGGCGCGCTATTGCCCCGAATTTCAGCGAAAAACGCTATCTTTGTACAATTGTTACGAATTGAATATGAACATAGACAACCTCGATATAGTAAAACAACTGATAGCCGAAAAGGAAAACGGGCAGGTGGAGTTCAAGGAAACCACCGGGCAGTTGGAGCGCGGCATGGAAACGCTCTGCGCTTTCCTTAACAGCGAAGGTGGCACGGTGTTGTTCGGTGTGACCGACAAAGGAAAGATCATCGGGCAGGAAGTGAGCGACAAGACGAAGCGTGATATTGCGGAAGCCATCCGGCGTTTTGAACCATTTGCCACACTCGAAGTTTCGTATATCAGTATCCAAAATACAGACAAGAGTGTGATAGCCTTGTCTGCGGACAGCCAACGTTATATGCGTCCGTTCTCCTATAAGGGACGGGCTTATCTTCGATTGGAGAGCGTGACATCCTCCATGCCGCAAGACGTATATAACCAACTGCTTATGCAGCGAGGTGGGAAATACGCTTGGGAGGCGATGACGAATCCCGACATCAAAGTTACTGACCTTGATGAACATGCCATTATGGGAGCGGTACGTGGAGGCATCCGGTGCGGTCGCCTACCCGAAGCCACCATAAGGGAGGATTTGCCGACCATACTCGAAAAATTCAACCTGTTACATGACGGAAAACTGAATAATGCTTCCGCAGTCTTGTTCGGTCGTGATTTTTACTTCTATCCCCAGTGCCTGCTTCGGTTGGCGCGTTTCAAAGGAACTACAAAAGACGAGTTTATAGACAATCAGCGTACCACTGGCAATATCTACACACTGCTGGACACTGCAATGTCGTTCTTTTTCAAGCATCTTTCCCTTTCGGGCAAAGTTGAAGGCTTGTATCGGGAGGAAGAGCTTGAGATTCCTTACAAGGCATTGAGGGAATGCTGCACAAATGCCCTTTGCCACCGCTCATACCACCGTCCCGGCAGTTCGGTAGGAATTGCCATCTATGATGACCGTGTGGAGATTGAGAACAGTGGAACTTTTCCGCCGGATATAACAATGGAAAAGTTATTGAGCGGGCATAATTCAGAACCTCAAAACCTGATTATTGCGAATGTTCTGTATAAAAGCGAGGTTCTGGAAAGCTGGGGACGAGGCATCGGGCTTATGATAAGCGAATGCCGGCGTGTCGGCATTCCCGATCCGGAGTTTCATACAGATGGAAATAGTGTATGGGTTATTTTCCGCTATACCCGAAAAACTGTGGGGCACGACCCGACAATTACCCGACAGTTACCCCACAGTCACCCCACAGTTACCCCACAGGTGGAAAAGGTGTTGTCTGCAATCGGCACACAGACACTTTCAACCAAAGAGATTATGTGTGTGATAGGATTAAAGGACAAAAGTAATTTTTTAGAACTATATCTGTATCCAGCCATAAGGCAGAATTTGGTAGAGCCTATTTACCCGGAAAATCCGAAACATCCCCGGCAGAAATATCGTCTTACCGATAAAGGAAAAGAACTGTTGATATAATAACGGGGTATGGTGGCGAAAAAGAAGAAACAACAGGGGCATTACTGTCGGATTTGTAGCGAGTACAAAGCCAACGAGCAATTCAGCGGCAAAGGACACTCGCGGCATATCTGCAAGGAATGCCGGTCGCTTCCCGATGATGTGAAGGCGGACATGGTGCGCTGTAACGAGGTGGAACGAGCCGTTTTCAAATGCCCGATGAGCCGTCAGGACTGGGAACTGCTGGAAAAATATGCCAAGAAGTACAAGGACAAGGAATCCGGGCAGTTCGCGCAGGATATGTTGGACATGAAACGGGGCAATCAGACACCGGACGAGGATATGGAAGAGGATGATGTTTTAATAGAAGGCATCTATGAAGAGGAAACCATACCATTTGCCGAACTGGAGGATGACATCCGTTATCAGTTGGAAGAATTGTTGGCGGACAACATCAACGAGTTCATGATACACAAGAATTACATTCCCGAAGGCAAGGAACTGAAAGACATCAACGAATGGGTCATGAAAGAAACCCGTGACACCTTTTTTATAAAGGTTATTCCCGATGCCGCTTATGACAGTCTGGTGGAAGAAACGATCAACAGGCTTGTGAAGGAATGGAAAGAGGACGGATTTGAGATAAAGACCTATTCCGCATCGCTGGTCGTCATGGAAACGGAACGGCTGCTTATCCGCAGGATAACCCGTAAGGATATGGACGCACTCCTTGCCATAATGGGAAAGCCGGAAGTCATGTACGCTTGGGAACACGGCTTTACCAAAAAGGACGTGCGCAAATGGATAAACAGGCAACTCATCCGATACCGCAAGGACGGGTTCGGATATTTTGCCGTCATACTGAAAGAAAGCGGCGCATTGATAGGACAAGCCGGTCTGATGAATAGTACCCTAAACGGGAACGAGACTGTCGAGCTTGGCTATATACTCGATAACACATACTGGCATAACGGTTACGGTACGGAAGCCGCCCGCGCGTGTTTGGAATACGCCTTTGGAGAGCTGGAACTGAAAACTGTCTGTTGCAGTATCCGACCGGAAAACGTGGCATCCATCCGTGTGGTTGAAAGGCTGGGAATGACCTTGTGCGACAACCATACAATAATATACAACGAAAAAGAAATGCCGCATCAGATATATGTGGCAACCAATAGTAAATCCTATATCTTATAAGCGAAATCACTCAACAATGAAAACAAATAATATTAATTTATTTTGCGATATAGTTACTCAAAGGTCAGGAGAACATTCTTGCGCTATAAATATTTTGTTGCAACAACAATTATATGGGCAGGTAATATCTATTCTGCGTCAAGAATTAGATTCTATGGTAAGAGTTATGTTTTTGTTGTCAATTAGCGACTTAAACCTTAGAGAGCATTTTATAAACCAAACTTTGGAGGGAATAAAATGGTCTTATCCCAATACAAAGAAAGTCGTGACCGATAAACAAATGGTGGATTTAGCTGATAAATTTTATGGCTGGCCTTTTTTTGTTTATAAATTAGGATGCGCTTTTATTCATCTTTCAGCAATGGTATATTATAAAAACAGTAATCCATTTTTGCTTTTATCTGTTTCAGAAAGAAATGACATCACAAGGTTTTTACATCAATATCATAGTTTCCCGTTAGAGTTGGAATTGAATTTGGAAAATATCATCCCATATCTTGATAAAGTATTTAATAAAGTTTCAAGTAACTTAGCATGTTACATTGAAGATTTACGTCAAAATAAACTTTTGGAGGAATATTAAAATAAGGGAGGATTTTAGCTATCCTCCCTTATTTTAATAGGTTACTTCTGCTGCAACAGATGCTTCAGGTTGTCATCGCCCGCGATGCGCTCCAATTCCTCCTGAACAATCTGCTTCACCTCCTCCTTGATGCGCCGGTAATTTGCCTGCACCGTTTCCTTCATGCGGTCGTTGCCGTCTGCGTCAGTGAAATCGGTAATAACGGGGATTTTCTTGTAGGCACTTTCCTCCCGTTTTACCTTATCGGCATCCACCACAATCTCGCAGTGGAAAATCTTCTGTTCGATACGCTCGTTGAAGTTGTCGGACACCGAACCGACAAACATTCCCTGCGTCAAACCGGAAATCTTGCTGGGCGGGATAAGCGCGTCCATCTGCGTGTTAATGGAGGTGGAAACATCCTGCCGGTTGATGGAGATAGACTGCCGTTTCTGCAACACCTTACCGAATCGTTCCGATAGTGTCTTTGCCGTTTCACCTACCACCTGCCCGGAGAAAATGTTACCGACCGTATTCATCACCACTTTCGCCTCCTTATCACCGTAGTCGCGCACCAGCTGGCTGAAATCCTGAAATCCCAGACACACGGCAACCTTGTTGCTTCGGGCGGTAGCTATAAGATTGTCCAACCCTTTGAAATATATCGTCGGCAGCTCGTCTATGATGACCGACGACTTCAGCATCCCTTTCTTGTTGA
>OGQP01000865.1_pt1 | contig 19288 bp, 14 predicted proteins | sample 1553251 | NCBI WGS metagenome assembly OGQP01 (sample SAMEA2580016, study PRJEB22360) | human gut metagenome | biome: human gut; feature: human-associated habitat; material: faeces | place: Denmark | collected 2008/2010 | reverse complement strand
AGCACAACGCCGAGTTTGAGAAGAAAGTCGGGCACAGCAGGGCGCAGGGTACATTTACCCGTTATCGGACGGTCTGTAACCATATTCGGGAGTTTTTGCCCCATACCTACAAGCGAGAGGATATTCCGTTAAAGGAACTCAACCTTACGTTTATCAACGACTTCGAGTATTTTTTGCGCACGGAGAAGAAATGCCGTACCAATACCGTGTGGGGCTACATGATTGTGTTGAAACACATCGTTTCGATAGCGAGGAACGACGGGCGTTTGCCGTTCAACCCCTTTGCCGGATATATTAACTCTCCCGAAAGCGTGGATAGGGGCTACCTCACCCAAACGGAGATACAGACGCTCATGGACGCACCGATGAAGAACGCCACCCACGAGCTTGTACGGGACTTGTTCGTCTTTTCGGTGTTCACGGGTTTGGCGTATTCGGACGTGAAGAACCTCACCGTCGACCGCCTGCAAACATTCTTCGACGGCAACCTTTGGATAATCACCCGAAGAAAGAAGACCAACACCGAATCGAACATCCGCCTTTTGGACGTTCCCAAACGTATCATGGAGAAATACAAGGGACTGGCAAGGGACGGTCATGTTTTCCCCGTTCCGAGCAACGGAAGTTGCAACAAGATACTCAAAGAGATAGGCAGACAATGCGGTTTCAAGGTACGTTTGACCTATCATGTGGCACGCCACACGAACGCCACGACCGTACTTTTATCGCACGGCGTACCCATCGAAACGGTGAGCCGTCTTTTGGGACATACCAACATAAAGACCACCCAAATTTACGCCAAAATCACCGCCCAGAAGATAAGCCAAGACATGGAAACCTTGTCGCACAAGTTGGAAGATATGGAGAAGAATATCTGCCGAGCTATTTAATTTAATTAAAACAGCATACCGATGAAAGAAGAAAGAAACATTATCACGATGGACGGGCAGGGCAATATCTCCCTGCCGACCGATATAGGTGCAACCGCCATGACCGAGCGGGAAATCTGCGAACTGTTCGGGGTTATCGCCCCGACGGTTCGGGCAGGGATAAAGACACTCTGCAAAAGCGGAGTTTTGAGTATATATGACATAAAGCGCATTATCCGCATATCGGACAGATACAGCGCGGAGGTTTACAACCTCGAAACGATAGCCGCCCTCGCTTTCCGGGTCGAATCATTCGGGGCGGCGAAAGTCCGCAGGGCATTATTGGAAAGGATTATACACGGGCGAAAAGAGAAAACGATGGTATTCGTGTCGGTTGTTTCGGATGGCAAGTCCAACAGTCGTTGGAAAGCATGATGATATATCAACATACCAACATGCAAACATACCAGCATATCAGCATACCAACATGCAAACATGCAAACCTATCACTATGGTGATATATTTTGCAGGTTCTATTCCTCTTTTCAGAGGAAAGCGGAGCAATCATTTCCGCTTACAAAGGCAAAGTAAGCACGGGGCTTTATGTCGGCTAAAAGGTCAGGCGGCTGCGCCGTTTCCCGATAAATCTTCCTCTCGCTTCGCTACGAGCGTATTTATCGGGAAAACCTTGTATCCGACCGCCCCGTGCAAAAGAGCCTTTGAAAACGGAAACGACCGCCCCGCCACCCACCGACCGAAAGGGAAAAAATAAGGTGGGGTTACGGGCAAGTAGGTGGTAGGAATAGCCACAGCCGAAAGGCATACGGCACGCCGCAGGGTATTTACGAAGAAAATACCATAGCTTATTAGGGAATTTTCCGAGCCGCAATACTACGTATCGCTGAAAATTCCCCAATAAGGCAAGGGGCAAGCCCCTCTGCACACCCCATCGGGGACGGCATTTGCCGCCCCTGAAGATACAAAAAATCATTGTTTCACAAGCCAAAAAAAGAAAGGAAGAATATATGGGTTTCGTAGTTTTACACATGGAAAAGGCGCACGGTTCCGACAGCGGGACGACCGCCCACATAGAGCGTTTCATCATACCCAAGAACGCCGACCCCACACGCACGCATCTAAACCGAAAACTCATCGAATATCCCGAAGGAGTGAAAGACCGTTCGGCGGCTATCCAAAGGAGGCTGGAAGAAGCGGGACTGACACGCAAAATCGGAAGTAACCAAGTGCGGGCAATCCGCATCAACGTGTCAGCAACACCCGAAGACATGGAACGCATCGAACGGGAGGGACGGCTGGACGAGTGGTGCGCCGACAACCTCAAATATTTTGCCGACACGTTCGGGAGGGAGAACATCGTGGCGGCTCACCTGCACTTGGACGAGAAAACGCCGCACATGCACGTCACACTTGTGCCGATAGTCAAGGGGGAACGCAAGCGGAAGAAAAGGGAGGAGCAGGCGAAGAAACGCTACCGCAAGAAGCCGACCGACACCGTGAGGCTGTGCGCAGATGACATCATGAGCCGCTTGAAACTGAAAGCCTATCAGGACAGCTACGCCGTTGCGATGAAAAAATACGGTTTACAACGGGGCGTGGACGGTTCGGAGGCGAGGCACGTTTCCACGCAGCAATATTACCGTGACATAAAGCGACAGACGGAGGAGCTGAAAACGGAAGTGGTGGAATTGCAGGAACGGAAAGAAACGGCACGGGAAGAGCTTGAACGGGCGAAAAAAGAGATACAGACCGAACGGCTGAAAGGGGCAGCCACGACCGCAGCCGCCAACATCGCCGAGAGTGTCGGTTCTCTTTTCGGGAGCAACAAGGTCAAGACGCTGGAGAGGGAGAACACCGCCCTGCATAGGGAGGTAGCCACACACGAGGAAACCATCGAAGCACTGCAAGCCGAGATACAGACCATACGGGCAGACCACAACCGTCAAGTGCTGGAAATGCAGCAACGGCACATGACGGAAATACAGATGAAAGAAGCCGAACACAAGAGAGAGGTATCAAGGCTTACACGCCTTGTGGAGAAGCTCTGCGCATGGTTTCCGTTGGCGAAAGAAGTCCTGCGGGTTGAGAAGTTATGCGCCATCGTGGGCTTTTCCACGGAACAGACCCGTACACTGATAGCCGGCAGGGAAGTAACGCACGATGGCACGCTCTATTCCGAAGAACACGGGCGAAGTTTCACGGCAAGAAACGTCACTGCAAAAATAAGGCAGGAATCCGTATCGAAACGACTTGTGCTGTATATCAATCAAACTCCCGTTGGCGAATGGTTCAAGGAGCAGTTCGAGAGGCTAAAACAAAGCATGCGACAGCCCATACAATCGCAACGGAAAAGCAAGGGGATGAAATTATAAATAACTAAGAGATACGGAGCAGCTTTTTCTGTTCCGTATCTTTTATTGCTGAATGCTAAGTAAGAATGACCGATACATTTATTTACCGTTAGGAGTTGCTTTATTTGAATTTACAGTTACCAAAAGAATATATACTCTGTTTGACGTTTGAAATATGCGGTAGCAATGTCTTTGATAGCTTTTATTTGTGCAGACTTGATACGTTCATCTGAACGCATTTTCTCTTTTTCCATTGCGATTATATCATTATACTGCTTATCCATTCCTTTTTTTATAGAATTAAGTAAAGCTTTAGCTTGTGCGGCACAGCTACTTTGTGCATCAATCATAGAAACAAGTTCTGCCGCTTCTGTATAATCATGCTTAGAATAAGCAGCTTGAGCCGATAGTAAAATCTGACTGCAATATTGTGTCTGGCATTTTTTGAATATGGATACCATTGCATTTGAAACTTTTGTATATCCGGGCAATGATTCGGGATAAGTAGAAAGTAAAGCAAGAGCCTCGTCAAACAGTTGTTGAGAAGCCAAAGTATTGGCTTTGGTTATTAAAGAGACTGTATTATTTCTATAATAATCAGATATTTTCATTTTAGTTGCTTCTACAAATCTTGAATAATCAGTATTAAGTGCATCTATTTTATTGATAGCCGAACGTTTAGCTTCATTATCAGAATAGCCTTCACCTTTAGAAGCAATTTGCATGGTATTGAATACAGTATTTGTTATCATGTTCCTAACAGTCACAGTTATACCAAGCTCTACAGACAAAATTTGTCTCATTCCACCATATACAGAATTGGAGTTGATTATATTGATTTCCGGAACTATAATGATAGCACCACATTCAGTACCTGCGACACCTTCCGTAGAAAGAATTTGTAAAAGTTTGTTTTTAAGAATTGATTTTGTATTACCGTCAAGGGTACAGTCACTTGGCATTGCTACAGATATATAGACATTATCAGTTTGAGCTTGAACAAGGCAAGAATATCCTAATAACAATAAAAGAAAAAATATTTTTTTCATCGTAAGACACTATTTAAATGTTATAACAAGTGTATTATTGGCAGTACTTCGAGTAATTTGTAGCCCGATGCTTCTTGCAAATTTCAAAAATTCGAGTCCGAATTTATTGATATTATAATTATTTCCATTGTCATCTTTTAATGGAATACGCACATCATCAAATATCATTCTTTTATCAGTTGTACCTTGTATATGATAATTGTTTTTATAAGCGTGTTCACTCATCCAAAGTTCCAACTGGTCTGACAAGGTTAAACCATCATTGCCAATTTCTGTTGACATGGAAATGGAAGCGGTTTGTTCAAAACTAAAATCCACATTAATTGAACGTCCGTTGTTAACTATATCGGTGAATTTTACTTGAATAATATCAAGGAATTCATCAGCAACTTTTTCAACAGCCTTTGCTCCAAGTTTACCAATATCTTCAGTGTAGAATTTGCCACTTTCTCCCACCTTATTTGAGAGAGAGCCACCAGTTGAAATATCATACGCTGTAAGTATTGTTTTAACACTATTCCCAGTAGATGAAAGAACTATATCCATTTCCGCTTCTACATATATATCCGCACCCGATTGCTGGATAATCATTGATTTTAAATCTGATTGACTTTCTTGAGACAATCCCGATGTACGTGATAAAGATTTAAGTTTTGCTGCAAAGTCAACGGTCGTAAATCCTCTACTATCAAAAGCTTCACGTATTTTAGCTAATACAATTCTTTTATTGACATCATTTTCTATTACTTGAGAAATGTCTTCTCCTTGTTTGGTATATGGGATAACCATTATTTTGGGTTGGACTGTAGCTGTCTGCGCCCATGCCATACTACTGAGAAATACTGCCAGTAGTAGTATCATAATTTTTTTCATACGCTCTGTTTTTATAAACCGAATTTTCTTATAATTCCATTGTTTTCAAGATAAGTTCTCAATTGGTTCACTCTTATGCAGACATCTAATGTTATACATTTTTGTTTTAATGCGTTTTTCCCGTAGGGAGTAACTATGATAGATGATTCTACAAAGTTTTGATATTCTTTACTGTAAAAAGCATCAAAGAACTTCTTGTATTTGTTTTCGACTACGGCTTTATCTTCTTGTACAAGAGGCATACTGTGTTGAGTTTTCTGCGTTCCTACAAAAAGTAAAGTCTTTATTGCGGATAACTCTGCATCCATTGAGGCAATAGTAGCCTTTTTCCCATAACCGACACAACGCATTGAAACAGCATCTTTTGTTGCGTTTAATACGCTTACTTGATATTGTGCTGAAACTTCAAGTATAGCGGTCAACATTATTAGGCATATTATCAGTATTTTCTTCATCTAAACCGTTATTTTATAATAAGAGAACATTTGATTTGCTTATTTGCATTAAAGTTTTCGTAGATTGCCTTACCTTCTTTTTTACTAACCTTACATTCTGAATAGGCTTCTCCTTTTAATGCTGTCACAGTAACAATTCCCAAAGTAGTAGGTAGAATTTCTCCATCAAGAATTTCAAGCACCTCAACATTGAATTTATCCCCTACTTTTATCCCATGCTTTTTACCCGCTTTTATCAGGATAATTTCTGCCACACCATTTTTTTCTTTCACAATCTTCATAAGTTTAGCTGTAATGGGGAAGTTTATCCTAAAATATTCAGCCATTCTATCTTGTAAAGACATCATAGCCATTGTAACGGCACTTTCCGGAGAAAGGCACTCATCGCTTGCTTTTCCTTCAAAACTGGTTGCTTCCGTACTCAACCCCGTTGCCACATCCACAATCTTCATTTGAAAAGCGACACTTGCCTTATAACCTCTTATTGTTCCATCTCCATTTTTCATACGGTAAACGGGTATCTTGACAATCTCTCCGGTAATCATTTTTTCCGCAGCAACAGCAACATCTTGCTCTACAAGATTATCACTATCAATAAACGCCTCGCTTTTTTGTAATTCCAATTCTTGTGTTATTTTTTCCCGACTGGTACGGTCAACTACTCTGAAACGTTTACTATTGGTAAGCATTTCCACAACCTTTTCTGTCACCAATCCAGTATAAGGGCTATTTTCTTTACAAGAAAATTCTGCGACACCGACTACTTGGCGGTCATCATCATTTGACTGCGCATACCCTTTAAAGATACACGCAGTCATAATGATTGTAATAATAACAAATCTCATAATCAGTTAGGGATTATAGATTTTTACCCGATTTCAGAGTTTCGATAATTGTATTAACAGCCTTTACTTGAGCTGCACTTTCTTCCACTAAAATTGGAGTTGCGGTATTTCCAAATTCTACTACGGCTGTTGCAGCCTTGGCTGTTTTTGCAGCTTTTGCAGCTTTCATGGGATTCTTTTGCTTGGATGCCTCTTCTATCATTTTCTTTGCCTCGTCAGCAGCCGCTTGAACTTTATCCGTTGCAGCTTTTATGCTTGCGGCTTCTCCTGCTACAGTCGCTGCAAATGTTACCCATTCATCAAGAGTAGGTTTAGTAATTGTAACATCTGTTACACCATCTTGAGTTTCACCAATTTCTCGTTTGTACATATTTTCCAATTGTACACTGTTGGCAATCGCCAAAACTGCGGCATTCTTCACTGCATCCCCATAGCCATCCACATTTGCACTTCCTGATGTCTTGTAATCATTACACAATGCTTGCAATTTTGCAGCGCGTTCCTTACTTTTCTGAATGTCGTCCTTGATTTGAGCGTTGGCGGAGCATACCATCATGAAAAGAGACATGAGCATTAATACATATTTTTTCATAAAAATAACTATTGTGCCTTTAGAAACCCGATAAGGCGATTTTTTTGCTTAAAAATTTTGATTACATAATAAAAAACGTGGGCTTCCACATCCACTTGTCCGCTTCTGAGGTCCTGAGAAAACCTTGTTGGTGAACGAATGGAGTGTCTGCCCACGCCAATATGTTGCACGTTCCCATAAAAGTGTGCGGAGAGCATTATATACTCTCACTGCACACTCCGGGATACAATTTAACATACCCGTAGCATTCACTTCAGACATTGTCCATGACCAACAATTCGAAATTTCTCAGGTTTCAGAAAGCCACAAGACAAAGCATCAATGACGCTTTTATATTATGTAATATCTCGCCCACCCATCGTTGTTAATTCCACGGCGTGGACGACATAATGCAAATATACTTAAATTCTATCATTCAAGCAAAAGAATATGGAAAAAGATACATCCGAATTTTGTTTTTCTCAGAAAAACTTCTTATTTTTGCTTCGTTAAAGAGTTGTTTGACAGCATAGCAACGCAAAACGCTGAAATTCGCACGGTTGCTAACTCGTTACCGCCACTTCTCAAATACTTTGCTAAAAGGTTATTTCTCAATCAGTTAAGTCTAACTGACAAAAATCTAAAATAAATTTTGTAAATCAATCATCCACCCAAGTGCTGGCAACACCAAGAATATCGAGCATATACTCTCCCGCGCAGCCCTGACGACGGAGATAGGATACGACAACCTGATCCGATAATATATTCTGAGCCAGCTGTTTGGATTGAGGATCCCCATAATAATCCATATAACTCCATTTGTACAGCATGTTATATGGCTCTATCAATGTCGCTTGATACAACATCTTACAACCTAATTGTTCCTTGGGTTCTTTATTCGTTTCTTTTAATCCGAACAACCATTCGGCGACAGGAATTAAAGAACCAACAAAAAATAAATATTCCGCATTATCCATATGGCGCTGCTGCCCATCAAGAAACGTTAGAATCAACAATCGTTGTGCTTCCTGCGCTTCTAATGGTGTTGGGTTTTCTTCCAACAATATGTCGTGGGTTAAATAGATTGTCTGGATATATGAATCTGCAGAATTGTTATCTTTTTGTATCTGTTGCTCGCAGAAAACTATAATATCCATCCAGCGCTCTTGACGCTTCAATTCCAATAAATCATCTTTCCAACTCATAAATTTATCATCATTTTGGTACAAACATCGTTCCTATATCGGGAAGCCCATCAACTACATATCCTCGAACCGTCACCTGTGATCCTCCCAACTCAATTGTCGCTTCAAATTTTCCGCTAACAGGCAATTTCCCATTTAACTCGATTAATGCTTGACGTATCGTATTTTCTTTACCTCCTAACGTGTTAACGACATTCTCTAATTTATGCTTGGGAACAAAAATATGTCTATCTATTTTATTTCGCATCATTTTTTGAACTGCACGTTCAATTGTACTATTCGAGAATTGAGGTAATATTCTTGAAATAGAGGTAGCCTTTTTCAGATTCTTTCCAACTTTGTATAAGTTGCTCAACTTACTAACAGGGATAAAACAAAGGCCAATATCTATTGTTCCATACAATCCATTCTTAAAGCCTGATTTATATTCCCCATCGCTAAAAGCTTCATAAGCCTCATAAAGTGAATAACCGGGTATGAGAGACCACCAGAAAGAGTTGCTGTGCCCACTTCCTTCACCATCTTCGGAAGGATAAACGATAACCGGAGGAATCATCACACTCGTCGAATCACGGGCCTCCATTCCATCGAGATCGACCAACCGGATCGGATTATTCCCGCAGAAAACATACGGACTATGGTATTGCTGCAAGGGATCTTGCGAGAGCCATCGTCCTCGTTCTCGGTCGTACATTCGGGCGCCGTAGTCCGAGAACGGCAGGCCGGCGAACGATTGATCCTCCTTTCCATTGAAGCGGTCTCGGTTATCCGAAACAGGCCGCGACGCGGTATCCCACCGGTTGCCGAACGGTTGGTAGTCGTTGCGTTCGAGCACGTTGTCCTTATCGGTTGCCACGACACGCACGCTTTCCAGATGATCCGTCAGGAAATAACGAACCTCGGTTTCAGCGTCGATCGTCCCTACGATTCGTCCGCCGCCGAACGTACTCTCGAATACACGGTCGCCTCCGGCATCCGCACGGTATGTAAAAGAACCCCGATACGCAAAACCGCAGTCGTCGGCATTCACCGCAGAGAGTTTCGTACCATCTGCAAGGTACGAATATTTCGCGACAATCGTATCGTTCCGCATGGCTTTTTCTAACAGATTCAGACTGTTGTATGCAAAATTCGTTTGCAATTCCATGTCGTATGTCAGATTGCCGTTGCGGTCATAGATGGAAAATTTTCGATGCCCCAACCCTTCACAAATAAACAGAGAGGCGAAATATATTTCGCCTCTCTGTTTTAAACCTTACCTAAATAGACTTATAAACCAAATATTAATAGATAAATAAATAACATTTGCCAAATATAACCACCATCGGTATTTTTTGAAAACAAATTTATGTTTTTTCTTTAAATATCGATAAAGAACTACGTGACTACCAGTGAATACACAACTACAAAAAAACCATATAGTTGCCCCTGTCAGTCCGTCTGAGATATAACTATAATACCAAAAGCATGGCCAAGACAATACAAACAATATACATAAAATCAGTATGGTATTCAAAATTAATAAATCAATTTTGTCGTACCCATTTTTCTCCATCCCACGCATAAGTACCTTCTTCTAATTTTATTATTTCATTAATAAAAGAGACTATTGCATGACTACTGCAGTCCGGATTCTCAAAATAATTTTCATCATCCAGTTCCCATTGTCTGTAATCCGCTAAAAAGCCATCATGCGTAAATTGCATTGTAAATACATCTTTCACAGGAGCCAAATGATTAGCTTGATATGGATCGAAATCAGCAACCAGAGAAATTAAAACACTTTTTCCATAACCATTTTCTTTTAATAGCTGTTTCAGTTTTTTTACATAACCTTTTCCGTAAGCAGCTCCCATACTGTGCGTAATGACTTTTATCGTTTCCGGCACAGTTTCATCGCTACTATTTATGGATTCAATTATTGAATCAAAATCCAATACAGCTTGTTGTTCTCCCCGTAGCATCCGCCGTCTTGGAATAGGACTATTCCCACCATGCCTATACAATGCATTATTGTCATTTAATTGTTCCATAGTGGCTTGGGCAAAATCTATTTCTTGACCATCGATAGTTGCTTGCCAGTATTTCTGAGTTCCTTGTTGTGATTTATATGGAGTATATCCATTAATAAAAATAATCAATTTACCCTGCCAATCAATAGCACTAACTGGATTATCGGCACAATATCCATATTGAGAAATGTTGCGATACTTCTCCGCCAGCGGATCCTGCGCAAGCCATCGTCCATTTAGTTTGTTGTAGCAGCGAGCGCCGTAGTCCGCGAGATAGTCGCCGATGAATACCTGATCCTCCTTACCGTTGAAGCGGTCTCGGTTATCCGAGACAGGCATCGAAGGCGTTACCCAGCGTTTTCCGAAAGGATAGTAGTCGTTGCGTTCGAGAACCTCGCACCCCGAATTTACGACCGCGCGCACGCTTCCCAGATGATCGGTCAGGAAATAACGAATCTCGGTGTCGTTGCCGCTTGTTGCTACGATCCTGCCGCCGCCGAACGGCGTACTCTCGAATACTCGATCCGGTTGGGAACTTTCATCCGTACGATATGTAAAAGAACCTCGATACGAGAAACCGCAGCCGTCGCCATTCATGCCTGTGAGCTTCGTACCATCTGCAAGATACGAATATTTCGCGACAATCGTATCGTTCCGCACCGCTTTTTCTAACAGATTCAGACTGTTGTATGCAAAATCCGTTTGCAACTCCATGTCGTAGGTCAGATTCCCGTTGCAGTCGTAGGAGAGGAAACGTTCGAAGGTAAGTCGGTTGTTTTCTCGATCTTTTCTTATTTATGGCTGCAATACTGAGGTGTGGAAACGGTTAAAGAGAATAATCTCAAAGACAGCGGCGGGACAATTGTTCCGCCGCTGTCTTTGAGATTATTTAATCTCCATCAAATCGAAGATACTGATGTTCAGATGATAAAGTAAAGAAACATAACTCTTTTATTTGTTGGAGGATATATATTTCGCTTTCATTTGCATGAGAAATCAGCATATCAATATCTACTAAAAGATCTTTCACCATTTTATGATTAAAAGTTGTATCATCATATATATCAATATATTTGACAACATTTAACGGGTAAACAGCTATCCATTTCTGAATAAATAATTCAAAAGTATTCTCATTGTCCGATAAAATAGGACTCAGTATTTCATGTTCAAAATCTTCTACGTAAATAGTCAACATTATTGCATTTATTTTGGTAACCCCGGGAAAATCGAAATTAATTCATTTGTCTTAGAGTTGGTTACGACGGTATATATAGTTGTCGTTGAATTAGTGGTTACATCAAAACCAATAATCTTTCCTGCATTAACGGTTCTAATGTAATTTCCAGACGTTTTTTGTATATAGCCGGAAATATGAGTTGCGGCTTCTACTAATTGCTCCAATTCTTTTTCTGTTGTTACAAAAAATCTACTTTTATTCCTATATTTAGGAATTTGAATAACGTGTTTTTCAAAATTCCAACGTAAATTTTTTGCCGGTATTATAATTGGTCTGCCAAGTAATTTTGTTGAGTTTGCGGCAATTCGATTGCCTTGCATTCCGACTCTCAGGCTATTGCTTTGACCGACCGTGAAAAAAAATAAACCTGCTTCAAATGTAGATAATAAATAACGAGCCGCAGCATGAACATATTCCCCATTTATCCGATAGGTTTCTGCCTCCATCCACATTGCGTACCCCGGCATTAGTAGATTATACGCCGCTCCCCAATAACCGGAATTACTATTGCTTCCACCATCTTCGGAAGGATAAACGATAACCGGAGGGATCATCACACTCGTCGAATCACGGGCCTCCATTCCATCGAGATCGATCAACCGGATCGGATTGTTCCCGCAGAAAACATACGGACTATGGTATTGCTGCAAGGGATCTTGCGAGAGCCATCGTCCTCGTTCTCGGTCGTACATTCGGGCGCCGTAGTCCGAGAACGGCAGGCCGGCGAACGATTGATCCTCCTTTCCATTGAAGCGGTCTCGGTTATCCGAAACAGGCCGCGACGCGGTATCCCACCGGTTGCCGAACGGTTGGTAGTCGTTGCGTTCGAGCACGTTGTCCTTATCGGTTGCCACGACACGCACGCTTCCTAAATGATCCGTCAGGGAATAACGCACCTCGGTGTCGTTGCCGCTTGTTGCTACGATCCGCCCGCCGCTGAACGCTGCACTTTCCAATCCAATTGTATTGGCATGCTTCTCATATACCAAAGAACCCAAATAGTACAAGCCGTTCTCTTCGGTGTCCGTCACCGAAAGTTTCGTACCGTCTGCAAGATAACAATAATTTATGGCATTCGCATCGTTGTCCGAGGCATATTCGAGCAAATTCAGACAATTATATGACATATCCAGTCCTCGCTCCCAGTCTTTTGTAACGTTACCGTTCGCATCGTATTGATGCAGTTGAACGGTTAGGGGAAAAACGATCCCTTTCTTGGGGACAATAATCTCTCCGATACCTACGTCCTCCCGTTCGAAGACTGTTCCCGGACAATACGAAACAAGTCGATTCCCCGAATAATTATAGCTGCTGTTCGATACACAGGCGCCATTCTCATAACGAATAAAAGTTTGAAGGTTTCCGTTACGGTCATAGGAAAGACAGCGTTCCACATTCTGCCGTGTCTTCTCGTTGTTTACATACTGGTCGGTGTTCGTCAGCCGCGACAGGTCGTCGTAGGTGAATTCATACCGGTTCTGCGGGCCGTCGCCGGACGGGTCTCCCTTGTGCTGCCACTGCCACGAGGTGATATTTCCCGTATAGGAGTGTCCGAGCGACATGGAGAACAACTCGCTGCTTTTCTTGGTCAGCCAGCTTCGGATGTCGTATTCCGACTGTTCAGCGATCGCCGACGTCCCCTCGCCCAGACGCCGCGCAGCAAGCCTTCCCAGCTCGTCGTACTCGTAGTAGACAACAGCCTCCTCGCCGCCGTTTACCTGTGTCGTCTCGTTTAATAACCGCCCGCGATCGTCGTAGGTGAAGGTGCGGTCGATGTCGTCGGTCTTGCCCGCGCGGGTGTAGCTTTCGCGCTGTGCGATGAGGTTTCCCACGAAATCGTAGCGCTGCGAGGTGCGGAGGATGCCGTCCTCGGTGTCGCGCTCGACGGTCTGGATCACGCGTCCCTTGTAGTCGTAGTAGCAGGCGCGCTGGTGATAGCCCGTGATCGTATCGTTGGCCAGCACGGCGAGTTTCTCGTAGGTCAGCGAACCCGTGGCATTGTCGTAGCGCAGCGATTCACCGTCCGTGGCCGTCAGACCTTCGATCGGCTGAAAATCGATCCCCGCTGCCTGCACCTCCGGCGGATAGGAGTCGTAGGTACAACTGCGAAGAAGCGGTACGGTCGGATCGTTCGTGAAAGTCATGTATAAAAACAGCGGATTGTTCTCGAACGCCCAAATCGGACCATCCGTCGAATCGGGTTTCGTTCCCAACAGTTGCTTTTCGATGCGACCGAAAGTGTCGTAAAGGTAGACGATCCATTGCTTCCTTGCACGTAGATTGCCGTCCTGCGACATCACAAGACGATCGTTCTTATCATAAAACATCCTCTCCGCCGCGCGTCCGGGCATCCGTTTCTCGACCATGAGGCCGCGATCGTTGTAGGTGTAGACGTAGCAATACTTTTCGGCGAAATCGTCGTCGACGGGGAATGTCTGCGAATCGCTGAGCAGGTAACTGCCTTCGGGCGTGACGACCCACCGCAGCCGGCCGTAGTCGTCGTAGACGGAGTAGGTGTCGATCGGTTCGTCGTCATCGAACGTGCGGCTCAGCAGCGTCCGCCCCAGTCCGTCGGTGAAGCTCTGCACGACATGGCCGTCGGGATCGGTCGTCACGGTGCATGAGAGCGTTCCGGCGTCGTGGCACCCCTCGCAGACCAGTTCGCCGTCGACGCCCACTGCGAGCCATCGCACCTCGTCGGTGTCGTTTGTCCGGTAATCGAACTCGGTGTAGAGGACTTCGTAGTCTTTCATGTAACCGGGCAACGCCTGCTTGCGTACGCGCCCGAGCGGCGACGCCTCGTAGACCTTCTCCGTGAAGGAGCGCTGCGCATCGGCCTGTCCATACAATGTGCCGTAAAATGCCTGCTGGTTCGTCAGGGCCGACGCCTGTTTCCGTCCGCCACTCGACCGAGCCGCATAAGAGAGGTAACTTTTGGCGTCTTCACGCAGCAGCGCGTCATAACCGATCGGCGTTACCAGATCCCGACCGTCAGGCGATGCCGCGATCTGAATCGACTGTTCGGGCAATCCCAGCCCATTGTAATAGGCGACATCGGACGCCGCCGGCTTGTCGCCGTTGAAGGTTCTGGTCAGAATCCAGTTCTCGTCTTTGTCGAGAGCCAGTATGCCGTCGTCATACCGGGCGCCGTCGAGTTCCTTTTCGTCGCGGAGCCCGTTCTCTTCGTAGGCCGCCGTGACGTGGTAATACCCGGTGGCTTTCGGAGCGTACAGCGTGATGGTCTCTCCGTTGCCGAGCACGGTCTCCTGTTCGATTCCGTCGCGATAGAGCGTATAGACCACGTCGGGTTGAGAGTTGCCGATATTTGCCACGACAACGGAGGCTGTTTTATCGTAGTGATAGACGACAGGAAGTGTTCGTACTGAGCCACCTCCGGACTGATGTACTTCCATAGCCATATTGTCTTCGAAACGCAAATTCGTATAACTGCGTATCGTCGCATTCGAGAGGTTGGGCGGACAATAGATCTCCAAATAGAGTTTCCCTAAATTTTCGTCGTAACCATAAGAGATACGCATATGTGGATTCCATTGGCTTGAATCTCCCGAATTGTAAATTGCGAACGGCGCATCGAAGAAGGAAATGTCCGCAAGATCGTCGACTGGATACATCGTACCGTCCTTCCAATATCGGGTCAGTGTGTATCGATATACGCCGCCGTCGGGATCGGCTGCGAGAACCTCTTCGCCGGCATTGTAGACATACTCGAATGCCTCGTAGTACTTGATTGAAAAGTCCGAATCCGGGAAGTCGAACCGGTACGTGCCCGGAGTAGAGATGCGATAGGTATAGTCGCCGCCCGTACCGAGGAAGAAGTCAGTCTCCTCCTCGGAATCGTCCTCGTAGGTCCGCCATAGGAAATAGCTCTTGTCGATCTCCGTGTCGTGCAGATGAATTTCTGCGGACTGCCCCGGACAGATGTAGAAACAGCGGTCGGCCGGCCAGTCGACGGACGGATACGAATACTGGGGTTTTTGCTTGATATAGACGTGACTGGCATAAGTGCCGAAAGCCACCGTGCGTTCGCCGCTCGTGGTGTTGGGATCGAGTTGGAGTTCGATCAGATAGCTGCCCGTTTCGGCGTTGTCGATATACAGGACGCGAACCCAGCGGATTCCATTATCCAGAAGTTGGCGGTTCATCTCCTCGACGGCGTTGCCCGGCGAGAACTCGTCGCCGTCTTCGGCAACGATCGTATAGGACGTATCGTCCCAGGACAGCGAGACCTGCTCCGAGGGCGGTGTTCCGAGATTCGGATGCCAGATCAACTGGGCGAAGGATACGTGCATGCCCGCTACTGCGAGAGCAAGCAACAGATATAGCTTTTTCATGAGTGATTCAGATTTACCGGTTTTCCGTAGCAAAATGATAATCATAAGATTGGACTTGTTCGCCCTTACCGTCTTTGACCGAGATCAGGCGGCCGAACGCATCGTACTCGTAGGTGGTTTCACGTCCCGAAGGATCGGTCATCGAGGCCATCCCCACCAGCGGGATGTATGTCGCCGTGGTGACGTGCCACTCCTTGCGGCTGGTTCGCAGGCCGTCGAGCGCCGCAAGATCGCCCTCCGACAGCACGACCGAGGTACGGATATGCTCGACGGTCGCCGCACCCAAGGCGGTCGTCACCTCGTCGTATGCGGCGTTGCGGATTTCGGCCACGAGGTACTGACCCTTGTAGCCCCACAGATAACAGATCGGAGGCTGTCCCACGGCCTGCACCTCGCAGATGTTGCCGTCGGCGTCGTAGCGCAGCGACGCCCGTCCGATGTAATGCGTGTCGGGCGTATAGGCGCCTTTCCCGCCCGTAGAGCTGCGGTTCGAGAAGCGGAACGATGCGGGCGAGAGGTCGAGCGAAGCCAGCGTCGAGAGGCTGTCGGGACGCCCGTAGAGATCGTAGCGGAACGTATCGCCGTGCGTGACGGTCTCGTCGGTGTAGACGACCCGTTCGAGCGGCAGCGAGAGGAGGTTGCGATCGAGCATCGTCCGTACGCTCGACGGCAGGTAGTCTTCGGCGTAGAGCGTCCGCTCGGTGACGGTTCGTCCGTCGGCGTAGGTCGTCTCCTTGCGGCTGGCGGTATAGGGATTCGTGTCGTAATAATAGTTCGTCCGTCGGCGCAGGATGCGTCCGTCGTCTTCGCGCTGCTCGATAATCTCCTCCGAAAGCTGCATACAACCCACGTCGATGGCATTGTAGGAGTAACTATATGTATTTTTATTGTCGTCGTAGGGTGAAGTTGTCAACCGAGGTTGTTCCCGTAAGGAGCCATTCGCTTCGATCTGTACATGCCGGGTAGTTGGCCAGACACGTCCTCTGAAAATTTTCTTAGCCGAGAGATACGGCATATAGGTATAATCTCTGCGGACGAGCCATTCGAAACGACCGTCGACATACTTGTATTGGATGACGGAATCGAGACTTCCTTGATGCCAAGATTCCATTTCCATGGGATAGGGACTTCCGGGGAGTGCTATTGCGGGGCGATTCAGCGAGCCCTCGAGCGGCGGATCGAGCGTATATTTGTAGACGGTTTTTCCGGACAGAACTCCACCTTCGCTTTGGTATTCGGCCACCTCGTCGTACTGGACATGGCTCCCGTCGTCGTAGTTGGTGCGATACGTCGTATGAGGATAATATGTCCTGCAACGTAACCGCAGGGTGTTCGTTGTCGCTCCATTGTACGTCTCATAATAGACGATCGTCTGTAAGGTATGGCAATTACCCTGTTCCTCGCTCGTGTCGGGTTCATGACGAATGATGCCGTTGCCGCTTTCATTGGCTCCGTATTCGTAGTGTGTCTGTTTGAGCAACATACTGTCACGATCGAACGCACGGATGTCCCGAATACGGTAACTCGAGATATAACGGTTTATGCCTGAGCGATCGCAGAACTGGTTGTGGTCGCAGTGGAACTCCGTATAGCCGCCTGTGGGATAGGTAATCGTAAGCAGTTTTTTGGGGGCTGCCGTATAGAGATAAATCTCGGATGTATAGTACGACGGAATATATTTCTCATATTCCGAAAGAGGCGTATCGATCAATCTGTTATCGTGACGGTCTCGGGGTGAGCTGCCTTTCTCGATCGTCGTATAATGGCGTGCAATAGCAGGAATTCCGCGGTCGTAGCTGCCCATACGCGCATGTCCCCAGAAATCCGAGAAAGAATCTCCGTAGTGCATCGCTCCATACTCGAATCGATAACGTTGAGCGTCGATCGTCAGTGCGTTCAGGTAACGGCCGTACATCATGGCCAAATTTTCGTCGAGGTAATACCCCGTATCGATGGATTGTGTCAGCAGGATCGTCTTGCGCAGCACGCCTTGCAGATCGTAAACCTCGATACGTGTCAGAATGGGCCTGCGAATCGCTGTGCGATTGGAGTTGTATTGTTCGTAGACGAATTGCAGGGAACCGCCGCGGAATTCGATTCTGTCGATGTAATGGGTGTGTATCGTATTGAGGACTTTGCGGGCAAATTGTGCGCTTTCATCCTGTTCGGGCGCAGTTTCCATCTCCCAACCGTCGGCAATTTCATTGTCTCCTCTCAGAAAATAATCGCACGAAGTATTCATTCCGTAATGCAGCTCCTGCCGGGGCGTTCGAGCCAGCGATTCAAACATTGAAGAGCCGGAACCTGAAATCTCGGCATCGTCGTACAAATCGTGCGATCCCTCCAATTGTCGAACCAGATTGGATTCATAAGGTAGGTACGAGAAGGTGATCGCATCGCTGCCGTCGGCACTCTCAATACGAGTGCATTTCCATGCAGTCGGTGCCGGAGCCTCCATCGCGTTGAAATCTCGCACCCAATCGACGTACTGCGATGAGAAACTGTATTTTGTTCCGTCACTACCCACGATACTAAAATCTGTATTCCCGTTGCGGTTCGCATAATCGATCCTATCGCCGTTCATCGGTACGGTCGTCGGCCCCAGCTCTTTCTCGATGTAGAATGCACCGCTGCTACCGAGAAGCTTATAGTAAAACTTGTCGGGCTCTTCGTCTATATTCTTAATCCACATCGAAAAGAGATGTTGATCCGAAGGAATGATTTCGGGAGTATTCTTGTCGATATTGGTGTAGGATGTGCCCGTAGACAGATAACCCGAGGCGTGAAAATCATCACGGCCGTTGATGATGCGCGAGACCTGCATATCGCAGCTCAGCGACCATCCTGCGCCGGCCGCACCGGCGAGCTGGTTCACGCGCGTGAAGTCGTCGAGGTGGAAACTCAGGTTCACGGGCAGCTCCAGCGATCCCGATCTGACGGTGTAGAGCGGGATCGAGATTTCGGGAATTCCCGTGCGGTGCGAAACGGGATAGTCGATGTACTTCATCATCGACACCGCCGACGGCGGATAGAAATGGACGTCCGTCAGATCGGACGTCTCCTGCGCCTGTACGGACGTCGCTCCGAGAAACAGGAACGACACGGCGCAACATACAAAGGCCGGATGCTTCATAGCCGAAAGAGTTTAGGTTAGAATGAGAATGTGTATGGAGTTCGGTTCGTAAACCGGAAGATGCGCCTTGAACAAAGATAGGAAATCTTTTCGGAAAAAGAGGATGAAATAGCAATGACAGAATTTTCGCAAACTGTTTCTAATCAATTTGTTGAAAAATAAAAATCTTACATTTTCCTTACAGACCGTCCAAAGCGTAAAATCGCACTCTTCATTTCCGCTTTTCGGTAAGTCCCGGCATGTCGAATGCAAGCAGTGACGGAGCTGTTCCGCGATACTTTTCCAGAAGACGCAAAGCTGCGGGGAGAAATTTGA